>WNGQ01003568.1_pt1 | contig 15652 bp, 13 predicted proteins | sample 5407661 | NCBI WGS metagenome assembly WNGQ01 (sample SAMN13153382, study PRJNA577476) | soil metagenome | isolation source: 60 cm soil or saprolite under Garry oak tree replicate 2 | place: USA:California | collected 2016-06-15 | reverse complement strand
CTTGATGCGGGCGGACAAAATGGGTGGCGGTAGCGTGCGGAAACGCAGTTCTTCGCCGTAGGTTCCGGTGGCGTACTTGACTGGGCCGGGACCGAACTCGACGATGAACAAGACATTAGCCTTGGGGTGATAGGGCGGCAGAACGATGCTCCGGCCACCCGCCGGCATGGAGGCGACGGTGGCGTTTGCGCGTTTGAGGGCATCTGAGCCGTCGCCGCCAAGCTTGGTTGTGGCCAGGCCGTCGAGGTAGTCAGGCAGGACCCAATCACCGGCGAATTGGTGGCTTTCGGCGTCGCTGTCTTCAAACTCGGCGCTGCGGAAACAGGCGCGGGCATTGTCGAGCTGGCCGTCCATCCAGTAAAGGACGCCGCGATAGAAAAAGGCCATTGCACGCTCGTACGGTTCGCCAATGAAGGTCTTCCTTGCTTCGGCGTGGAAATAGCCTCGCGCTTTGCGGGCCTCCGGGTCCGGGCCGTAGATGCCTTGGAGGGTGAGCAGCGCATCATCGAGCAGTTGCTTGGCCTGGTCGAACTTGCCCTGACGCAGGGCCGCTGCGGCGGTGCGGTATTGCCAGAGCACCTTGTCCCGGGGCGGCCCGTTGGCGATGGCGTTGGGGCCATCCACCATGATGTCGCCGGTCAGAACGACCTGGTGCTGGGGCGTGGAAGCACAGCCGGCGAAAACCAGCAGCAGAGCCGCCAGCGCAAAGGTGAATTGAAAATTGAAAATTGAAAATCGAGGATTTTCAATTCCCTGGGCTTCCCTTCTCTGCGTAGGCCAGGGAGAGAGCGCCCCGCACATTCGCACATGTGCGGGGCGGACGGGGAATCGCCGGCAGCCCTTTCGCAAAGGAAGATTCATGGGGAGCCTCCACGCCATTATCGGCGCGCATTGGGACCATGAACCAGCACGAGAGAACGGACCCCTCACCCCGGCCCTCTCCCCTTCGGAAGGGGAGAGGGGGAATCGTCGGCAGCGCGTTTGTAATGGCCGGTTCATGAAGAAGGCCGGCGTGGGGGCGAACACTTGCGCATTTTCCCGGATGGCTAAACGGCTGCAGGCAGGTCAACGATACGCCGCGTCCTCAAGCCCTTGCTTTTTGATTTCCGCCTTGTCTTCCCAAACGATAGCCGTGGTGCGCGCGTCAATGAGTTGGAAGGCATAGAGGATATAATCGCTAGTACCGGCGGCGGTGCGCGTCGAAAGCCCCTGGAGTGTGCCGGTCAGGAAGAAGTCTGCGCCTTTGAACTCCTGAGTGTTTGGGTCGGCGCTGGCTGTCACAGCTCCCTGACGCTTCATCTGCCGCTCTTTTTCCAGGGCCGCCAGGCGGTCGCGGGCCAGAAATATGACCTTGCCCCGCGTTTTGGTGTTTAGTTCGGTGCGAATACGCGTGAGAAAGATGTCCTTGTTGATCGGGAAGCGGGTCTGGTTATCCACCGGGTCGAGCACGACAACCGGTGGGGTCTGCGCGTTCGCGATTTGCGGGATGGCAAGGACGCTGCGCGCCATTTTGTCGGTTACGGCGACCAGGTCCTGCGATTCGATGCCGGTCCCGGCCACGAAGCCTTGCTCATCGGCGCTCATGTGGGTGACCGGAACGCCGGAGGGGTTCTTCACGCCGGTGGAGGCGCAACCGCTCGCCAGAACGACAACGGCGGCGGTCAGGATGGGGACACAGAATTTTGTGATCGATGATTTCATAATTTGGGCCTTAGAGCTTTGCACAGTTGAAAGTTGACTCTATTCGCCCACATAGTTTAGCACAAATTCACGTTCCGACAAACAGGACAACCGACGAAAAGTACTGGGTCAGCGACGGCGGACGGAGCGCGGACTTTCCAGTCCGCAGGAAGCTCCTCTCGCACAACCGGGCTGCGAATTGTGTGCAGGTCTGCATTCGAACGATGCTGCGGACTGGAAAGTCCGCGCTCCGCGATTTGCGCCCGCGTTCACTGACCGGATACCCGAAAACCCGAACGACAGAAAAAAAGATGATTGGCCTTCTCGAATCTGCTGCGTGTATTCTGAGCGCATGAGTGCGCTGTTGCTCGCAGGTGGCCGGGTCATCGATCCGGCCAACCAGTTGGACGCTGTCGCCGACCTGCTCATTGTTGGAGGCAAAATCGCGGCAATCGGCAACGGCGCCGCCGCCCAAGCGCCGGTCAACGCCGAGCGCATGGAGGTCGCAGGACTGATCGTCTGTCCCGGCCTGATCGATTTGCATGTTCATTTGCGCGAGCCCGGCCAGGCCGCCAAGGAAACCATCGCCACCGGCACCACCGCCGCCGCGCGCGGCGGATTCACCTCAGTGGTCTGCATGCCGAACACCTCTCCGGCAATTGACAATCCGGGAACGGTCGCCTTGATCCATGATTTGGCGGCTGCGCAGGGGGTCGTTAATGTTTATGTCGCTGGCGCCATCACGAAAGATATTGCCGGCGAAGAGCTGGCCCCTATTGGCTCGCTCAAGAAAGCCGGCGTGGTGGCCATCACCGATGACGGTCATTGCGTGCAAAACAACGAGTTGATGCGCCGCGCGCTCGAATACGCCATGATGTTTGGGCTGCCGGTGATGGACCATTGCCAGGATTACTCACTGGTCAGCGATGGCGTCATGCACGAAGACTATTGGAGCACTGCGCTGGGCTTGCGGGGTTGGCCGGCGGCGGGGGAGGAAATGATCGTGGCGCGGAACATTCTCCTGGCAGAAACGACCGGGGCGCGCGTGCATTGCCAGCATCTGAGCGCCGCGGGCAGCGTGCATCTGCTCCGCGAGGCCAAAAAACGCCGCCTGCCAGTCTCCGGCGAAGCTTGCCCGCATCATTTCACCCTTACCGACGCGGCGGTCGCCGGCAGCGAAAAATTCTGGAGTGCGGACGGCGAAGGACTCTCTGGTTTTGATGCCGGCGACAAGGGTCGGCCCACCTGGCCGTCGTACGACACCAATTTCAAAATGAACCCGCCGCTGCGCTCGGCGCGCCACCGCGAGGCAATTCTGGAAGGCCTGGCGGACGGCACGATTGACATTTTGTGCAGCGACCATGCGCCTCATTGCAATTACGAGAAGGAGGTGGAGTTCGACTACGCGCCTTTCGGCATTACCGGCCTGGAGACCGAACTGGCGCTCTCACTGATGCAATTGTATCACACCAAAAGACTGAGCCTTTCGGACTTACTGGCCAAGTACACCGTGGCGCCGGCGCGCCTATTGAGTTTGCCCAAAGGCACGTTGACCGTTGGCGCCGATGCAGACTTGACGGTGCTCGATCCGGACCGCGAGTGGATATTCGAGCAAAGCGCCAGCGCCAGCAAATCCAGCAACAGCCCCTTCTACGGCTGGCGGCTGAGGGGCAAAGCCGTTGCGACGATTGTCGGAGGAAAGAAGGCATGGGCTGAAGAAGCCGAGGCGGCTGCGGCTTGAGGATATCGCGTCGAGGCTGATCGCGCAGAGCGAGCTTTCCCGGAAGCCACCCACCGAATGCGAGCGCATGATTCAATTTTTCCGAAACTTTCCTCCCGCGTGGTGGGTTATTGGTTGTGACGGGATAAGGTCCCTGAGAACAAAACCAAGTGAACCTATAGGAAACCAATATGAAACGTTTGATGCCAATGGCCGTCGGAATTGCCGTTCTTGCTACCATCATGAGCGCGGGTCACTGCGCTGAAGGCCTGCCGCCCGGGCAGGTGGACTTCGGAAAATTCTCGCCCCCGGGCTCGGGCGGGGAATTCGTGGAGGTTAATCTGAGCAGCAATCTGATTTCACTCGCCGCGCGGTTGGTGGAGAAGGAGGAGCCTGAGGTCGCCCGGTTGCTGAGCAGTGTGGAAGTTGTGCGTGTCAATGTGATTGGCCTGGATGACGAGAACCGCGCCGAGATCGAGAAGCGAACTCAACACATCCGCAAAGAACTCGAGAGCAAAGGCTGGGAACGGGTCGTCACTGCCCAAAAGAAGGACGAGGATGTAGGAGTCTATCTCAAAACCCACGGCAAAGATACAGTCCAAGGGGTGGTGGTTCTGGTGACCGAAGGCAAACGGGAGGCAGTGTTCATCAACATCGTTGGCGATATCAAGCCTGGGCAACTGGCGCTGCTTGGTGAGAAGTTGCACATCGATCCGCTCAAGAAAGCCGCGCGCGCGACCGAGAAGACTGAGAAGTGATTTTCGGAATTCTTTCCTTGTTTCAGATTTGATATTCATCGCTCCGTGAGCGAAGTCACGCGCATCCTTGACAGAGTCCAGCAAGGGGAGCGCAAGGCCGCCGAAGAGTTGTTGCCGCTGGTTTACGAGGAATTACGCAAACTGGCGGCCCACAAGATGGCAAATGAAGCGCCCGGGCAGACACTCCAACCCACGGCCCTCGTGCATGAGGCGTGGCTGCGTTTGTCTGGAAACGAAACGCAGGGATGGGATGGCCGTGCTCACTTCTTCGCCGCTGCTGCCGAAGCGATGCGCCGCATTCTGATCGAGCGCGCCCGGCGACGGCTGGCGGCAAAGCGCGGCGGCGGCATCCAGCCTCTGGACGTGGACGAGATCGAAATCCCTTGCCCCACTCCTGACGACGACGGACTCCTGATGATCAACGAGGCGCTGGAGAAGCTGGCCGCGGTCGATCCGCACAAGGCCGAACTGGTGAAACTCCGTTACTTCGTCGGCATGAGTTTCGAGGAGGCGTCTTCGGCGCTGGGTATCGCGGTGCCGACGGCCAAGCAATGGTGGGCTTACGCCCGCGCCTGGCTGACCATCGAGATTCGCGGCTCCTCACCTCGCTGAAACCGCTGTCGGCGTCGGGCCTTTTGCTCCTCGGGAGGCTACGTGTCCCAGGCAACACAATTCTTCATACTTTTTCTCCTCCGATTGCGCATGTAAGATCAGATGAACAACACCGGATCACCCATGCCAGCGTCTCACGAACGTGAACAAGCCATTTTCACCTTGGCTGTCGCGAAAACGGCCGCCGAGCGCGCGGCGTTCCTGGATCGCGAGTGCGCCGCCGACCTCAATAATCAGGCCGCAAAAAAAGTTGGTAGTGGATAGTTGATGGTTGAGTCAGAGGACTGATAACACTGGCTCCCAAGGTTACTGCTGGCCGCTTGGCGGTTTGGGCAGGCGCTCCTGTTTTACCCATTCACCAAAATCCCGGGCGATGGCCGCCTCCAACTCGTGGGCTGAGTAGCCTGAAATCCTGCCGGCTTCCTCCAAGGCCGCCTTCTATCTGCGGAGCATTTCCGGCTGCTCGGTCCGGCTGCAAAAGCGCAGATCGTACTTGGCAGCGTGAACACGTGCGATGTAGTCAGGTCTTGCCACCGAACAGGGCTTGCCGCACTCGCTCCAAGTGCTCCTCGCTGAAACTGTGATGCCACTCCCGGAAGCTCTGTTCGAGGGCCGCAACGCACGCCTCAGGCTCTTGGTGTTTGATCCCGAATCGTCCCAGTTCCTCCGGCGCGTGCTGCTTGCAGGCTAAAACCAGGGCGCGGCCGATCATTAACAGCCCCTCCAGGCAACGAGCATGGCCCTCAAGGTCCGTAGCGGTTGGAGACGCCAGGACCATCCTCTCCTGTTCCACCTTTCGGAATTGCGGCACCGCCAGGTTCCATTGGAAGACTCTCCTGGCCAGGGAGTCAGTCTGCTCCTCGCGCGAGGCCTCTCGGATCAATCCCTCAACCCACGCCCATTCTTCTTCTGTTCTGCCCGGCGGGGCTACTGCGTTCTGGACTGGTGCCATGCCGGGAAACTATGCCCTCGTGCCGGGCCCGTCAAGCACTCCGCTCCTCCCGTCCATTTACGAGAAAGCGTCGCTGATCAAAAACCTATCAGGGCGCTCGGAGACGGTAGTATTTCTCCGTGCCGAGGATGCCATTGGTCACGACGAGGCGTTGGAGAAGCTGGCCGCCGTCGATCCGCACAAGGCCGAACTGGTGAAACTCCGTTACTTCGTCGGCATGAGTTTCGAGGAGGCGTTTTCGGCGCTGGGTATCGCGGTGCCCATGGCCAAGCAATGGTGGGCTTACGCCCGCGCCTGGCTGACCGTCGAGATTCGCGGCTCCTCACCTGGCTGAAGCGGCTGCCGGCATCGGGCCTTTTGCCCCTCGGGAGGATACGAGTCCCAGACAACACAATTCTTCATACTTTTTCTACTCCGATTGCGCATGTAAGATCAGATGAACAACACCGGATCACCCATGCAAGCGTCTCACGAACGTGAACAAGCCATTTTCACCTTGGCTGTCGCCAAACCGGCCGCCGAGCGCGCGGCGTTCCTGGATCGCGAGTGCGCCGGCGACCTCGCTCTCCGGCAACGTCTCGAAGCATTGATGGCTGCTCACGAGCGGCCTGATCCGGTGCTGGACGCGCAGACCGAAGAGGCCAAGCCCACGGTCAAGGTTGATCTCCCCGGCGATCCAGTGGACGCCGCGGTAGGAGTGACCATTGGCCGCTACAAGCTCCTGGAGAGAGTGGGTGAAGGCGGTTGCGGCGTGGTCTATGTCGCCGAGCAAACCGAGCCAGTGCGAAGACGCGTGGCGCTCAAGGTGATCAAGCTGGGCATGGATACCAAGTCAGTGGTGGCTCGCTTTGAGGCGGAGCGGCAGGCGCTGGCGATGATGGATCATCCGAACATTGCCAAGGTGCTCGACGCGGGAAGCACGGAGAGCCCTCACCCGGCCTCCGGCCACCCTCTCCAATCCGATGCATCCGATGGGAGAGGGACAGGGGGTGAGGGTCGTTCGTATGTCTCCGCAGGCCGGCCGTATTTCGTGATGGAATTGGTGCGTGGCGTCCGGATCACTGACTACTGCGACCAGAACAATCTTTCTACCGTCGAGCGGCTCCAACTTTTCATCCAGGTGTGTCACGCTATTCAGCACGCGCACCAGAAGGGCATCATCCACCGGGACATCAAGTCGTCGAACATTCTGGTCACGCTGCACGACGGTGTGCCGGTGCCCAAGGTGATTGATTTCGGTATCGCCAAGGCGACAGAAGGGCGGCTGACCGACGCGACGGTCTATACGCAGTTGCATCAGTTCATCGGCACGCCAGCTTACATGAGTCCGGAACAGGCGGAGATGAGCGGGCTGGACATCGATACGCGGAGCGACATCTACAGTCTGGGCGTCCTGCTTTACGAGTTGCTTATCGGTCGGACGCCCTTCGATGCGAAGGAACTAGTGGACTCCGGACTTGACGCGATGCGCAAGACGATCCGCGAGAAGGAGCCAGTGCGGCCGAGCACGCGACTGGCAACGCTGCCAGGTGAAGAACTGACGACGACCGCGAAGCGCCGTTCGGCGGACGTGCCGAAGTTAGTCCACCTGCTCAAGGGTGATTTGGACTGGATCGTAATGAAGTGCCTGGAGAAGGACCGCGTGCGCCGCTACGAGACCGCCAATGGCCTCGCCGCCGACCTCAAGCGACACCTGAACAACGAGCCGGTCGTCGCGCGGCCGCCTTCCACTGCCTATCGGATCCAGAAAGCCATTCGCCGCCACAAGTTGGCCTTCGTGGCGGCGGCGGCTGTTTCTCTCGCTCTCTCGATCGGCGTGGCTGTAAGCACTGTGCAGGCGGTGCGGGCGACGCGGGCGGAACACGCCAAGCAAGCGTTGCTGCAGTCGGAGCGGCAGGCGCGTCAGGCCGCCACTCGCGCGCAGGGCGAAGCCGAAGTGGAGCGCGATCGCGCCCGGCGAAACCTCTACGCAGCGGACATCAATCTGGCTCACCAGGCGTGGCTGCAGAGCAACCTGGGCAAGGCCCGCCGGCTCTTGGCGCGGGCCAGGCCCGAGGCCGGTCAGGAGGACTTGCGCGGATGGGAGTGGCGTTATTTGTGGGGTCAGACACGCGGCGACGACACAGCCGAAATCGCTCGCTTCGACGGTGGCGTGTTTCACCTGGCCTTCGTTGACAATGATCGCAGCGTCGCCGTGGGGCTGACGGGGCTTGGCGCCGAAGAACGCGGGAGTTTGTTGTTTGATCTGGGAGCGACTCGGCTGACCAACCGGCGTGCGTTTGGCCGAAGTCAGCTTGCTGTTTCCGCCTTTCTGCCGGCAAGGAAGTGGCTGGCGACCAGCCAGGCGGATTCGAACAGTATTTCGGTCCTGAACCTCGCCACGCTGGACGAAGTCGTCCGGCTGCCAGCAAGCAGCGGCGTCAAAGCCTTGAGTTTTTCCCACGACGGCAGGCGGTTTGCCGCCTGCCAGAACGATGGCGAAGTGCGCGTTTGGCGAACCGACGACTGGAAGCTCGCTGCGACTGTTCTGTCGCGCGCAGCCGGAGGTGTCCACTTCGCTGCGGTTGATTTTCTGTGTTCGGGCGATCGCATCGCCATTGGGTGGCACAATGGCCAAGTCGCCATCCACGAAGCCGGCACCGGCAAGCTGCTTCGCGAATTCTCCGCGCACGCCGACGGCATCACGGCTCTGGCCGCTGCGCCCGCGTCCGCGGTGCTCGCCACTGGCGCCGGGTTTTCCGACACGACAATTAAACTGTGGAACTCTGACACCGGCGAATTCGTGCGTGAACTGAAGGGCCATCAGGCGTGGGTTTCCGGCCTGGCGTTTTCGCCCGATGGCGCGCTGCTCGCCTCCGCCAGCGCCGATCAAACCGTTCGACTGTGGGACGCGAAAACCTGGGCTGAAGTTGCAACCCTCCGTGGCCACGAGGACGAAGTGTATTCACTTGCGTTTTCGGCGGACGGACGCCGGCTCATCACCGGCGCAAAAGACGGTTCGGTGCGGCTCTGGCAGGTCCCTCCGGCCGAACGTCCACTGGCCTTGCGGGTGTTGCGCGAGCCCTACAGCAACATGGCCATTTCCCCGGACAGCCGGCGGCTCGTGACCGTGGGAGACGACTACATTCTATGGGATTTAGACACTGGCGAGAAGCTGGCGACCCTGACGGAGCTGCGCGGCTTTCAGGCGGGTTGCGACTTTTCGCCTGATGGCCGCCAACTGATGGTGGGCGGGCGAAATGGCAAGATCCGTATCTGGGATTTCCAACGCAATTCGCTCAGCGAGTTCGACGCGGGCGGTGACGAAGATGTCGCAGGAGTGAAAACCCTGGGAGTCACCAGTTTCCTGGTGGCGGCCTGGTGGAGTCCCGATGTGCGCATCAAGATTTGGAATTTCGAGACGCGTCAACTGGTTCATGAATTTGCACCGTCCGGCCCGCAGATCACCAGGGGCAACTTTTCCCGGAGGGGCGACATGGCCGTCGGCCACGATGATGGCAGCGTGACACTTTGGAATGCTGAATTGGGATGGGTGCAAACCAACTTCCCCGCGCATCGGCGAGGGGTGTCCGGGGTCGCCTTCACGCCCGATGGCCGCACCCTGGCAACCGGAGGGGCGGAAGGCATGGCTAAGCTGTGGAATTTGGCCACGCACCGTGAAATCATCACCCTCAAGGGCCACCTCCAGTCGGTGCATGCGCTCGACATCTCTCCCGACGGGCGCCGGCTGCTCACCGGCAGCGGCGGCGCAGAATCCGTGAAGTTGTGGGACATTCACACGCACCAGGAGCTCATCACGCTTCCTGGCGACGGTTCGATGATCCTGTTCCTCGCGTTTTCCCCTGATGGCAACAAAATCATCGGCTTGAACAACGAATTTCACCTGCACATCTGGCGGGCACCTTCATGGGAGGACATCAGGAAGGCAGAGGCACTGGATAAGAAAGTATCGCAAACGCCATGAATCCTTCTCGCGAAAGAAAGAGAGGATCACTTGACAGCACTGCAGCGAGAGGCAATTTTTCGCTCACCATGAACCCGGCTCCGTTTTGGCACTGTCTTGTCCTCTGTGGCTTGGCTGCGGGCCGCGTGGTTGCCGCCGATGTGAGAGAAGCGGAAGGCCAGCAACCGGTGAAAGCTTACTTACTCGTCCCGGCACGCGTCTTTGACAGTGAGGACGCAAAGATCCGTGAAGGCTGGTTGGTGTTGGTGGCCAGCAACCGAATTACCGCAGCCGGACCTGCGGCAAAAATCAAGGCGCCTCCCGGGGCGCTCAAGATCGATTTAGCGGAGATGACACTGCTGCCCGGTCTGATGGATCTCCACTCACATATCTTTCTGCATCCTTACAACGAGACTTTGTGGAGCGACCAGGTGCTCAAGGAACCGGTGGCTTATAGAACTGTCGCAGCCGTCAATCATGTCAAAAGCACGCTCTTCGCCGGCTTTACGCTGTTGCGCGACTTGGGGACTGAGGGAGCAGGCTTTGCGGATTTGGCAGTCAAACGCGCTATTGAGGAGGGAATGATTCCCGGGCCGCGGCTGGTGGTGGTCACCAGGGCCATCGTCGCGACGGCCAGCTATGATCCCGGGCCGCGGGGTTATGCCGAAAATGTCGTTCTCCCTAAGGGCGCGCAGGAGGCCAGTGGCATCCCCGAGATCCTCAGGGCCGTGCGCGAGCAGGCAGGGGCGGGCGCGGATTGGATTAAAGTCTATGCGGACTATGGCCGAGGGCCGGGCGGCAAGCAAGTGCCCACCTTCAGCCTGGAAGAACTACGGGCGCTGGTTGAAGAGGCTCATTCTTCGGGACGGCTGGTTGCCGCCCACGCCACAACCGCCGAGGGAATGCGCCGCGCGATCGAGGCCGGGGTTGACACCATCGAGCATGGCTACGGCGGCAACGACGAAGTTTTCCGCCTGATGGCCGCCAAGGGGACCGCGTATCTACCGACCCTGACTGCGGTAGAAGCTTACGCGGAGTATTTCCACGACTACAAGCCGGGCCAGGGCCCCTTCACGCCGGAGATGCAGGAAGCACTCCGGGCCTTCAAGCTCGCCTTGGACCATCGAGTGACGATTGGTTTGGGCAGCGACGTGGGTGTCTTCGCCCATGGCACCAACTATCGCGAGCTGCAATGGATGGTGCGAGGGGGGATGAGCCCCGCCCAGGCGCTGCAGGCGGCCACAGCCATTAACTCAAAGATCCTCCGCATGGAAGATAGGCTTGGCCGCATTCGCCCCAACCTGCTGGCCGATCTCATCGCGGTGGCTGGCGATCCGACTCAGAAAATTGAAGCGCTTCGCGACGTGCGTTTCGTAATGAAGGATGGCGTGGTCTATAAGAGACCTTGAGCTTCGCTTGTTATCGGCTTGGCAAAAAATGAACCGCTCGATCCATTCCACGCAGGTCGCCTCCGTGGCCGTTACGGCCAACTTTTCACTCGACAGCGGCCAGCAGACGAGTGAGCCAACCCGCTCGGAGTTGCTTTGGCCAAGCTCCGCTGTCGCCGGCCGTTCCACCCGAGGCCTCCTCAAGCTCGATTGGCAAGGGGCGTCCGTTCACTTTCCCCTATAGTTCGGACGTCGCGGGCGAAGCGGTTCAGTCCAACAAGCAGTTTATCCGCCATGCCCTCGGACGCTCAGGGTAGAGGTTCGGCTTGCTTGCAAGGGCATGGCGGATAAACTGCTACATGTTCGACAACCTAAATAATAACTACGCTCCATGAAAAACCTACTGACCACAAATGGCAGAATACCTCGATCTACATTTTGGGCGTTCTCCGCCCTCGTGTATGGACTGCTCCTGCTCCTTGGCTCCCTTTCAGAATTCAAATCCTTTCCCGAATCAGCCAGGTTGATTCTGAGTATATTGGTGTTTCCCGTCGTTCTCATGGGAATCATCGTACAGGTCAAGCGGTGGCACGACCGCGACAAATCAGGTTGGTGGGTCTTGATCAATTTCATCCCAATACTGGGTAACCTTTGGTCCCTCATAGAGTGTGGATTTGTGAAGGGAACGAATGGCCAGAACCGGTTTGGCCCGGACCCTTTGCAACATTAGGCGCAGCATGTCGAACAAGGCGCTGCAGGCAACAGCCGCCGCGGCGTGTAGTTGACCGATTATGGAAACTCGAACATCATCATTGCAGACCGTGTCCCGCTTCGGCGGCTGTGCCTGAGCTCGGACCTTAGGCCGCTGACCGACCGCATTGTCATTTTATGAAACTACCTCGCCAACTTCTACTGCTGTTGCTCATAACGACCGGCATTCAGTCGCCCTGCCAAGGAGGGGATGCGCCTCCGGCGACCTTGCTCGGCGCTCGACAAAACTTTCACACGAAGTTGCTATCGCAAAACACAGAGAAGGATTCGGTGAAGGTTGCTCCGCGCAAGCTCTTCTTGATTGTCAAGTACCCGGCGGCCAATGGGCAGTTTGCTGCTTACCTGACGCCCGACCCTGTTGATGGCAAGAAGCACCCAGCCATCATTTGGATTACCGGTGGCGACTGCAACTCTATCGGCGACGTCTGGTCGGCCGCTCCGCGAGATAACGACCAGACGGCGGCGGCCTATCGGCAGGCCGGGATCGTGATGATGTTTCCCTCCCTGCGTGGCGGCAACAATAATCCCGGTGTTAAAGAAGGCTTTCTCGGCGAGGTGGACGATGTGCTTGCCGCGGCCAAATACTTGCAGAAGCAGCCTTACGTGGACCCGAAGCGCGTTTACCTGGGCGGCCACAGCACCGGCGGCACCCTTGCGCTGCTGGTCTCGGAATGTTCGCCGCTGTTCAGAGCCGTGTTCGCCTTCGGTCCAGTGGGAGATATCGGCGGCTATGGGTCCGATTTTGTACCCGTGGATTTGAAAAACCGCCAGGAGGTAAGGCTAAGATCGCCAAGATACTGGCTGGCTTCCATCCAGTCGCCCACTTGGGTTTTGGAGGGTACGAAGGACGGGAACATCACTTCGCTCCGCGCCATGGCCAACATATCCACTAACGCCAAGGTTCGGTTTGTTGAGATCAAGGCGGCGGATCACTTTGCCACGTTGGCCCCGATTAACGAATTCATCGCTCGCCAGATCCTCCAAGATACGGACGCAGAGTGCAGCATTACCTTGTCTGCGGACGAAGTGAACCGCCACTTCGCCGCGTCGCGGACGGCCAAACCGTGAAAAACCTGCAGATTCGAGAGTGTATGATGTTGAAGGTTGTGAGCACGCCGCCTAACAAGAGCGTGCAGGCGACGCCGGATTCCGCCTTGTTGTTTATCGTAGATCAGATCTCCGGCGCGCCTGACGCAGAGCGTTAGTTGCGACATGAAGTTGCATTGGGTACTGCTTGGCTGGAGCAATCCTGACCAAGTCCTGCGTGTCACCGCAGGTACTCCAGGGAAGCATGCGTCTGACGGGCGGTGGCCGAGTGGCCGCTACTGTCAGGGGTATGAAGCCTTCCCGGTAATGTAGCGAACCTGGCAGCCTCAAGCCGGGGGATGCGCTAGAGTCGGGGGACATGGTCAAACCAGTAAACGCTCGCAAGCATCGTGAAAGCGAACCCAGCCATACGAGGCTGTTTAAGGCTGGAGGCAACATGGCAGGCAGTCGAGTCCGGGTCGTCTAACGTGGCCCGGCGTGCCCTCACAGAACTGCCGGTGTAGCAGAGCGGACCTAAATTCTCCTGTATCAAATGCAGAATCGCGACATGAAGTTGCAACATCCACTGCTTAGCATGGAGAAATCCTGATTAAGCCCTGTGTTCCGCCACAGGTATTCTACGGAAGCAGGCGCCGGACGAGCTGCGCCCAGGGGTCTGAAGCCTTCCGGACAATGTAACAAACCTGGAAGTCTCAATCCGGGAGAGAGCTAGAATCGGATGACATGGTTAAAACTAAATGAATGCTCGAAAGCATCGTAAACGATAACAAGCCAAAGAGACTGACAGGCTTGGGCCAAAAGGCATGCAGTCAGGTCCGGGTCCTTTTTGCTGACCCGACGCGGACATTCGTACTGTCGGTGTAGAGAGTGAAGCTAAATCATCCAGTGAGCGTTGCAGAACATGGAAAGGCTGTTGCTCCGGGCCACGCGATTGGTGGCCGCCCCAACCGTAAGGCAGGGAAGCGGAGACAGCATTGAGAAGGCCGAAAAAGCCAAGGCCGGTCTGTAATGGACCGGATATGCCCACGTCGGCCAGGTGTCGAATGGCAAGAAAGCATGTGGAACCACTTCCAACCGGGAAAGGCAAATGACGAGCGACGCCAGTCGCTTGGTGCGTCCTGGAACTGTCGCCCAAAGGAGCGCAGGTCGAACGGCCACAGGCCAGTATTGCCAAGTTGCACGAAGGGATTACGATGCATTCTTAAGATGCGTCGCTTTCCAACGCGCAGCGGGTCGGCGCGGACGAGCTTGGCCTTAGAGAGGCTTGAGCTGTGTGAAGGGAAACTTTCACGCACGGTTCTTAGGGGGGCGTGGGCGGGTTAACCGCCCGCGCCTACCCGGTCCGTATGACCATGCGACTCCTTCCGATAATCTTGGTGCTGCCTCTGCTGACCGGCTGCGTGGCGTATCCGGTCATTTGGCCATACTCCTCTGAGCGCTCCGCTGCGGTTTCAGGCACGCTCTTGGATGAGCGCACACGAACTCCAGTCTCAGGCGCAGATGTATTCTTCAGCTCTGACCCGAAGTTGCACAGCAAGTCTGACAAGGACGGGAGGTTTGGAATAAGTGCAACCCGATATCACTACTGGATCACTTGGGAGACCGTCGGTGGCGAGAGCAAGTCCTGGGACCGGCCATTGGACCCTGAGATTATGATTACGCACACGAATTGGGCGACGCGGAAAATCAATTGGGACCAATCTAACCAGACCGTTCTCCTCCAGAAGTTGCCGGAGCCTTCCAACGTTCGGCCTTGGATGACATTCGATGGCAATGGGGTGATCCTCGAAGATGGCGACGCTCTGCGGTACTTAGCACCGAGGCCTGTCCAGACTAGTCCCGGCTTGGCACGGGGGCCCATTTACCTCGGCCCCTACACGGACGGGATGCACCGCGCCGCCTACATCCCGAACGGGGCGCTGGGCGTGATAAATGTCAATTTTGCGCGAAGGGTGTACGACCCACACTTGACCGTATCGCGCGGTCCAAATAAGCCCTCCTTCCCCGGCACCACCGCAGCAGGCTTCAGTTGGAGCTTCTGGCCCCACTACGATGGGCCTACGAACCAAATTCGCGTCGAGGAAACATTCTATGTTTACAAGCTCGAATTTATCCGGTGAGGAGGCTAACCATGCGCTGCAGCGAACCCGGCGGGAGCGTCTTGGTTGCAATCGTTGCGTCCCGTGCGCCGGGTCGCTGAGCTTGGGTCGTTTGGTGGAATAAGCACCATGAAAAGGAGTAGGCGAATTTTGAAGTGGCTGGCGTGCATCTTCGGTGGTGCGTGTGCCGCCTCTTTTCTCACAGTGCTGGTTGCCATTTTCCGTTTTGGCCTCCACGATCCAGAGAGGACTGCCGAATTTTTGGAGTTTTGGGCGCGAGTGGGAGGACTCATGGGTGCAGCAATGGGCGCTTTGATCGTGTTCCGTTCAGAGAGGCGGGCGGTGTCATGAGCGCATTAGCACATTCACCGAACAAAGCTGCTTCAGGCAACGGCGCGGTTAAGCTGCTGTCACATGCTGAATGTCCTGAGCGGGCCGTGCCTGAGCCGCGACCTTCGGCGACGGAGGTTGTTTATGGTATCCGATGAACAACAAATCCACGAGGTGCATTCAGCCTGGATCGATGCCGTCAACGCCGGCGATCTTGTCCGCTTACTCACACTAATGGCGGACGATGTCGTGTTTATAAATCCGGCGCAGGCGCCGTTTGGTCGGGATGGATTCTCGGCCGCCTTTTCGGCCGCCCACCAACGGGTGCGGATACGTTGTATCAGCGAGCTGG
>WNGQ01003567.1_pt1 | contig 15653 bp, 13 predicted proteins | sample 5407661 | NCBI WGS metagenome assembly WNGQ01 (sample SAMN13153382, study PRJNA577476) | soil metagenome | isolation source: 60 cm soil or saprolite under Garry oak tree replicate 2 | place: USA:California | collected 2016-06-15 | reverse complement strand
CATGCCACGAGAAGCAGACTTTCCCGGTTGGTTGGCACCCGACTTGCTTAAACCTAAAGTGCGGTCGCAACGGGCAATGCGTGAACGAACAACGTAATTGTATTAACCCGCCTGTTGCTTCGTTCACGCCGCAAAACGAAAGACAAATAGTTAGTATGAAAATCAGCACATCCCGCAAAAGCGGCTTCACGTTGGTGGAAATCATGATCGTAGTGGCCATCATCGGCCTTTTGGCTGCGATCGCCATCCCCAACTTCATCAAAGCCCGCACCACCTCGCAAATGAACGCCTGCATCAACAATCTGCGGCAGATTGACGGCGGCATTCAGCAATGGGCGCTGGAGACCAACCAAGGCAGCACCGCTCCCGTCACCTCCGCCGTCGTAACGCCTTTCCTGGGTCGTGGGGCCGCCGGCCAATGGCCAACCTGCCCTGCGAACGGCGTCTACACGGTCACTACGGTTGCCGCGAAACCTACGTGCAGCAAGAGCGCGTCGGGCCACGTCCTGCCGTAAGCAAGCAATCAATTGTTTCTTTAACAATTCTTCGAAAAAGCCCGGGCGTTAGCCCGGGCTTTTTTGTGTCATTCACCCCTCTCCCGTAAGAGTCAGCGACGGCGGACGCGCCCTACCTGCCTTCACTGAGGCATTACCCTCTTCCCTCTCCCCTCTTCCCTCTCCCGCTGCTCCAACCCTACGTTTCCTCGCGCTCCGAATGGCACTCGACTTGCTTAAACCCAAAGTGCGGTTGCAGCAGGCAATTCGTGGACAAATAATCGTAATAATATAATAACCGCCTGCTGCCGCGTCCACGCCGCATTGAGAGAAAGGTTTAGTTGTGAGAATCGGAACACGCTCCAAAGGCGGGTTTACGTTGGTGGAGATCATGATCGTAGTGGCCATAATCGGCCTGCTGGTTGCGATCGCCATCCCCAGCTTCGTCAAAGCCCGCGGTAGCTCCCAAGCCAACGCCTGCATCAACAACCTGCGGCAGATTGACGACGCCGTTCAGCGATGGGCGCTGGAGAACAACCAATCCGCAAGCGCCACCGTCACCTCTGCTGATGTGAAGCCCTTCGTCGGGCGCGCCGCTGGAGGCCAGTGGCCAACCTGCCCTGCGGGCGGCAGTTACTCGGTCACCGATGTCCACTCCAAGCCCACTTGCAGCAGGAGCTCCAGTGGGCACGTCCTGCCCAACTGACGAATAACCTCGCCCAGTCCGTATCCGCGGTCGTTATAGACCTCGAACGCGGCGTCCATAAACCGATACCCTTCATCTTTGCAAATCTCGGTTTTCGTCGTTTTTCTTCGATTAGCGTTTATTAGCGTAGATTAGCGGTTACCTGACGCTCTCCAAATTGAGTTGTCTCCATCCAGGCCCAAAACTATTATAGTAGGGAATAACGTGATAAAGATTTCCAACGTGGATGGAACCAATTGTTGAGACCAAAAACCTGCGGGTCGAGTATCGGGCACAGAACTCGCGGCAGCCAAGGAAGGTCGCCGTCAAGGACCTCAACCTGAGCGTTCGGGCAGGGGAAGTGTTCGGGTTCCTTGGCCCCAACGGCGCCGGCAAGACAACAACCATGAATGTGTTGTTGGGTTTTGTTAACGCGACCAGCGGCGAGGCGCGTCTCTTCGGAGTCAACGTGCGCGAGCCGATTGCGCGGCAGCGGATCGGCTATCTGCCCGAGCTGACCTATTACTACAAATTCCTCACTGCCGAAGAGTTGCTCCGACTTTATGCCCGCATTTTTGGCATTGCCCGTCCCGAAGCTGGACGGCGGATTGATGCGCTGCTCAAGCTGGTCGAGTTGGAACCGGCCCGCAAACGTCAGATCAAAACCTACTCCAAAGGCATGCAGCAACGCGTCGGCCTGGCGCAGGCCCTCATTAACAACCCCGAGCTTCTCATTCTGGACGAACCCACCAGCGGCCTGGACCCGCTGGGCCGCATGAAGGTGCGCGAAATCATCCAGCGCCTCAAAAACGAAGGCAAAACCGTTTTCTTCTCCTCCCACGAACTGGGCGAAGTGGAGACCGTCTGCGACCGCGTCGCCATCATCCACGAGGGGGAGTTGAAAGTCGAAGGCCGGGTTGACGACCTGGTCGCGCAGCATCAGTCGAATTTGGAGAAGGTTTTTCTCGATATTATCGGCTATCAGCCGCAGCAGAACCTTGGATGAAGACTTCCCCGTGAACACTGTTGCCGCCCTCGCAGCCATCGTCATCAAGGAGCTTTACCGCCGCAAGGATTTCTACGTGCTCTTTGTGCTCACGGCCCTGCTCACGCTGCTGGCCGGTTCGATCAATGTCTTCAGCGATCCCAAAATCGTCCGTTATCTGAAGGAAATCTGTCTGCTGCTGATCTGGGTCTCGGCGCTGGTCATCGCGATTGTCACCACCGCGCGGCAGCTTCCTGCAGAGCGTGAAAACCGAACCATCTTTCCGCTGCTGGCCAAGCCCGTCACCCGCGGGCAGGTCGTTCTGGGCAAATTCGCCGGTTGTTGGCTGGCTTGCGGGCTGGCGCTGCTGGTCTTCTATGTCTTCTCCGGCCTGGTCAGCGGCTCGCGCGAGCATTACTGGCCGATACTGAATTACCTGCAGGCGTTGTGGTTGCAGTGGGACATGCTGGCCATTGTGATCGCCCTGGTGCTGCTGGGCTCGGTGGTCTTCACCGCGCCCTCATCCAATGCAACCATCTGTTTCATTGTCGTGGTTGGCATCCTGCTGTTGGGCGGCCATTTGAACCAGGTTGCCCTTCAGCAGCCCAAGCTGCCGGGCGCGCTGGTCTCTACCATCTATTTTTTGATTCCCCATCTCGAATGGTACGACGTGCGAGAACTTGTGGTGTTTAATCGGGGCCTGATCGGCTGGCTTGACTGCGGCCTGGCCACGCTCTATGCCGCAGTGTATGTGGCGTTGCTGCTGTTCGCCACCTGGCTGGCGTTTCGCCGAAAGGCCTTGTGAGCGTATGACCAAGTCCGCTCCTTATTTGATCCTTCAGAAGCAGACAGGATGTATCTGTTTAGCGGAGCGCGGACATTCTTGTCCGCAGCAACTTCCGAACGCCGGCGCGGCGATTCTTGGCCGGGTTTTGCGAAGTTCATTTCTGCGGACAGGAATGTCCGCGCTCCGCGCTAAACGCATACGACAAGATTGTCTGCTTCACTTGACTTGAGCGTATGACCAGGCCCGCTCCTTATTTGATACTGCTGTTGCTGCTGGCGGCTTGTTTGAGCCTGGCGACTTTGCTGCAGCCGCGGGCCTTGAATTGGACTCAGCGCGGCCCATCGGCCAACGGGCTGCAAGTCCTGCTGGGCGACGGACGCCGGATTTTCGGCAACCACTTCTTTGTCAAGGCCGATGTCTATTTTCACAGCGGCTACTATCCATCCATATTCGATCGCAACCAGGCGCCCAAGGACGCCCATCACATGACCGGTGAAGAGCCGGGCCACGAGGACCAGGAACAGGAACACGAGAAGGAGATGGATTTCCTTGGGCCGCCCCGAGACTGGATCGAGCGGTTTGGCCGGCACTTCCTGGTCACCGAACACACCCACCTGCAAGGCGGCAACGAGCGCGAGATTCTGCCCTGGCTCCGGCTCTCGGCCGAGCTGGATCCGCAGCGCGTGGACACTTACACCGTAGCAGCCTATTGGCTGCGCAAGCCACTGGGCAAAGTGGCTGAAGCCGAACAGTTTCTGCGCCAGGGGTTCCGCGCCAACCCGGGCAGCTATGAAATCCTCTTTGAGTTGGGCCGCCTTTATTATGAAAACTATCACGACGCCGAACGGGCGCGCAACCTTTGGGGACTGGCCGCGCGCCGCTGGCGGGAGCAGGAGCCGGGCAAAAAGGAGCCCAACAATTTTGCGCTCGAGGAGATCACAGTGAATCTGGCGCAGTTGGAAGAAGCGCAGGGTCATTGGGGGGCGGCGATCGAGTGGCTCGAACAGGCCAAAAAGCTTTCCCCCGCTCCCGAGGCGCTCCAGAAGCAGATTGACGAAGCCCGACAGAAGCTCTCAACCCGGCCAACCTCGGCTTCTCCCTCCCATTGAGCTTCGCTTGTGGTAAGCCCCACGGTTCAAGGCAAGAAGACCCGGATCGTCGGAGGCATTTGTCTGCTGCTGGCGGTCGTGACCGTGCTCTGCTATTGGCCGATGGTCCACCACGACTTCATCAGCCTTGATGACCCCTACTACGTCCTGGACAACCCGCATGTCACCTCTGGATTGACCTGGCCGGGGCTGCTCTGGGCCTTCTCGAGCGGTTACTCCGCCAATTGGCATCCGCTGACCTGGGTATCGCACATGATGGACTGCAGCCTTTATGGCTTGGACGCAGGCGGCCACCATTCGACCAATCTGGTTTTCCACGTCGCGGACGTTTTACTGCTCTTTCTCTTATTCTGCCGGATGACCGGAGCGGTCTGGCGCAGCGCCTTGGTCGCCGCCCTGTTTGCCTGGCACCCGTTGCATGTCGAATCCGTCGCCTGGGCCTCGGAACGCAAGGACGTGCTCAGCACCTTTTTCTTTCTGCTCACGCTGGCCGCGTACATCCGCTACACGCAAGAGTCTGATAAAGCCGCTGAACAGGAGTCAGGGGTCAGGAGTCAGGAATCCGAATCCAGTATCCAGCCTCAAGTCTCAAGCAGCCAATCACTGCGGACAGACCAGACAGGATTGTCTGGTTCACCGGTCAGTATCCAGCCTCAAGTCTCAAGCGCACAATCTTCCGCACGCTCCACGCTCCACGCTCCGCGCTTCTACGCTCTGGCGTTGCTTTTCTTCGCCCTCGGCCTGATGAGCAAACCGATGCTGGTGACGGTGCCCTTCGTGCTGTTGCTGCTGGATTACTGGCCGCTCCAGCGCCTCCAGCTTTCATCCTGCTCCGCGCCCTCTACGCTCCACGCTCCTCGCTGCCCGCTCCAACGGTTGTTTCTGGAGAAGGCGCCGTTCCTGGTCCTCGCCGGCGCTTCCAGCGTGGTGACCTTCCTGGTCCAAAAGGTTGGTGGCGCTGTGTCATCACTGGAAACTACCCCCTTGCACTTGCGTATCGCTAATGCCCTGCTGGCCTACGCGCTTTACCTCTCCAAAACACTGTGGCCGGTCAATCTTTCATGCATTTACCCATATTCCTGGCATCTGCCCTTGGGCGGGGTGCTCGCCGCTGCCTTGCTGCTGCTGCTCTTGTCGGGCTGGTTCGTTGTGCATGCGCGCAACCATCGCTTTTTGCTCGTAGGCTGGTTATGGTATTTGGGGACCCTCGTGCCCACCATTGGTCTGATCCAAGTCGGAGCCCAGGCGATGGCCGATCGCTACATGTACATTCCCAGCATCGGCCTTTTTATCATCATCGCCTGGGGTTTGGACGCCCTGCTGGGCGCTTGGCCGCCCAAGCCACGAGCCCTGGCCGCAGCCGCCGCGCTGGCGCTCGCAGCCTGTTTCGCCTGCACCCGGACCCAATTGAGCTATTGGCAGGACAGCCACACGCTCTTTCGGCACGCTATCGTGGCAACCACTGATAACTACATTGCTTATGACGCCTTGGGAATTGCCTTGGACCGATTGGGAAAAAATGATGCGGCCCTGGTTTGTTATTTTGAGGCGGCGCGGCTTCGCCCCGACAACGCTGAAGCGCAATATGAGCTGGGCACGGCTTTGATGAAGCAAGGGAGGCTGGAAGAAGCCATCGGCCATTTTACCAACGCGCTGGACAGCAAACCGACCTTCGCCCATGCGCACAACAATCTGGGCACTGCCTTTTACGAACAAGGCAAGCTCGACGAGGCTGCGGCGTATTTCCGCAAAGCGGCCATGCTCACGCCCGACGATCCGCAAATCTATTACAATTTGGGCGAAGTCTTAACGGCGCAAACCAAACTGGACGAAGCCATTGCTTATTTTTCGCAAGCACTGCGTCTTAAACCGGATTACTGGAAGGCGCATGGCGACCTGGGGGTTGCCCTGATGCGCCAGGGCAAAGTCCGCGAAGGCAGCGCACACTTTGTTGAAGCCTTGCGCTTGAATCCAGGCGAGCCGGAGCTCCGCTTCAATCTCGGGCTGGCACTCCTGGACCAAAACCAACCGGCCCAGGCGGCCATTGAGTTCTCCGACGGACTGCGGCTCAAGCCCGATGATGTCCGGTTCCATTATCGGCTGGCGGTGGCTTTGGCCGCTCAAGGCAAATCGAAGCAAGCGATTGTGCAGTACCGCGAGGCGTTGCGTTTGGTTCCGGATTTGCCTGAGGTCCTCAACGAACTGGCCTGGATTCTCGCCTCGGACCCGGACGCCCAACTCCGGGACGGCCAGGAAGCTGTGCGGCTGGCCGAATGCGCTTGCGAACAGACCCAGTACCAAGCGGCCGACATGCTCATCACGCTGGCTACGGCTTATGCTGAAACGGTCCGGTTCCCCGAGGCAGTTGACATGGCCAAATGGGCCCGCGACCTCGCCCTGGCCTCGGAGCAACACACGCTGGCCGCCAAGGCCGAGGAACTGCTCAAGTTGTATCAATCCAGCCAGCCCTACCGCCGAATGTCCGGCCTACATCCTTTGGCCAAGCCCACTCGCGGAACCGATTGAGCTTTGTCTTTGGCGGATGGGTCTGATTAAATGGCCCGACATGAAACTGCGGCGCGCACACGTCCGGCGCGTGACCAATGAGACGCGCATCGCCCTCAATCTCAACCTCGATGGCAAGGGCCAGGCCTCGGTCAAAACCGGCATTCCGTTTTTCGATCACATGCTGACGTTATTTGCCAAACATGCGGTCGTCAATTTGCGCCTGCGTTGCCAGGGAGATCTGGCCGTGGACGCTCACCACACCGTGGAGGACTGCGGCTTGGCCCTGGGACAGGCTTTTGCCCACGCACTGGGCGACAAAAAGGGCATCCGCCGATACGGCGCCGGCTTTGAGCCGCGCAACCCGTCTAGTACCGCGACAAATAAGTTTCGTTACGTCGTGCAGAGCGCGGGTAGGGCGCGTCACTCCGTGCGCGCCGCGGCCCGCAGACAGCTTTCCGAACGGCGCGCACGGAGTGACGCGCCCTACCACGTCTCGAAATTTGTTTGTCACAGTACTAGCGCAGAGTCCTACGTGCCGATGGACGAATGTCTGGCCCGCTGCGTTATTGATTTCAGCGGACGGCCCTGCCTGATCTGGCGCGGATTGGATGATTTCGCCTACAAGTCGCTCAGTAAGGCCCAGAAAAGCCAGGACCTGTCAACCGCGTTCCGCTTCGGGCTGGCCCGGGAATTTTTCCAGGGGTTTGCCAACCAGGCCCGCTGCACGCTGCATCTGGAACTGCTTTATGGCGATGAACCCCACCACATAGTCGAAGCCCTCTTCAAGGCCTTTGCCAAGGCGGTGGACGTTGCCTGTCAACAGGATGCGCGGATTGCCGGCCGACTTCCGACGACGAAGGGAAAACTTTAGGTCGCGCGTTGAATAGCTGTGGATTGCGCGCCGTCGAACCGATGAATGTTAAAGACCATTCCTCCGCCGATGATGCAGCATTGGTGCGGGCCGCGCAGCGGGGTGACATGGGTGCTTTCGAGGAGTTGGTCGCCCGGCATCGCGACAAAATTTACGCCCGCGCCTATAGCATGATGCGGAATGAAGAAGAGGCCATTGATCTTTCTCAAGAAGCCTGGGTCAAAGGCTGGCAGCGGTTGCGCCAGTTCCAGGGCGAATCCAGTTTTGGCACCTGGTTGACGCGGATTGTCATCAACCTGTGCCTGGACCAGTTGCGCAAACAAAAACGCCACCGCACTGACTCCATCGAAGCCATGAGCGAAGAGTCGGGCGGCGTCGAGCGGCAAATGCCAATTGTAAGCGTCAACCCGACCGCTGGGCTGGAGCGCGCTGAACTGCGGCAACGCATTGACCGCGCGTTGGGTCAACTGTCCTATGAACATCGCACCGCGCTGGTGCTGCATGAATTTGAAGAGATGGAATACAAAGAGATTGCCAAAACCATGCGCTGTTCGATCGGCACGGTCATGTCACGTTTGTTTTATGCCCGCCGAAAAATGGCCGCCCTGCTGGCCGACCTGAAGAATAAAGACTTGAAATGATGGATTACGACGCACAATTGAAACTGCAGGCCTACCTCGACGGCGAGCTGCCGGAGGCAGAGGCGCGCGCGGTGGCTACCTGGCTGGCCCGGGACCGCGAAGCCGTGGCTTTGCTGGCGGAACTGCGCGCCACGCGCAAGGCCTTGGCCGGGTTCGAGACGGGACTCAGACTCCCGGAGTCCGGCGAATTCTTTTGGTCGAAAATCCAGCGGGCGATCCGTGCCCTGGAGGTCGCTGAGCCGGCCCCGGAGCCTCTCTCACTTTTTGGCGGCTGGCGCAGGTTCCTTGTCCGGACCGGCGCACTCGCTGCCGTGGCCCTGGCAATGCTCGTCGCCACCGTGCAGTTTGGACTTTGGAGCGGTTCGTCCGGCCCCGATGCCGAGTCCGCCTTGGCCGACTCAGGCGCCTTTACTTACCGCGACTACTCGGCCCGAACGACCTTGGTTTGGTTTTCGTATCCCGCCGAAAACGAGTTTGCTGAGGGCGAATCGCTTGGTAGTGTGAATTAGCAGACGAGATTGGGATTGGTTTTGGCCCGCTCAACGGCGCGCAGAATTCGACATGAAATTTAAGCTGATTTTGGCGGCCCCCCCAGTCTGGTCCTGGGCCGCATGGGTTTTGTTGGCGCTCGGCCCGTTGTGCGCGGTGGCCGCCCCACCCCTGAAACTCGAAGCCCAACTGGTTTGGGGAACCAACGACAAGGTTTCCCCGGATCCAAAACACAAGCCGGTCGAGCCTGCGGTCAAAAGAAAGTTGAAGGACCTCCCCCTCAGGTGGGCCAACTACTTTGAGGTCAACCGCCAGGACTTTGAAGTGCCCCCGGACGGCGTCAAGAAAGTCTCATTGAGCAAGCAATGCGCCATCGAAGTCAAGAACCTCGGCCATTCTAAAATCGAAGTCTCACATTTCGGCAAAGGCGAACACGTCTTGAAGCGGACCCAAGCTCTGCCCAAAGGCGATACTTTTGTCCTCGGCGGAAACGCCCCCAATGCCACCTCCTGGTTCGTCATCCTGAAGCGGATCGAGTAAGCGCGCCTTGCCACCGAGGACGGTCCCATTTTAGGTGACGCTCCACGCTCCCGGAGAGGCTTCCCCAATACTGAAGTTATTTTTGCACGAGCCCTTAGCTATCCGCGCTGCCCATTTCCTCATTCGTCGCCACGTTGACGATCTTGAATTGCTCGGCGTGGAGGGCCGGGTCAGCGCGGAATTCGAGCTTGCCGAAATACCGCTTCTCCATCTCGATGAGATGCTTTTCGTCCTCGGTGCGGAGGCGCTTGAGAATCGTCGGATGCACCACGATGCGCAACTGGAAATCCGACTCATCACGCGAGCGCCGTTTGAGAATCTCACTGAGCTTGCGTTGAATCTCCACGCTCATGGTCAGCGCGCTCTTGACCTTGCCCCGGCCCTTGCAGTAAGGACAGTCGTCATAGACTGCGGCGTGGACGCTTTCGGAGTGCCGTTGGCGGGTCATTTCCATCAAGCCAAGCTGTGAGATGGGCAGCACGTGGGTCTTGGCTTTGTCACGCCGCAAGCCTTCCTTCATCCGCTGATAAACCGTTTGCTGGTCTCGGCGCGATTTCATGTCAATGAAGTCCAGCACGATCAGCCCGCCCATGTTCCGCAGCCGCAGTTGGCGGGAGATTTCGTCGGCGGCCTCCAGGTTCACTTTGAGAATCGACGTTTCCTGATCCTTGCCGCCCTTGTGGCGGCCAGTGTTCACATCAATGGCCACCAGCGCCTCGGTCTCGTCCACCACGATATAGCCGCCGCTCTTGAGGGGCACCTGGCGTGAGAAGGCATTCTCCAACTGGCGCGTGATGCTGAAGCGGTCGAATATCGGCTGCGGGTCGGAGTACAGCTTGACCTTATTGGCCGAACGTTGGGAGATTTTGGAGATCATCTCGCGCATCCGTTCGTAAGCCTTGGGACTGTCCACGACGATGCGCTCGACGTCCTCGGTCAAGAAATCCCGCACCGTGCGCTCGATTAAGTCCGGCTCCTGGAAAACGCAACTGGCCGGAGGCTGGCTCTTTATCCGATCCTGGATTTGCGCCCACTCATCCAGCAGCAAGGCCACGTCCCGCACGAAGTAGCGCATCTGCTGGCCCTCACCCACCGTTCGCATGATGACTCCCATGCCGTCAGGAACTGAGAGTTTGCGAAGGATTGTCTTCAAGCGCTGGCGTTCCTGCTGGTTCTCGATCTTTCGGGAAATGCCGCTCTGGTCTGAGTTGGGCAGCAGCACCAGGTAACGCCCGGGCAAAACCAGGTTCGTCGTGACGCGCGGTCCCTTGGTGCCGATGGGCCCTTTAGTCACCTGCACGATGATGTCGCTGCCCGGCGGATAGACGCGCGGGATGTCTTTCTGAGTGATCTTGGGCTTCTCCCGCCGCCGGCCTTCGCGCTCGACGATCTCCACCCCGCTGTCGAAGCCGCTGGGCACAATGTCCCAGTAGTGCAGAAACGCGTTCTTCTCGAACCCAATATCCACAAACGCCGCCTTGAGGCCATCTTCCAGGTTCCGGACCTTGCCTTTGAAGATGCTGCCCACCAGCCGTTCTTCGGTGGTCCGCTCGATGTTGAATTCCTCCAGCTTGCCTTCTTCGGACACCGCCACTCGTGTTTCGAGCGTTTCGGCGTTGATAATGACTTCTTTGTGGATTTTTTTGACGGGCTTGATCAGCCTCTGGACTTTCCGGACCAGCGTTGTCGCCGCCGCCCGGATGCTGTCCACGATTCCTTTTGACTGCTCCTGCACGTGAACCGGGGCAAAGGGTTTTTCTTCCTGCACTTGCGCGGGTGTCTCAAGATGCGGCTGGCGGAATTCACGTTTCAGCGCGGCCGTGGCCGGCGGCGCCTCCGCCGCCAACCCCTCGGGGGGCAAGCCGGCCGCGATATTTTCTGCCCGCTCGATTTCGTGCGTGTGGCGGTGTTCATACACCTTGTCCTGCGCCGGCGGAGCGCCAACGGCGTCGGCGCGCGCCTGGCTGGCTTCACGATCTGGATGCTGCTGGCCCTGCCCCAGCCCTCGGCTGGGGCGAAAGCGCATGCCGCGGCGGCGCCGGGAAAAATTTCGTTCGCTCATATTTAATAGGCCTTTCGATATAGATAAACGTTTTGCAACAAGCCCATGGCGATCAACGAGCCGATCACTGATGACCCGCCGTAACTGAGCAGCGGCAGTGGAATGCCCGTCACAGGCACGATGCGGATGTTCATGCCGATATTGATGAACACGTGGCTGAATAGAAGCGTCACCACTCCCACAGCCGTCAATTTGCCCAGGCGGTCGCGCGCCTGGCCTGCGATTCTGATCCCGGTGAACAGAACCACGCCATAAAGCGTCAGCACGATAACACTGCCGACGAATCCTTTCTCCTCGGCAATCACGGAGAAAATAAAATCATTGTGCGCCGCGCCCGGCGGCAAAAAGCCCAACGCAGTTTGGTTTCCTTTGTGCCAGCCTTTGCCCAGCAGCCCGCCCGAACCAACCGAGATTAGGGCCTGCCGCACCTGATAGGATTTTTCAAACTGCAGCCTGTGTGCCCTGGTTTTTTCCTCGGCCGACGCGTTGGGCGGCGCGAAATCCGCCCCGAAATAAACCAACAGCCGTTGCCGTTGATAATTCTCAAGCTTGACTTGCCACCACCCGGGTGGAGCAAACAGCACGTCCACCAGGAACAATGCTGCCAGAATTCCGATCCCGCCAATCAAACGCGTTAAATACTCCTTGGGCGCGCCTGCCGCATACAGAATAGCCAAACCGGTAGGGACCAGCACCAGGGCCGAACCGAGATCCGGCTCTTTGAGGATCAATACGAAAGGCAGCAGCGTCAGCCCAATCGCTTTCCAGAATGTGGAGGGCGCCTTCAACTCATCCGCAGGCCGGCTCAGGAAATGCGCTTGCGCCAGGATCACCGCCAGCTTGGCAAACTCAGACGGCTGCAGGCTAAAGAAACCGAGATCAAACCACCGCCGCGCTCCAAAGCGCACCGTGCCGAAAAACAAAACCAGCACCAACAACAGCACTGCGCACCAGTAGGCCACCACCGACCACCGTGCCAGCGTGTGATAATCCACCAAACAGACTCCCACCGCCGCCCCGGCGCCGATAATGTACCAAACGATCTGCCGGGCCCAGAGCTGCTTGTACCAGGGGGCCGCCGCGGCCGATTCGCTCACCATCGTCGCGCTGTACACAAAGGCGGCCCCCAGCAACATCAGCCCGCACAGCGCGGCCAACTGCAGCCGGTCAATACGCGACTGACGTTCATTAAAGGTGGTTTTAAACATGCTCGCCAGCGTTCATTGTGCCTTGGTCAGCGTATCGGCTTTCGGAACGGTCATCCGCTCCCGTTGTTGGATGGCCCGATAAATGTTGCCGGCGATAGGCGCACAGTCGCCACCGCCGGAACTGCCGCCCTCCACCATGACCACCACGGCGTAACGCGGCTTCTCGTAGGGCGCGAACGAAATGAACCACGTGGTATGGTCCACCAATTGATTGCGTTTGTTGGTGACCTGCGCCGTTCCGGTCTTGCCGCAAATGCGAATCCCAGGCACCGCGGCCCTGGTGCCCGTCCCACCGGAATCCTCCACGTCAGCGAGCATGGCTTCGCGCAGAATTTCCAAATTGCGCTGTTTCACCCCGAGTTCATCCCGCACCCGGCCGCTTGGAAAAACGACAGGCTGCGCCCCAAGGGCCGGCTCTGGCGACTCGGTCCGGTCCACCAAACGGGGCCAAAGGACTTTTCCCCCGTTTGCAATGGCCGCAGTCATCACCGCCATCTGCAGTGGCGTCACGGCCATTTGCCCCTGGCCGATGCAAATATTGGCCGTGTCGCCGTCATACCAACTTGAACTGACTCTCTTCATAGTTGGGAAGATGCCTTTGGCTTCCTGACGTGTCGCCAGTCCGGTCGCCTCGTTCAGGTGCAGCCGCTGCGCCAGCTTGACGATGGGTTCAATCCCCGCGCGCACGCCGTTGCTGATGAAGTAAGTATTGCATGAGTGAATCAAGGCCTGCCGAAAATCATAATTGCCTGGCGCCGCCAGGTCCTTAACCCGTCTGGCGCCGACAAAAATGTGACCGGGGTTAAAAACCAACTCTTTGTCATTCAACCCCGCCTCCAGGCAGGCTAAGCCAACCACGGTCTTGAAGATGGAGCCCGGCTCATAGATGTCCTGCGTGGCGCGATTTCTCTGCACCCGCAACTCCTCGTTGCTTAGCCGCTGGCCTTCGCCAGCGGGGAAGCCCTGAATAAAATAATTGGGGTTGAATGTCGGCGCCGACGCCAACGCCAGAATGTCTCCGGTGTTGACCTCCATTACCACCGCCGCCCCGCGCGTCGCCGGGCCAAAAATCGGCAACGCCCGCTCCGTCGCTCGCTGGATGTAAAGGTCTATGGTTAACACCACCGTTTGGCCTGCTTCGGCTGGCGTCCAAATGTTTTCCGTCTGGCGGTAACCGACGTTGTTCACCAGCACCGATTTGGCGCCGGCCTTGCCCCGCAACTGCTGATCATAGCCTGCCTCGATGCCAATCAGACCACGATAATCGGGCAGCCGGTAGGAGAAAAACGCATCCTCCCCCTCGGCGGAACTGTCGTCTCGCTGCAAACAACCCAGCACGTGCGCCGCGGTAGTCTGATAGGGATAACTGCGCGCAGATTGAATTTCCAAGTCCACTCCCATCGGACTGGTGGATTGTTCTTCAAACCTCGCGATTTGGTTTGGGTTGAGATTGGTCGCGATAGGGTAAGGCAGGGCCAGGCGGGTTTGGTAGTGGCGTTCAAAGTTAGTGGCCTCGAGCCAGAGCGGCTGTTGCAGGCGCTGGCTGATCTGCATGACCACGTTGCTGGCCACTTCCCAACGCGCTCGCTGTCGAAGCAGGTTTCTTTCCTTCGCGCTGAGCACGAACTGCTTCTTTTGTTCCTTCGTCAATTTGTGGTTGAGCTTTCGCTCCTGTGCCTCCTGTTCCTTCTGGAGCTCACTTTTGACCCGCGCCGTCTCCGCCGCATAAGCCGTGTCAACGGACCTCTTCAATTCGTCCAGATATAAACTGATGTTGTAAGCCGGACGATTTTCGGCCAGCGCAATAGTGTTGCGATCAAGAATCTTTCCCCGCACCGCTGGAATGCGCACGGTGCGAAAAGACTGTGTTTCCAAATTGGCCTGGTAATCCCGGGCCGACACGATTTGCACCCACCACAGTCCTGCCAGCAACAGGGCCAGCCCGCTCCACACGACCAGCGCCAGCACTCCCAGTTGGCGGTCGTTTTTTTTCAGTTGATCGAAAATCAACATTAGACCCTCTTCAAGAGCGTCCCCTCCGGATTTCCCGATCCGGGCGAAAGCTGGATTGCGACGCTTGCCGGTAAACCAGAGCGCGATTGAGCCAGCCGAACAGCTCAAAACAGACCGGCGTGGCGATTGCCCCGCCCACGCTCATCACCAGCCATTGCCACAGCGTGCCCCAACCCAGGAGCGGCGCATGACCCGTCGTGAGCAGCAGCAGCAAGGTCAACGCCGGCGCCGACGCGCTGGCACCCAGCCCCAGGACAAACTGGGCCAACGTTTGATCCCGCAGAATCAATTCGCGTTTCGCGTAGATCACCAGCCCGATCACGAACAGCGGCGCCACGCTCACGCCCAGCGGATTGGCCGAAAGCGAATCGAACCACAGTCCGCCCAGGACTGATAGCAGCGTCACCCCAGCCAGGTCCGAGTACAAGCTGGCATAAACGGTGAGCGCGGGGAGCAGATCGATCTGCGCCCCGGTGGCCTGCCGCGCCCCGTTAAAGGCTGCCTCCCAGAACACCGCAAGAAATGCGGCGACTAACACCAGGACTGTATTGAACCAGCTCATTTGAACCTCACCCAAACCTGCTCCAGCGCATTGAGGTTGGCCCCCAACTTGACCCGCGCCACCGTTGCCAGGCCGTACTCGGCGGGGCGGGAATCAGCGACTTTTCCAACCGGAATGTCCTTCGGGAAAATTCCCCCGTCTCCACTGGTCTTCACGATTTGTCCCGGCTTTATGTAGGCATTTTTCGACAAGTAACTCATTTCCACGAACTCGCTGTCCAGCGGCCCGGACGCGCCGATAATGCCGGCGTCGCCAGCCTCGTTCTCGATCCGGGCGGACACCTTGCAGTTGGGATCGCCCAGCAGCACCACCTGCGAGCGGGTCAGGCTGACCGACGACACCCGCCCGACCAAAAAGCCCTCCAGGTTCAAGACGGCCAGATTGTTGCTCAGGCCGTCGCGGCTGCCGAGGTCAATTTGGACCGTGCGCCACCAGTTGGCCGGATCGTGGAGGACCACGTTGGCCAGTTTGTGTTTCCAGCGCTGCTGCTGCTGCCAGCCGAAGAGCTGTCGAAGCCGCTCGTTTTCGCGTCGGATATCCTCAGCTTGCCTGGCTTGCACGCGCAATTGCTGGTTCTCACGCCACAGGCCCTCGTTCTGCTTGAGCAATTCGCGCCGCGGCGTCATCGCGTCTGCGGCCTGGTTGGCGAATTGCTGCGTAGAACCGGCCAGCCCGAACAGCGGGAGGAAAACGCTCCCG
>WNGQ01007346.1_pt1 | contig 15659 bp, 12 predicted proteins | sample 5407661 | NCBI WGS metagenome assembly WNGQ01 (sample SAMN13153382, study PRJNA577476) | soil metagenome | isolation source: 60 cm soil or saprolite under Garry oak tree replicate 2 | place: USA:California | collected 2016-06-15 | reverse complement strand
ATGGGCGTGCTGTCCCTCGAGGTCAGCGACGACGGCCGCGGCCTCGCCGGCCAGGACCCGAACAACCCCAGGGGAAGCGGGCTGCGCGGCATGTCAGAGCGCCTGTCCGCCATCGGCGGTCGTCTGGCGCTCGGATGGGCCGAACCCGATCGCGGCCTGCGCCTCACCGCCACCGTCCCCGCGGCCACCATGGCCGAGACCGGGCATACTTGCCCGTCATGACCCCCAAGGAGCCGGTCCGGCTGCTGCTCGCCGAGGACCAGGTGATGATCAGGGAGGCGCTGGCCGCGCTGCTCTCCTTCGAGGGCGAATTCGAGGTGGTGGCCCAGGTCGGCCGCGGCGACGAGGTCCTCACCGCCGCCAGGCAAACCCGCCCGGACGTGGCCGTGCTCGACATCGAGATGCCGGGCATGGACGGCCTGACCGCCGCCGCCGCGCTGAAGAAGGAAAGTCCGGACACCAAGATCGTGATCCTGACGACGTTCGGCCGGCCGGGGTTCCTGCGCCGCGCGATGGAGTCCGGGGTGTCCGCGTTCCTGGTCAAGGACTCCCCGGCGGACAAGCTCACGCAGACTATCCGCCGGGTGCTGGCCGGCGAGCGGGTTATCGACCCGGACCTGGCCGTCGCCGCGCTCGCCGACGGGGTCAATCCGCTCACCCCGCGCGAGCGCGACGTGCTCGAGGCCTCCGCGGACGGCCGGACCATCGCCGAGGTCGCCGCCGGGCTCTACCTCTCGGAGGGCACGGTGCGGAACTACCTGTCCGCGTGCATCCAGAAGACGGGGGCCAGGAACCGCGCCGAAGCGCTCCGCATCGCCTCCGAGCGCGGCTGGCTCTAGACCATAGGATGAAGCGCGTGACTTCATCCGGATACCTGCGCTACCCGCACATTCACGGTGATCTTCTCGTCTTCGCATCCGAGGACGACATCTGGCTCGCCCCCGCCAGCGGCGGCCGGGCCTGGCGGCTATCTGCCGACAGCGCCCAGGTGAGCTACCCCCGCTTCTCCCGCGACGGCGCCAGGATCGCCTGGACCAGCTGGCGGGACGGCAACCCCGAGGTCCACACGGCCGACCCGGACGGCAGCGCCGCCAGCCGGCTCACCTACTGGGGCGACGCCAGGACCAGGGTGACCGGCTGGACCCGGCACGGCGAGGTCCTCGCGGTCTCCGCCACCGGCCAGCCCGAAACCTTCCTGACCTGGGCGTACGCGGTCCCGCTCGAGGGCTCGCCGCCGCGGCGGCTGCCGTTCGGCCCGGTGGCCGACCTGGCGCTAGAGGACGCGGGCACCGCCCTGCTCACCGGCCGGATGAACAGCGAGATGGCGTACTGGAAGCGCTACCGCGGCGGCACCCGCGGCAGGCTGTGGACCGCCAACGCCGAGGACCCCCTGTTCACCCGGGTGCTGGCCGGCCTCGACGGCCAGCTCGGCGCGCCGATGCTGGTTGGCGGGCGGCTGTTCTTCCTGTCCGATCACGAGGGCACCGGCAACATCTACTCCTGCGCGCTGGACGGCAGCGATGTCAGCCGGCACACCGATCACGACGGCATGTACGTCAGGAACCCCTCCACCGACGGGCAGCGGATCATCTATCACGTAGCCGGCGACATCTGGATCCTGGACTCACCCGAAGCGCCCGGGCCGCGCAAGCTCGACATCACCCTCGGCTCCCCGGCCGCCGCCCGCGCCCCGCGGCTCATCTCCGCGAAAGACCACCTGGGCAGCCTCGACACCGACGAGACGGGTCAGGCCAGCGTGGTCGAGGTGCGCGGCACGGTGCACTGGCTGACGCACAAGGACGGCCCGGCCCGGGCGCTGTACGTGGATCCCGCGGCCAGGGCCCGGTTGCCGCGGGTGCTCGGCGACACCGGCCAGGTGGTCTGGGTCACCGACGCCGCCGGCGATGACGCGCTGGAGATCGGTCCGGTGACCGGTGAGCAGGAGAGCGTCCGGATCGCCGAAGGTCTCCTCGGCAACGTGCTCAGCCTGGCCGCTTCCCCGGACGGGGCCACGGTGGCCGCTGCCGCCCACGACGGCAGGCTGCTGGCCGTCGACGTGGCGTCTGGGCAGGTCACCGAGCTGGCCGCGTCCGATGACGGGGCCATCGACGGGCTGTCCTGGTCGCCGGACTCGGCCTGGCTGGCCTGGGCTCAGCCCGGCCCGCAGCCGCTGCGTCGCATCCGGATGGCGCGGATCGCCGACCACGAGGTCATCGACGTGACCGACGGCCGGTTCACCGACACCGACCCGGTGTTCAGTCCCGATGGTCTCTACCTCGCCTTCATCTCCCGGCGCAGCTTCGATCCGGTGTATGACGAGCAGACCTTCGACCTGTCGTTCCCCTTCGGCAGCCGCCCCTACCTGGTGCCGCTGGCCGCGGAGACCCCGTCGCCGTTCGGCCCGCTGCCCGGTGGCCGTCCGCTGGGCCAGGATCCGCCCGCGCCGGACCAGGACAAAGACAAGGACAAGGACAATTCTCCCGAACGGTCCGAGGTATCTGTCGACGCCGAAGGTCTCTCCGGCCGCGTGGTGGGCGTCCCGGTGGTCGAGGCCAGGTACTCGGGCCTGCGTGCCGTGAAGGGCGGGCTGGCCTGGCTGCGCGAGCCGGTAGCCGGGGTACTCGGCGAGGGCGCCGCCAGCCCGGAGGACGACGCGCCGCGGCCGGTCCTGGAGCGGTTCGACCTGCACAAGCGCGAGGTCACCGAACTGGTTGGCGAACTCGACTGGTTCGACGTCAGCGGCGATGGCACCCGTTTGGTGGTCAAGGACGGGGACGACCTGCGGATCCTGCCGTCCGAGCACAAGGAGGACCACGGCTCGGGCGAGTCGGTCGCCGTCGACCTGTCCCGGGCCAGGTTCCAGGCCGACCCGGTCGCGCTGTGGCAGCACGCCTTCGCCGAAGCCGGCCGCCTGATGCGCCGGGACTTCTGGACCCCGGACATGTCCGGGGTGGACTGGGACGGGGTGCTTGACAGCTACCGGCCCCTGCTGGACCGGGTCCGGGGCGCGGACGATTTCACCGACCTGATGTGGGAGGTGGTAGCCGAGCTGGGCACCTCGCACGCCTACATCGGCCAGGCCGGCCAGGATTTCCGCGGGCCCGGCCCGGGTCCCGCGGCCGTCGGGATGCTCGGCGCGGACATCTCCCGCGACGACTCCGGCCGCTGGCTGGTGGACCGGGTGCTGCCGGGTGAGTCGTCCGACCCGCGGGCACGCTCGCCGCTCGAGGCGCCGGGCGTGGTGGTCCGGGCCGGGGATGAGCTGGTCGCCGTGGACGGCCGGCCGGTCGACCCGGTCCTCGGCCCGGCTCCGCTGCTGGCCGGGACGGTCGGCAAGCCGGTCGAGCTCACCATCGCGCCGCAGGGCGCCGATCCCGAAGTGCGCCGCCGCGTGGCCGTCGTGCCGCTGCGCGACGAGCGTCGGCTGCGGTACCAGGACTGGGTGACCGGCCGGCGTCGCCTGGTGCGCGAGCTCGGTGACGGGCGGCTCGGCTACCTGCACATCCCGAACATGGTCGGGGAAGGCTGGGCCGACTTCCACCGCGACCTGCACACCGAGATGCGGTTCGACGCCCTGGTCATGGACGTGCGCGGGAACGGCGGCGGTCACATCTCCCAGCTGGTGGTGGAGAAGCTGGCCCGCCGCGTCATCGGCTGGGACCATGGGCGCTGGCTCCAGCCGGCCTCCTACCCCCAGGACGGGCGGCGCGGCCCGGTCGTCATGGTGGCGGATGAGTTCGCCGGGTCCGACGGGGACATCGTCACGGCGGCGATCAAGCTGCTCGGCCTCGGCCCCGTGGTGGGCACCCGCACCTGGGGCGGCGTGATCGGCATCGAGGGCATCCCCGGCCACGAACTGGTCGACGGCACCCACATGACCGTGCCCAGGTACGCCTTCTCGTTCGACGAGTACGGCTGGGGCGTGGAGAACTACGGCGTCGACCCGGACGTGGAAGTGCTGATCACGCCGGACGACTGGGCCGCTGGGCATGACCCGCAGCTAGAGACCGCGGTGCGGCTCGCGCTCGAGGCGCTGGAGAAGCAGCCGCCCAAGGTGCCTGCCGACCCGGCGACCGGCCCGTCCAAGGCCCGCCCGTCGCTGCCACCCAGAGAAGCACGGGCGCCCCGGGAACCACGGGCCCCGCGGGGCATGGCCTGATGTCGTCTGGTTACCTGCGTTACCCGCACCTTCACGGGGACCTGCTCACCTTCGCGGCCGGCGACGACGTCTGGCTCGCCCCGGCCGCGGGCGGCCGGGGCTGGCGGCTTTCCGCCGACGACGTGCCGGTGAGCTACCCCCGGTTCTCCCGCGACGGGTCCCGAGTGGCCTGGACGAGCTGGCGGGACGGAAACCCCGAGGTCTACTCGGCCGACACCGAGGGCAGCACGGCGGACCGGCTCACCTACTGGGGCGACCCGCAGACCAGGGTCACCGGATGGACCGCGGCGGGCGAGGTGCTGGCCATCACCTCGGCCAGCCAGCCGGCCGTCAAGTACCGGCGGGCCTACGCCGTTCCCGGCGACGGCACGCCGCCCCGGCTGCTGCCGTTCGGCGCCGTCAACGACGTGGCCATGGAGGAGGCGGGCACCGTCCTGCTCACCGGGAGCGTGGCCGACGAGCCCGCCTTCTGGAAACGGTACCGCGGCGGCCGGGCCGGCCAGCTGTGGACCGCCACGGCCGGGGATCCCCCCCTTAAGGCTGCAGAGTTCATCCGGGTCCTTGGACGGCGGCGATGTCAGCCGGCACACCGATCACGACGGCATGTACGCCAGGAACCCGTCCACCGACGGGCAGCGGATCGTGTACCACGTCGCCGGTGACATCTGGATCCTGGACTCACCCGAAGCGCCGGAGCCGCGCAGGGTCGAGGTGTCGCTCGGCTCGCCGGCCGCGGCCCGATCGCCCCGGCTGATCTCGGCCAAGGACCACCTGGGCGCCCTGGACTGCGACCGGACGGGTCAGGCCAGCGTGGTCGAGGTGCGCGGCACGGTGCACTGGCTGACGCACAAGGACGGCCCGGCCCGCGCGCTGCACGTGGACCCCGGGGCCCGGGCCCGGCTGCCGCGGGGCCGCCGCCCACGACGGCAGGCTCCTCCTCATCGACGTGGCGTCCGGGCAGGTCACCGAGCTGGCCGCGGCCGACGACGGGGCCATCGACGGGCTGTCCTGGTCGCCGGACTCGGCCTGGCTGGCCTGGTCCCAGCCGGGGCCGCGCCCGCTGACCCGGATCCGGATCGCCAGGGTGGCCGACCTCGAGGTCATCGACGTGACCGACGGGCGGTTCGCCGACGTCAGCCCGGTCTTCACCCTCGACGGGCTTTACCTGGCCTTCCTGTCCCAGCGCACGTTCGACCCGGTCTACGACGCGCACACGTTCGACCTGTCGTTCCCGTTCGGCGGCCGGCCCTACCTGGTGCCGCTGGCGGCGGGAACCCCGTCGCCGTTCGGCCCGATGCCGGACGGGCGGCCGCTGGGCCAGGACAACGGCGAGAACCCCGCCGCCGAGGCTCTGCCGACTCCGGGGGGGACGACCCCCCCGAGCCCCCCTGGGGTGAAAGTCACGGTCGAGCCGGAGGGCCTGGCCGGGCGGGTGGTGGCCCTCCCGGTGGAGGAGGCCCGCTACCGCTACCTGCGTCCGGTCAAGGGCGGCCTGGTGTGGCTGCGCACCCCGGTCGCCGGCGTGCTCGGCGAGGGTGGCACCGGGCCCGACGACGACCGGCCGCGTCCGGCCCTGCAGCGCTTCGACCTACGCAAGCGCGAGGTCAAGGAGCTGGCGGGCGCGCTGGACTGGTTCCGCGTCAGCGGCGACGGCACCCGGCTTGTGGTCCGCGACCACGACGAGCTGCGGGTCATGCCGTCGGCGCGCAAGCACGACGACGCGGGCGAGACCGTCCCCGTCGATCTGACCCGGGCCAGGTTCCAGGCCGACCCGGCCGCGCTCTGGCGGCACGCCTACGGCGAGGCCGGGCGGTACCTGCGCCGCGACTACTGGACCCCGGACATGTCCGGGGTGGACTGGGACGGCGTGCTGGGGGAATACCGGCCGCTGCTGGACCGGATCCGCGGCGCGGCCGACTTCGCCGACCTGCTCTGGGAGGTGCTCGGCGAGCTCGGCACGTCGCACGCATACGTGACCGCGGCCTGGAACGACACGCGGAACTACACCCCGGTGGGTCAGCTCGGCGCGGACATCTCGCGCGACGCGGCGGGCCGCTGGGTAGTGGACCGGGTGCTGCCGGGCGAGTCGTCGGACCCGCGGGCGCGCTCGCCGCTGGCCGCGCCCGGCGTCGCGGTCAGTCCCGGCGACGAGCTGGTCGCGGTGGACGGGCAGCTGGTCGACCCGCGGCGCGGCCCCTGGCCGCTGCTGGCCGGCACGGCGGGCAAGCCGGTCGAGCTGGTGCTGGCCCGGGGGGACGACCCCCCGGAACCCCCCGCTCTGGGGGGACCCATCCCCCCAGACCCCCCTAACGGGGGGGCTCCACCCCCCCGTACCCCCCTGGCCCCCGCGAGCGGGGGAATTCGCACCAGGCGCCGGGTCGTGGTGGTCCCGTTGCGCTCGGACCGGCGGCTGCGCTACCAGGACTGGGTGGCGGGGCGGCGCCGCCTGGTGCGCGAGCTCAGTGACGACCGGCTCGGCTACCTGCACATCCCGGACATGATGGGCGAGGGCTGGGCGCACTTCCACCGCGACTTGCGCACCGAGATGGCCCGCGACGGGCTGATCTTCGACGTGCGCGGGAACAGCGGCGGCCACATCTCCGAGCTTGTGGTGGAGAAGCTGGCCCGGCGGGTCGTCGGCTGGTGCCTGGGCCGCTGGCTGCGGCCGGAATCTTATCCGCAGGAGGCACGGCGCGGTCCGCTGGTCACGGTGGCCGACGAGTTCGCCGGTTCCGACGGCGACATCGTCACGGCCGCGATCAAGCTGCTCGGCCTCGGCCCGGTGGTCGGCACCAGGACCTGGGGCGGCGTGATCGGTATTGAGGGCCGCCAGGGACTGGTCGACGGCTCCACCGTCACCGTGCCGAGGTTCGCGTTCTTCTTCGACGAGTACGGCTGGGGCGTCGAGAACCACGGCGTCGACCCGGACGTGGAGGTGCGAATCACCCCGGACGACGCGGCGGCCGGCCGGGACCCGCAGCTGGAGACCGCCGTCCAGCTTGCCCTCGACGCGCTGGACAAGCAGCCGCCCCCGGCCCCGCCGCAGGCCCGCACCGGTCCGGTCAAGTCGCGTCGCCCGCTCCCGCCCCGTCCCAGTTTCCCCGGTCCCGTCTCCTCCCACGGCTCAGGTGCCTCATGATCGCCGATCCTGTCCCGCTGTCAACGCGCCGGATCTGGGCGCTCGCGGTCATGTTCTGCGTCGCGGTCACCGTGCTGACCACCGACGCCATCTCCAAGGCGCAGGTGCTGGCCAGGCTGCCCGGGCACCCGCCGATCCGGCTGTTCGACGGGTTTGTGACGCTGGACCTCACCTTTAACGCCGGCGCCGCCTTCGGCGTCGGCACGTCCTACACCGCGGTCATCGCCCTGATCGTCTGCGGCGTGATCGGCTACATCATCCGTACCGCCCGGCGGCTGCGCAGCCTGGCCTGGACGATCGCGCTCGGGCTGCTCCTCGGCGGGGCGATGGGCAACCTGGGCGACCGGCTTTTCCGGGCGCCAGGCCCGCTGCGCGGCCGGGTCGTGGACTGGATCAACCTGCCGCACTTCCCGTGGACGTTCAACCTGGCCGACGCGTCGATCACCTGCGCGGCGGTGCTGATCGCCGTGCTGGCGCTGCGCGGCGTCCGGATCGACGGGACCGCCCCGGCGCACGCCGCCGACCGGATCGACGGCGCGTCCGTCACGGCCGCGGGCCGCGACGGCGGCGCCCGGCTGGTGGACCCCGACGAGTGCGCCTCGTGACCCAGGACCGGATGGCCGCGACCCAGGCCAGCTACGACGCCGTCGCGGCCGCCTACGCCGAGGCGATGAGCGACGAACTGCGGCGCAAGCCCCTGGACCGGGCGCTGCTGACCGCGTTCGCCGAACAGGTCCGCGAGCAGGCCGTGGATTCCCGCGACGCCCCCCGCGTATGGGACGTGGGCTGCGGACCGGGCCATGTCACCGCGTTCCTGGCCGGGCTCGGCCTGCGCCCGGCCGGCGTCGATCTGTCCCACGGGATGGTCGCGGAGGCCAGGAAGCGCCACCCGGACCTGGAGTTTGGCACCGGCTCGATGACCGCGCTGCCCGCCGCCGACGCCTCGTGGGACGGCCTGGTCAGCTTCTACTCGCTGATCCACATGATCGACGACGCCGACCTGCGCGCTGCCCTGGCCGAGTACCGCCGCGTGCTGGCCGACGGCGGCCTGCTCCTGCTCGCGGTGCACACGGGTGAGGAGGTGCGGCATTCGGCGGAGTGGTTCGGCGCCGAGGTGGACGTGTCGTTCCGCTTCTTCGATCCCGCCTGGCTCGGCGCCGAACTCGAGCAGGCCGGCTTCACGGTCGAGTCCCTCACCCGCCGCCAGCCCTACCCCGGCGCCGAAGTAGCCACCCCCCGCGCCTACTTCCTAGCCCGCGCCGCCCCGTTCCCTAACCCGCGCCCTGCAGTAACGCTCCCCTGGGGTTGACGGCCCCCGGAACCCGCCGCCCCACCAGAGTTACTAAAGGTGCCCCTGAGCACGATTCGCAGCGTCATCCCATCATCGCGGGCCAAAACACCCCGTATAACGCAATGCCGGTCAGCCAGTGGCCCGGCTGTCGGGAGTAGGTGTCAGGCTGCGCTGCGGGCGGCCCTCGCCCGCCCGACCAGCTCCGGCGAACAGGGCAAAACGGGCACACTCCAGGAGTTAATCGACACACAACAATTCGGAATCTGCTGTCTGGCAGCAGGATATGCCTGGCGCTTACCTGATTGTCGCGGGAATGAGCACGTCTGGGCATCCTGCGATCGGACAAGCTGACCGGCATTACCATATAACGGGGGTTTTGGCCCCGCGATCACGGCTGGCCGAGCGCTAGAGCCCGCTGCGGCGTGGCGCTCGGTACGCATGTGACCAGTGAGCTGCCCGCCTTGCCGCCCCGCTAGCGTCGGCTCCGTGCGCTCGCCTCCGTGCGCTCACGATTTCCGGCCGGTGATCGCCACCGTCACGCCGACGCCGATCATGGCCAGGCCGCCCGCCCCGCCGACCAGCTCGAACCGCCGCGGCGAGCTCGCGAACCAGTTCCGTACCGCGCTTGCGGCCAGCCCCCAGGCGCAGTCGCAGACCGCGCCGATCAACACGGAAACCAGCGCCAGCACCAGCATCTGCCCCGGCACGTCGCCGGCCCTCTGATTAACGAATTGCGGCAGGATGGCCCCGAACAAGATGTACGACTTGGGGTTCGTGACCCCCACCACCGCCCCGTCCCGCAGCGCCCGCCAGCCGTCCCGCGGCTCCGCCGCTACGGTGAAAGCAGCGGCCAGCGACTTACGGTGCCGTATCGCCTGGATGCCGAGCCACACCAGGTAGGCCGCGCCGACGACCTTGACCGCCACGAACACCGTGGCCGAGCGCTGCAAGATCACGCCCAGGCCAACCGCTACGCACGCCGCCACCACGTAGTTGCCGGCGGCGTGGCCGCACGCGGTGGCCAGCGCGGTGCGCCGCCCGTGCGCCAGCGCCCGCCCGACGACGAAGAGCACCCCGGGCCCCGGGATCACGATCAGCACCAGCGACGTCACCGCGAAACCGAGCAACTGCCCACCGGAAATCATGGCGACACCAGCAGCTCACGGCCGGCCGAGCGCAGTTCGGCCACCGAACGTATGCCCATCAGGTGCAGCGTCCGGGTGAACTGGGCGGCCAGCACGTCCAGCACCTTATCCACGCCCGGCTCGCCGCCGACCATCAGCCCGTACAGGTAGGCGCGGCCGATCGCGCAGGCGTCCGCGCCCAGGGCCATCGCCACCGCGATGTCGGCCCCATGCCGGACGCCGGAATCCACCAGCAGGGCCACGTCCGGCCCCACCTCGTCGCGCACCGGCGCGATCAGGTCGACGGGGGAGATGGCCCGGTCCAGCTGGCGCCCGCCGTGGTTGGACAGTTGCACGCCGTCCGCCCCTGCCGCCACGGCGCGGGCCGCGTCCGCGGGCGACAGCGGTCCCTTGATGACCAGCTTCCCGGGCCAGCGCGACCGCAGCGAGGCGATGTCGTCCCAGCTGACGGTCGGGTTGAACAGCGAGCCTGTGTGGGCGATCGTCAGCAGGCCGCTTCCGGTGAAGTTGGCGAAGTCGATCGCGTCGCTGCGCAGCATCCGCAGCCAGTACCCCGGCCGGGCCGCGATGCTGGCCAGCGTCTGGCCGGTCAGCGCGGGCGGGATGATCAGCCCGTTCCGCTCGTCCCTGGTCCGGTGCCCGGTCACCAGGGTGTCCACCGTGACGACGAGCACCCTGTAGCCGGCCGCCGCGGCCCGGTCGACGAGTTCCTTGGACAGCCCGCTGTCCTGCAGGATGTACAGCTGGAACCACAGGTCGGGCCGGCCGGGAGGTCGGTCGGGGCCGGTTGGTCGGGAGGGGCCGGGAGGTCGGTCGGGGCCGGTTGGTCGGGAAGATAGAGCCTCGGCGACAGCCTCGATGGAGGTGGTCGCCATGGTGGACAGGGTGTAGGGCAGGCCGTGCCGCTGCGCCGAGCGCGCCGCGCCGATCTCGCCCGCCGGGTGCATCATCCGCGTGTACCCGGTGGGCGCGAGCAGCAGCGGCAGCGGCAGGTCATAGTCGAGCACCCGGGTGGCGGTGTCCACTGCGGTGATCTCGGTCAATGCCCGCGGCTGAAAGCGCCACCGCCGGAACGCCCGCATGTTGGCCGCCATCGACAGCTCCTCGTCGGCGCCGCCGTCCACGTAGTCGAAGACCGGCCGCGGGATCAGCCGGCGCGCCGCCACGCGCAGGTCGAAGACGTCATGGCAAGCCGAAAGCCGCCTGCGGGCGGCGTCAAGCTCGACCGGTTTCAGCTGGATGAGACGGCGAATCTCCGATGGCCTCATGTTCCGGACGATACGCGACGCCTGGCCAGGGAACGAGCAGGCCTTCGCTGGAACGAGCAACCCTCCGCTGGAACGAGTAACCCTCCCTGGACGAGCAACCCTCCGCTAGAAGGACCGGGCCCCTGCTGCCCCGCCCAGGTCGGTCCATGTACACTAAGTCAATCGGAATTATCGTGTATAGCCCTGAGGCCCGGAGGGAAGACGGATGTCCCTGCGCTTCCACTGGTTTCTGCCGACCAACGGCGACGGCCGCGACATCGTCGGCGGCGGCCACGGCGTCGCGACCGGCACGGCGGGCACCATCCGCCCGGCGACCCTGGCCTACCTCGGCCAGATCGCCCGCAGCGCCGAACAACTCGGCTTCGAGGCCGCGCTCACTCCGACCGGCGCGTGGTGCGAGGACGCGTGGCTGGCGACGGCGATGCTCACCGAGGTCACCGAGCGGGGCCGGCGTCGGCCTGCTCCGCGGCGGCGCCGGGACAGCGCTGGTCGGCAGCCATGTCGAGGTGGCCGACCGGATCGAGGAGTACGCCCGGCTCGGCCTGTCCGAGTTCATCCTGTCCGGGTACCCGCACCTGGAGGAGGCCTACTGGTTCGGCGAGGGTGTACTGCCCATCCTGCGCGCCCGCGGCCTATGGCGGCACCCGGCGCCGGATAGCCTGGACGACACGCTGAACGTGACCCCGTTCGCCCCCACGTCAGGCTCCCCCGCGCCCTCAGTTGACCGACCGCAGGCCGAACGAGCCGGGCTAACCATCCACCATCCGGCCATGAGCGAACGGAGGTAGACGCCATGCGGATCGCCGTCGTCACCGGCAATCCCAAGCCCGCATCCCGCACCCACAACGTTGCCCTGGCCGTAGCCAGCGTCCTGTCCGCCGGCCTGACCCCGGCCGCCACGCACTCCGCCGCTCCGGGTGCCCCCGTCGACCCCGCCCCCCTGGCGTATCCGCTGGTCGACCTGGCCGAGCACGCGTCGAGCCTGTTCGACTGGTCCGACGCCGAACTCACCCGGCTGACCGCCGAGGTCGCCGCCGCCGACGTCGCCATCTTCGCGTCGCCGACCTACAAGGCTGCCTACACCGGCATGCTGAAGGCGTTCCTGGACCGCTACGGCAGCAACGGCCTGGCCGGGACCGTCGCGGTGCCCGTGATGACCGGCGGCTGGCCCGGCCACCTGCTGGCCGTCGAGGTCCACCTGCGCCCCGTCCTGGTGGAGCTAGGCGCCACCGTCCCCGCCCGCGGCCTCTACGTCACCGAGCCCGAGTTCCCCACCCTCGACGCCGCCGTGGCCAAGTGGGCGGAAACCGCCCTCCCCCTCATCCGCCGCGCCCTGCCCTCCACCTGACCCGGCCAATGCGGCCGTCCATGATCACGAAGGGTTTGGTATCGAAAAAAGTACCGAACTCTTCGCGATCATGAAATCGCCTACCCGTGCGCGGGCCGCCTACCCGCAGGCGGGGAGGGTGTGGTCGGTGAGGGAGGCGTAGCCACCGCGGAAGAACACCAGCGGGCCGCTGGGGTTGGTGCTGATCTCCACGTGGCGGACGCGGCCGACGATGATCTCGTGATCGCCGCCGGGCAGCGCGTGCTCGACGGTGCACTCCAGGACAGCGAGCACATCCTCGAGCCGAGGGCTGCCGGTCGGCCCGCGCCGGTGCCGGACCCCGTCCCAGGCCGCCGTGAGGCCCCGCCGGGCGAAGTTCCGCGACAGTTGCTGCTGCGGCGCCGCGAGCACGTTCACCACGAACGCGCCGTGGCCGCGAATCGCCTGCAGTGTCAGGCTGCCGAGGTCGAAGCAGACGATGACCAGCGGCGGGTCAAGCGAAAGCGAGGTGACGGCGTTGGCGGTCGTGCCCACCGGCTGGCCGTCAGCACCGACAGAGGTGACGACCGTGACCCCGGTGGCGAAGTGCCCCATCGCCTCCCGGAACTCCGCGCCCGACACCCCCGTGGGTAGCTGCTCAGGCAGAGTCATCGTTAGATCTGCCCGCGCTCGATCACCCCGTCCGCGATCGAGGCGGCGAATTCTTGTGCCGTCCTGATCGCCTCCGCACCCGAGGTAATGGTCGTCGCGGTCAGCTTGATGGGCGCCGTATCCGTGGGCATGGAGAACCTCCAGTCAGCTGAGCCGGCGACCGCACCTCCAGATTCCATTAGGCCAGGCGAAAAGTCAAGTATTACGACCAAATTAATAGGCTTTAGGCGCGGCGCGCCATGCGATCTCGCCGATGGGGGTCTCGCCGAGGTCACGGGCGGGCGGTGCGACTATGCGGCCAGGCGACCAGGTGAAACGATCGTGCCGTGACGTCCCCGCAGCCAGGTGAGATCCAGATCGAGGATCAGCTTGAGCGCCGCATCCGCAAGCCGGTCGATCTGCTGCGCTGTGTCCTGTCCTGCACCGAGATCGTCGCGCTGGCCGGGGCCGGCCTCGCGGCCAGCGCCACCACGGCTGCCGTCCAGGCCGACATCGTGGGCGCGAGCAAGCGGATACCGCCCGCGCTGCTCGCGCTGGCGCGCCCGCTGGCGCTGTTTGCCCTCTTCATCCTGCCTGTGGCCCTGGCCGTTCAGCTCCTCGCCCGGCGCCAGTGGCGGCGGCTGACCGAAGCGGTGGCCACCGGCGTCCTGGCCGCCGCCGTCACGGCGGTGGCCAACGACCTACTCAGCCGGGAGCCCGCCAGCCGGCTCTACGACGCGATCATCATGTCCCGCCCGGGCACGGGCCACATCCCCGCCCTCGACCCCGCCGTGGCGGGCCTGGTCGCCTACGCCACCATGGTCGGCCTGATCGGGCGGCCGGCCTGGCGGAACGCGCTGTGGGTGGCGGTCGGCGTGTACTCGGTCGTGCACGTGGGCGTGCTGCACACGCCGATGCTGACCCTGCTGATCACCGTCATCGCGGGGCGCGCGATCGGCCTGGCGGTCCGCTACTTCGCGGGCACCACCTCGCAGCGGCCCGGCGCCCGGGACATCGCGGCCGCGCTGGCCGCAACGGACCTGCCGGTGGCCGCGATCAAGCGGGTCCGCCACGAAGGAAACGGGGTGGGCGGATCGCGCCACTACGCGGTGACCGGCCGCGACGATACCAGGCTGGACGTCGCCGTGTACGACCGGGACCAGCAGGCGGCCGGCGCGATCTACCGGGTGTACCGCTCGGTCCGTCTGCTCGGGCAGGTGTCGCGTAACGCCCCGCTGTCGGTGGACCGCGCGGTTGAGCGCCGGGCGCTGCTGTCCTACGCGGCGGAGGACGCGGGCGCGCCCACACCGCGGTTGCGCGCCCTGGTCCGGGTCGGTCCGGAGGCCGCCGTGCTCGCCTACGAGCACCACGACGGGACGACGCTGGCCCAGCGGAATCCCGGGTGCAGCGACGACGAGCTCAAGCAGATCTGGGACGCGGTGGACCGGCTGCACGCCCGCCATGTCACCCACCGCGGGCTGACCGCGGACCGCATCCTGCTCACCGACGACGGCCAGGCCATGCTGCTCGACCCCGGCGACGGCGACGTAGCCGCCAGCGACCTGCAGATCCGCCTGGACGTGGCCCAGCTCATCGCCGAACTCGCGCTCTACGTCGGGCCGGACCGGGCCGCCCGCCTGGCCCTGGAGAGGGCCGGTGCGGACAAGATGCTGGCGGTGGTGCCGCTGCTGCAGCCGGTCGCACTGGCCCGCTCGACACGTAAAGCGCTGCGCCGCCGCCGGGATGTGCTGCCCGCCCTGCGCACGCGGCTGCTCGCGGCCGTGCCGGGCGCCGAGGTCGCGCCCGTCCAGCTGGAACGCATCCGGCTGCGCACCCTGCTGACCCTGGTCGCGAGCGTCGCCGCCGCATACCTGCTGGCCGGGGAGCTCGCGCGGGCCAGCCTCGGCAGCGTGCTGCGCTCGGCCAACTGGCACTGGGGGATCGCCGCGCTGGCCCTGTCGGCGTCCACCTACGTCGGCGCCACGATCGCGCTTTCCGGGTTCGTCGCCGAGCGGCTGAGCTTCTTCCGCACCCTGCTGGCCCAGGTGGCCGGCTCCTTCGTCACGCTGGTGACCCCGGCCGCCGTCGGCGGCGCCGCGCTGAACATCAGGTACCTGCAGCGCAGGAAGATCCCCGCCGCGGTCGCCGCGGCCAGCGTCGGCGTGGCCCAGGTGGTGGCGTTCGTCCTGCACATCCTGCTGATCGTGATCTTCGCCGCGGTCGCAGGCACCTCGGCCAAGAGTCCCATCCAGCCGCCCCGGTGGGCCTGGTTCGTGCTGGCCGGCCTGGTCGTGGTCGCGCTCGCGGTGTTCGCCGTCCCCGCCGCACGGCGGGTGCTGCGCGCCCGGGTGTCGCCGACGCTCGGCCAGGTGCTGCCGCAGCTGCTCGAGGTGGCGCAGCACCCGCGCAAGCTCGCTCTCGGCATCGGGGGCTCACTGCTGCTCAGCCTGTCCTACATCTTGTGCCTGGCCGCGTGCGTCGCGGCGTTCGGCCGGCCGGTGCCGATCGCCAGCATCGCCGTGGTCTACCTGACCGGCAGCGCCATCGGCTCCATCCTGCCCACCCCCGGCGGCCTGGGCGGGGTGGAGGCGGCGCTGACCGCCGGGCTCACCGCCGCGGGCCTGCCGGGCGCGGTCGCGGTCAGCGCGGTGCTGCTGTTCCGGCTGCTGACGTTCTGGCTCCCGGTCCCCTTCGGCTGGG
>WNGQ01024009.1_pt1 | contig 15670 bp, 16 predicted proteins | sample 5407661 | NCBI WGS metagenome assembly WNGQ01 (sample SAMN13153382, study PRJNA577476) | soil metagenome | isolation source: 60 cm soil or saprolite under Garry oak tree replicate 2 | place: USA:California | collected 2016-06-15 | reverse complement strand
AGGTGGTTCCCGGCCATCCGCTCGCAAGCCCGCTGCTTATTCACCCGCTAAGGTACGAAGCGGGCGGCGACCAATGGCATGGTGGAGGCGCGCAGTTTACTTCGGCAAACGAGCCAGAGTGGCAGACGATTGCGGCATGGGTCCAGGGAAAAAACGCCTTCAGTGAAGGGACCCTCACCAACAAGGGGTTGACGAAGCCTGATGACGACACACGCGCTTCGTCGCTCGCAAGCGCCACGGGGAATTCTGGAAATCCAGTTTTGGGCGCGGCCTCTAACACAGCAACCCAGGGCTTGAAGCTTCGCATCGTTCAGACCAACATGGCCGGCGATAACCTCCACATTATCGATCCGGCCACCAATCGAGTCGTGGGGGAGGTCATCGGCATTGAGGCGAACCACGGGGTGGCGGCGGCTCCCGATGGAAGCCGGCTGTATGTTTCCAATGAAGCCGATCGCACAGTGGACGTGGTCGATACGAGGATGCTCAAGGTGTTCAAACAGATTCCGCTCAGTGGACCGCCCAACAACATTGCGATCAGCAAGGATGGACGAAGACTGTATCAGGCCATCCACGGAGAGCCCTACGGCGTGGACGTCATCGACACAGCAACGCTGGTAAACGCAAAAAGGCTGCCGTTGGACGGAATGCAGATCCACAACACATATGTCACGCCCGACGGGAAGTACGTCATCGCCGCTTCGGACGATCAGACGTTTACGATTGCAGTCATCGATCAGAAGACCGAAGAGCACGTGCGTTCGATCAAATTCACCAACCGTCCCCGTCCACTCGCGTTCTACACAAATACGGACGGCTCGACGAAATGGGTGTTGGCGGGACTCAGCGAGCTTCACGGGTTTGTGGTAGCCGATTTCGCGACCGGCAAGGAAATCCACAGGATCAAGTTCCCGGATCTGGGTGGGCCGGTGAAGATGCAGGTGGTCCGCGCGGCAACAGGAAACCCCAACCACGGCATCGGCGTCCAGCCAGACAACAAAGCCGTGTGGGTCACCGACAGGTTGTACAACGTGGTCCACGCGTACTCGCTGCCCGAGCTTAAATATCTCGGCGCGGTGCCCGTGGCCGTGGACCCGTTCTGGATGACGTTCACACCGGACAGTAAATTCGTCTACGTAGCAAACGACTCCTCGGCCTCTGTTTCCGCCATTGACACTCAGTCAATGAAAGAGGTGGCTCGCATCCCCGTCGGACAGGTGCCGAAGAGGAACATTACGGCAATGCTGCCTTGATAGTGCCGGCGAAACACCAGACGAAAGGATATGGAGTCATGAACACTACAAATAACCCAGAAGAAAATAGTAATTCAGAACAAAATTCCGTGGATCGCCGCAAGTTCCTGCAGCTTGCTGCCAGCGGAGCAGCGGCATTGGTCGGCAGCAGCACGACGATGGCCGCGCAGCAGGCGGCGCCTCCAGGCGCGGAACCTGCTGTCAAGGATACGGGGGCGCTGGCTCCGGTCCGGGCCGGGTCGGACTTCATGCTCGATGTGATTAAATCGCTCGGGTTCGAATATGTCGCCGCCAATCCGGGCTCCAGTTACCGCAGTCTGCATGAATCCACCATTAATTACGGAATGAACCGCAACCCGGAGCTTTTGACCTGCCTTCATGAAGAGGCTGCCGTTGCGATGGCACACGGTTACTTCAAGATTGAAGGCAAGCCCATGGCGGTTTACGCCTACGGCTCTGTCGGCTTGCAGCACGCCTCGATGGCGGTCTACAGCGCTTTTTGTGACCGCGTGCCGGTCGTTCTGTTCGTCGGGAATGACACTGATGCCATGAAGCGCGTGTCCAGGACCGATATCAACCATACCGCTCAGGATGTCGCGGCTATCGTGCGCGACTTTACGAAGTGGGACGATGCTCCCGCCTCACACGGTCATTTTGCCGAGTCCGCAGTGCGAGCTTATAAAATCGCAATGACCCCTCCAACGCTGCCAGTAGTGCTATCGGTGGACAAGTACCTGCAGGAATTGCCGCTGCCGGAAGGCGCCGCGCTGCGCATTCCTAAGCTTTCCCCGACCTTGCCGCCACAGGGCGACTTGGCCGCTGTCAAAGAGGTTGCGAAAATGCTCGTCAACGCGGAGTTTCCGGTGCTGGCCGTAGAGCGTGCCGCCCGCACACCGGCTGGGCTCAAGTATCTCGTGGAGCTGGCTGAGCTTCTGCAAGCTGCAGTGCTCGATACCATCCAACGGATGAACTTTCCGTCGCGCCATCCTCTCAACCAGGTTGAGGGCAGGGGCCCTGATCTCTCGGTGGTTTCCGAAGCGGACGTTATTCTCGCTCTGGAGCATCCACTGCTTTGGAGCGTCGTCCACGAAGGAGGTGAGGACGGTGCGCCATCGCGATCAAGACTGAAGCCCGGCGCCAAGCTGATCAGCATTAGTTCGCTCGACCTGTTTAGTCGCAGCAACTATCAGGATTTCGGGCGCTATCAGGAAGTGGACATGGCACTCGCCGCCGATGCCGAAGAGACGCTTCCGCTGCTGATCGAGGAGGTCCGGCGCCTGATCACCAGCGACCGCAGGAGAGTCTTCGAGGCACGGGGAGCCAAGCTGGCTGCGGCCAGCCGACGGAGAATGGAACAAAATCGTGTCCGCGCGACCTACGGATGGGATGACAGTCCCATTAGCACGGCCCGAATTGCGGTCGAGTTATGGTCTCAAATTAGCAACAAGGACTGGTCGCTGGTTTCACGAAGTGATGTACTGAACGGCTGGCCGCAGAGGTTTTGGAAATTCGAGAAGTACTACCACCACATCGGCCAATCCGGATCGGTTGCCATCGGCTACAGTGCTCCGGCTTCGGTGGGCGCAGCGCTTGCGAACCGGAAGTACGGCAGGCTGTCGATCAATCTTCAGACCGACGGCGACTTGATGTATCTGCCAGGAGTGCTATGGACGGCCGCCCATCACCGGATTCCAATGCTGACTATCATGCACAACAACCGGGCATACAACACCGAAGTGATGCAAGTGCAGCGCATCGCCGGCCTGCACCATCGCGACATCGGCAGGTGCCGTATCGGAACCGCGATTGATGATCCCAACATCGATTACGCTAAATTGGCACAAAGTATGGGTTGGTATGCTGAAGGCCCTATCACCGATCCGAAGGAACTGGGTCCGGCTATCCGTCGAGCACTGGCAGTCGTGGAAAAAGGCGAGCCCGCTTTGCTGGATGCTGTTACGCAACCGGTGTAAAGGGCAGTGACATGGAAATCCGAGATCTTGAAATTGGGGCCCTTCGGGACTTTGTCCCAAAGCAGTGGTGTCGAAATTAGCCGAAATGGAGGCTCGTGTCCTTCTCCCTCTGGGAGAAGGTGGCCCGAAGGGCCGGATGAGGTGCATTTCCTGCCCTCACCCGGCGCTTCGCGCCACCCTCTCCCAAAGGGAGAGGGACATGCCCGAAACAGGTTTCCAAATAGGGAATCCTATGAAATGGCTCGTAAGGAGGTCCAGGTGAAGCGCATATTCGTGCTGGCAATTTTAGGAACGCTTCTGAGCCTCGCGGTTCCAGTACTCCGAGGGCAGGCTTCGCAGCAGCCTCGGCGAGCGGAGGGTACTCCTGCGGGCAATATCGAAAACGGAAAGAAACAATTCAAGGAGCACGGCTGCACAAGCTGCCACAGCTATTCGGGTCAGGGAGGAGCGGGCGCGCGGCTGGCCCAGAACCCGATCACGTTCCAGGCCTTTGTGAATTACGTCCGCATGCCAAGAGGTTCGATGCCCCCATTCGGAAACCAGGTGACGGAGGCCGAGCTTGCGGACATCTATGCTTTTTTAAAATCGGTACCGCCTTCACCCGATCCTAAAAGCATTCCACTGCTGAGCCAAATTGACTAGTTCAAATGAGCGGCTGCGAATGCAAGCCGTTAGGGCGCAGCCATCAAGTAAATGAAGGGAGGAAAGCCATGCGACATTCGTCAAATCAACGGCGGTTGATTCTACTCGCAGGCATCTTTTTGCTGATCGCAACGTTCTGGATGGGAGGAAGCTTTTGGTTCGGAACAGCGGTCGCTCAGGAAGCCGGCAAAACCGCCGGGAGAACTCCGATTGTTTTAAATACCAAGCCGGTTCGCGTGGTTTCGGACTCGGCCCCCGTCTTAAGCGGGATCGCGATTGACACTCAGCGTGATGAAGTGTTTATGACGAACGATAAGGAGTCTGCTGGTCCCAGCGTTATGGTCTATCCCACGCAGTTCCAGCCCACGGATAGACTGATGGAGCCGCGCCGCAGACTGGCCGGACCGAAAACCAATTTAGCGCTCCCTTGCGGAGTGGCCGTTTCTCCCGAATTCCAGGAGATGTTTGCGGTCAGCGGTGACGGGCAGGACATCAACATCTTCCCCCTGAAGGCGGATGCGCTTTCAGGCGACTCGAAATTCGCTTATATGCGCGGCAGTTTCAGCCATCCCGGCATCGTCGAGCCGCTCGGCCCTTCCAGCGGCAAATTTATGCCGCCCTCCATTATGATTTTTTCCAGGACAGCCAATGGAGACGTGGGACCGCTGCGCACCATTCAGGGTCCTCATACCCGGCTGAACATAGCGGTGGGCATTACTCGCGATCCGGACAGCGGGGAAATTGTCGTCGCCAATAGCGGAGACAATTCCATCCTCTTTTTTGACGCCAACGCCAATGGTGATGTAGCGCCGGTGCGGGTGCTCGCGGGCCCGGCCACAAACCTGAAAGGCGCCACCGGAGTCGCTATTGACACCAAGCACAACGAGCTGTGGGTCACCAGTTGGGAAAACCATATCGCCGCAGTATTTCCTAGAAAGGCTCAAGGCAACATCGCGCCGCTGCGGATGATCCACAGCGCCCCCAAGGGCGCTCCGCTGGCCACCATGGGAAGACTGGGCGCTGTGGCCTTTGATCCCAAACGGCAAGAGATTCTGACACCCAACTGAGTGAGCTATCCGAGGATCTCGGTATTCGCCGGTTCGGCGAATGGAACTGCCAGCCCCACCCGGGTGATTGAAGGTCAGGACACGCTGCAGGCCCGCACCAGCCACGATATATCCGTGGACTCCCTCCATGACGAAATCGCTGTTCCCAACCCGTTCGCGCAAGCGATTCTGTTCTACAGCGGCGGAGCAAAAGGCGATGAAGGACCTATTCGCATCATTCAGGGTCCTAAAACGATGTTGAATTACTCTGACAACGTGACGCTCGATCCCGTCCATCGCGAAGCCTACGTCGCGCAACTGATGAACGATGCGATCCTGGTATTTCGCAGCGACATGGGTGGCGATGTGGCGCCGATCCGGGTCATCCACGGTCCTAAGACGAAACTGGACCGTCCGGTGCGGGTCTCAGTCGATCCCGTAAATAACCTCATGGCCGTTACCACGATCCAGGGTGTTTGGCTTTTTAACCGCACCGACAATGGAGACGTGGCGCCGCGCTGGACCATTTCGGGTCCCAAAACAGGGCTCGGCGTAGTGTTCGGTACCCGGAAAGTCATCTTTTCTCCGCAGGGAAAAAAGATTATCGCCACGGGACGAAGGGGAGGGGCGCCCACTGGAGAGCTCTTCAGCCGGGCGCCGGGCTCCCAGCCGTTCATTGGAATTTGGAACTATGGAGACAATGGCGACGTGGCTCCCTGGGCCATCATGCCAGATACTGCCGCCTACTCCATGGACCTGAACGCCGCCGCGAAGGAATTGATAACGGTAGACCGCGGGAAACTGGTCGTCTATAGGATGCCGGAGTTGTTTCAGTGAATCAGTGAATCCAGAGCAAGGAGGAAAAGAAGATGGCCAGAAGGCCCGATCGATCAAGGATTCGGTGGAGTGTAGTGGCAGCCATTATGCTCACGGCGACGTGGTGGATGCAAACTCGACATTGGTCTGGCGCGGCGGTCGCACAAGAGGCCAACAAGACATCCGAGAGGCGTCCTTTAGTCTTAGATCGGGCGCCAGCACGCAACATCGCGGACCCAAACCCGGTGTTTCGCGCAGTTGTGATTGACGCGGAGCATGGGGAGGTCTTTATGGCCAACGACAAGGAATCGGCCGGCACCAGCATCCTCGTCTATCCCACACAGTTCCCGCCCACGAATAGAATTATGGAACCGCGTCGAAGAATAGCCGGCCCCAAAACCGATCTCGGCATGGTTTGCGGATTGGCTCTATCGGTGGAGCATGGGGAAATGTATTCAGTCAGCGGCGAGACCGGGACTTTGAACGTATACCCGCTAGACGGTCGCGGCAATGTTGGTCCCGGAAGACAACTCCGAGGTGTGATTCCCCGCGCCAGCGCAGGTGTCTTTCTGGATGTCAAGAATGACGAATTGTTTATCACGACAGAGCATGTCAACAGGATCAGCGTCTATCCGAGAACGTTCCAGCAAGACCAGGAGCCGCTGCGGTATATACAAGGTCCGACGACGGGGCTGGCCGATCCCCATGGAATCTATGTGGACAGCGAAACGAATGAGATTTTCGTGAGCAATCATGGAAATTGGCGCAAGACCGAGACCGGAGAAGGCGAGGTTCGGGGGCCCGACAGTCTCACCAGAACATCCCTTGGTTACAACATACCTGGGCGCGTGTTGCCGCTCGCTCCCTCCACAGGCAAGTTCCTGCCGCCTTCGATTACGGTCCATTCGCGGACGGCCAGCGGGAATGCAGCGCTATTACGCACGATTCAAGGTCCTCACACTCTGCTCAATCTGCCCGATGGGCTCTACCGGGACCCGGTGAGCGGCGAGATCATTGTCGCTAACACGGGAGACGATTCCGTTCTCTTCTTCGATAAGGACGCATCAGGAGACGCGGCGCCGGTCCGAGTACTGAAGGGAACGGCCACGAAGTTGAAAGGTCACGCAGGAGTCTCGATCGACGCGAAGCGCAACGAGCTCTGGGTGGCGAGTTGGGACGGTCACATCGCTGGTGTGTTCCCGAAAGCAGCGAACGGAAACGTAGCCCCGCTGCGCGTGATCCGCACTGCCGCGGAAAGCGCTCCCTTGGCCAGTATGGGAAGAATAGGCGCTGTCGCCTATGACCCGAAACGGAAAGAAATACTGGCTCCGAACTGAGTGAGCCAACCGAGAATCTCGGCATACGCCAGTTTGGCGAATGGAAATGCTCTTCCCACCAGAGTGATTCAAGGTGCAAAAACACTTCAGGCGCGTACAAGCCACTACATCGCCGTGGATGCGGTCCATGATGAGCTCGCGGTTCCCAATCCCTTTGCCCAGGCGATTCTGTTTTTCCGCGGCGGCGCCAACGGCAATGAAGCGCCCATTCGGATCATTCAGGGACCGAAAACGCTGTTGAATGCACCCGATAACGTGGCTGTGGATCCCGTCCACCGTGAAGTATTCACAGCCTCATTCCCCACCGATTCGATCCTGGTGTTTCGCGGCGACGCCAGTGGCGATGTGGAACCGGTCCGCATCCTGCACGGTCCCAACACGAAACTGGACCGCCCGATACGAGTGGAAGTGGATCCAATGAATAACGTTCTGGCCGTTGTCACAGACCATGCCATTCTGGTTTTCAACCGCACCGACAATGGAGATGCGGCTCCGAAGTGGGTCATTTCCGGCCCGAAGACAGGAGTCGGAACAAGATTCGGCACCCGAGATGTGAGACTTTTTTCAGCCGGAAAAAAAATCATTGCAGGAGCGGCAATCCGAGGGCCGGGCAACACGCGCTCTACGGAACGAAACGAAGAGGACGGCGAGGGACGCCGTGGCGGGCAACGCTTTATTGGAGTGTGGAAGTATGGGGACAATGGGGACATTGCACCCTGGGCCCTCCTTAATGCTACGCCAATCACCAAAATACCCGGCAGCCGACTGGCCCTAAATCCTGAAGGTGGGGACCTGGTGGTAGGCGGTGATGGACAAGTAAGTGTTTACCATCTACCCGAGATATTTCAGCGAAGAGATTGACGGGGTGGGCAAAGGGGAATGCAACCTCGAACTCTGAATTCTTCGGGATTGTTGATGACGGTTTCGTCTCGGCCGGAAGCTTTGACGCGCTGCCGACGCGGGAATCACGAGCGCGATATACCTCGCCCATGCCTCCCGCGTCGAGCTTCAAAGGTACCGACAACCGTCCCCTGAATAACCTTTATTCCGTGATCCCTTTGTCGGATAGGGCCACAGTGAATACCATCTCACCGAGAGCGTTTGTCCGCGTTGCGTCATAAACCTGGACTCTCCACAAACCCACCATCCCCGGGGTTAGCGTTTTTGAACTTCGCAGTTTGTACCGCTCAGATGCGGAAGCAGTCATCTTGACGATGACCCGGGCGCCTTCGATGTTCCGTTCTTTCAGCCAGGCCAGTTCAGAGGCGTCGGCCTCTCGGAGAGTTTTTGTTGTGGAGTCGTAAACCAGTACTTTGCTCGATGATTTTCCGAAGATCCAAACATGATAGATCTCTTCGTCCTTGGACGTTTTCACCGCTGTTAAGAATTGAAGGGAATCGATCTTGGAGGGATCAATCCGAATCGAGTTGCCTTCCAATCCTTTTCCAGCCGCGCACTCCCGAGCGGTCGAGTCGTAATCTTTTGTCGGGCAGAGCTTCATTGAAACCAGATCCGCGGCGAAGCCACTCGCCGCGAAAACCACGATCACCGCGAACACCGCAATCATGCGTAACATCTTGTTCTCCTTTTGAGGAGCTTTTGCTCCGTCGTGAGCAAGGAACGCAACGTTGATGCCAAGTGGAATCAACGGAGCGGGGTGTCAGCCGTCGTCTAGACCATGCTGGGGTTAATGAAACTCCGCTACTGGCGTGGCTTTCCCGTCGGTGGGTCAGAACCGCGAAAGCATGGAGTTTCTGCCGGAAGCTTCTGTCTGCCTAACGAAGTTGCTGGTGTTTCCTTAAAACCGTGTCCAGCCTGGACAAGAGTAGTCCACGAATTTGCGTTTTAGGCCACATTGCCATTCGTATCGACGGGCAATTCGACCCTGGTATTAGTAGCCGGTGAATTCTTCAGAGCGGATGTGACTCATCGGGACGCCGCCCCTGCCGAGCATTTCAAGCATGGCCGCAACCATCGCCGGAGGACCGGCTGTGTAGTAGATTGCAGACGTTAACTCGCCGAGATACTTCTCGAGCATCGCAGTGTTGATGTAGCCGGTTTCTCCGGTCCAGATCTGCCGCGATCTTTCGGGTTCCGTCAGTGTCGCGATGAGCCTGTAGTTCGAGTTGTTCTTCTGGATTTCCACTAGCTCCCCGAGGAACGGCGCATCCTCCGGCCGCCGATTCGAGTAGAACAGCCAGAGGTGCTGGCGCGAATTTTGCTTTGAAGCTTTGAGGATCATGCTGCGAAACGGCGTAATCCCGATGCCGCCGGCCAGAAACACCGCTGGACGTGATTCCGCTTTGTCGAGTGTCATCCCGCCGAACGGGCCTTCCAGTTGGAGATCGGTTCCGAGGGGAAGGGTCCGGAGAACGCGTTTAAACGCTGTATCGCGCATGCGAGTCGCAAACATAAGCCTTTCCTCATGGGGCGCGGACGCGATCGAGAACGTTCTCCTGTTACCCTCAGCGTCGGTTTCCGGCGGATCGATCAACCTCAGATCAGCGAACTGACCGGGCTCGAATTGAAAGTCTTTGGGCTTTTCAAAGTAAAAGGCCATCGTGCGCTCGGCCACTTCGCTTCTGTGCTGTAGCTTCATGATGTCAGTACCTTCCACCTTTCCCTGAGACAAGGGTCCCCCTCGATGCGTGCATGTATCGCCGATGGCATGGAATTCGCCGTTGGCATTGAAAATCGCGATGCGTTGTCCTTCTGCCTCAACCGCGATCCCTTGACCTGGAGCAACATCCCTGATCGACGCCACTCTCGTCAGTTGTCCCATAGGTGCCTCCTCTATTCTTATATAGAGTCATGTAATCCGAATTGGTTGCATTGTTCTAGAACGACTAGCCACCGAAAGAGACAATCGCGGCCAGTTGGTTCAGGCCGATCCCGCAAGGCGAGGGACATCCGTTTTAATCTCGGGAAGACTTTCTTCCCGCACTCGATCCGCTGTCACTCCCCTCAATTCTGGCCATCACGCGGGCGACGACTTGGTCGCATTGTGCTCCGAGGAACTGGAATACTGTCTTGGCTGTTGCACCGGCTGCCGAGTACAGCTCACGCTGGAGAAACTCACGAGCGCGATGGAGGCGCGTCTTCACGTTCTCTTCGCTGATATCCAAACATTCGGCTGTTTCGGCAGTACTCAATCCTTCAATTTCCCGAAGCATGAAGACCGATCTGTAATCGCTCGGTAGCGCGTCAAAGGCTCTTTCAAGCAGCAGCTTTATTTCACCGTCGAAGGTCTGCCGTTCTGGGTCGCGTTCGTTGGATTTCATATACGGACCCTGTTCCTCCAGTTCCGAAATGCTGTCCACGTTTTGATAGTCGAAACGGCGCAGACGAGCGTAAGCCTCATAGATGGCAATCTTCGTTAGCCATGTCGAAAACTTCGCACGGCCTTCAAACTGAGACAAGTGCTCGTAGGCGCGGACGTAGGCTTCCTGAACAATATCCTCGGCCTGCGAGTCATCCTTGAGGATCGAACGCACGACCCGAAAAAGCCGCTGGTTGTACCGCCTCATGATGATTTCCAACAACGCAATATCGCCGCCCAGTACCCGGCGCACGACTTCGTCGTCGGTCAAGGTTGCATCTTTGATTTCCGAAGGCACCCCAGCGTCCATAAGGTTAGACACCTCCATACTTCCAGAACTTACAGAGTCTCGGAGGTAATAAAGGTGACAGGATGTCTGAAAAATTTTTCCCGCTGAAGAATTGTAACAAATCTCTCGCTCTCCACTCCGTACAACCAGAGCAGATTCCGAAACACTGAGGAGGACAAACAAATGATTAGAGTATCCGAGAGCAGGCTTCACTCGGCGTGGTGGGCGTTGCGTCTCAGCTTTGGCCTAGTTCCGTTTCTGGCGGGTCTGGACAAGTTCTTCAATATTCTGACCGACTGGACCCAATATCAGAGTCCGATACTTCAACAAGTTCTGCCTGTCAGCGCCACCACGTTCATGCACGTCGCAGGTGTTATCGAGATGATCCTCGGCATAGCCATTTTGACTCGATGGACACGAGTCGGAAGCTGGCGCGATTGTCTCGCTCGCGCCGGACCTGTCGCCGGTGTCGAACCTGTTGGGTGTCGATGAAGCCACCGTTCGCTCCGTGCTTAAGAGTTGGGGACCAGGCAAGTTCGACGCCGAGGTGTTTCTCGATGGAAAAGCCTTCCGCGATGATGGAAAAACAGCTGCTACTTTGATTCCTCCCGCTTTTGGCCTGGCGGGCGTCAACCTTCACACATGGACAGGGTGGGGTTCAGTCACACACTGGAATGCTTTCGTAGCGAACCTCGAGATGCACGGGAAAGGCACGTTCTACGATCCCCGGATCAACAACCCGGCACAGTTTCCGGTGGGCGCGCGCGCGGGTTTTAAGCAATATTCGAAGGCAAAGCCACGTGCGCGACGTGTCACGTACCACCGTTGTTCAGTGAACCCGGCTGGAACATGCATACGGCGGCCGAAATCGGCATTGATGACTTTCAAGCGAATCGCGCCCCAGATAGAAGATACCGAACGGCGCCGTTGAAAGGTCTCTGGACTCATCAGAAGGGCGGCTTCTATCACGATGGCCGCTTTGTAACACTTCGAGACGTGGTTGAACATTACGACTGCTTCTTCAAATTAGGATTGAGCGAGCAAGAGAAGAAGGACCTTGTGGAATACCTCCTGTCGCTCTAGGCCAAAGCCATTTAGTTAATGCGTATTGCACGTCATTCGAGCGTTGTCGGTTACAGTAAGGCGATCGTCGGGATCGGCGAAGAAGCCCTTGGTTGGGTTGCCCCGTCTGTGTGCCATCACGGGGAAGCGGGTTCGTTCGCTGCCCCTCAAGAATCACAACCTCAGTTGGGGTACTGCCTAACTGGCCCTCTACCGGGGAAACCGCTCAAGCAGAGGCGACTCGCCGGGCGCGACCGGCGTGCGCGCCGTGTTGAGCACCATCCCAATCAGCGAGTAGTGGCCCATCAGGCCGATGGTATCGAGGAGGGCGCGCTCGCCGAACTTCGCGACCGCGCGGGCATAGGTGGCATCGCTGACGCTGCGGTTCTGCAGCAGCTCCGTGCAGAAGTCATACAGCGCTTCCTCATCCTCCGCCATGCCGTGCGGTCGGCGGCCGTCGCCGACCGCCTTGGCGATGTCCGGATTGAGGCCGCCCTTGACCGCGAGCGGATAATGCGCGGCCCACTCGTACGCCTGAGACCACTGCCGCGCGGTAATGAGAATGACGAACTCGGAGAGGCGCGGAGGCAGGGCGCTGTTGAAGCGCACGTAATCGCTGAGGCCCCTCACCCGACCCATCAGTTCCGGACTGCGCACCAGCACACTCCAGGGGCCCGTCAGCGACCCGCGCGCCGCGGTATGGTCTGCCGCCGCCTTTTTCTGAGAGTCGGTCATCTTTTCGGCGGGGATCGGTCCCATCCGCTCCTGCGCAAGGGCGGTCGGGAAGAAAGCCAGTGAGAAAACCAGGACCAATGCGTACCTAATCATGTCATGCCTCCCTTCAATAGGGACAGAGTATACAGCGAACGATAGGCTAGGCTGATGATGAACACCACAAACCACTACCCAAATCCTTGACTGCTGCAGAACCGTCAGCTTAAATGTAAACCGATGTTTCATCGAAGAACCTTCGTCTCGCTCATGGGAATCACTCTTGCCGGAGCCTTCACGTGTGCCTATGCGCAGTGGCCGAACTATCCTGACTCGCGCATCGCGCGTACGAAAGACGGCAAGCCGAATTTAACTGCTCCCGCACCACGCCTGAACGGCAAGCCTGATATCTCTGGAGTCTGGCAGGCGGAGCGGAGTCCCGCGAGCGAATACGACCGTGTGATGGGCCAGGGGTTCACTGATTTGCAGCCGGACACGCACGACATCACCACGAATTTCTTGAATGTATTTTGGGGCATGAAGCCTGAAGAAGAGCCGCTTCGCCCGGAAGCCGCTGCGATTGTGAACCACCGCCGAGAAAACCATCTGGAGAGTCCCTTCATACAATGCCTTCCCGGCGGCATACCCATGGCATTACTGGCTCAAACGTTTAAGATCGTTCAGACGCCCCGGGAGATCGTGATGTTGCCTGAGATTCTCAACCCTCCGCGCCAGATTCACATGGACGGGCGTCCGCTGCCGAAGGATCCGGACCCAAGATGGATGGGATATTCGGTTGGACATTGGGAAGGCGATACCCTGGTCGTCGATACCGTCGGCGTAAACGTGCGGACCTGGCTCGACGCAGCCGGCCATCCCCGAAGCGAATCCATGCACATCACCGAGCGATATCGCCGCCGCGATCTCGGCCACATGGATCTGGAGATTACCTTCAACGACCCGAAGTATTACACCCGCCCCTTTTCCATCAAAACTGGATTGACGCTTCTACCCGACACCGATCTTTTTGAATACGTCTGCGCCGAGAACGAGAAGGATCGCGTTCACTTGGGAAAATGAAGGAGATTCAGGAAACCGACGTCATGGACACGCAGAGTCTGCCAAAGGTACAGATGCCCAATCGCGAGAACTTCGTGCCGGCAAAACCGGTGTGGCCGCCGAACCCCAAGAGACCTAGCTGGTTTTGATCGTGATCGGCCGTGAGATTGTCATTTCTTGATGACAATCTCACTGACGATGTTCCAGGTAAACTCGACAAATCGATACAGCGACGATTCGAGCAATCGTTCGACATCGCTATGGGCGCCATATTGCGCTCGATCCTCTTCCGTCACCGCTGGACCAAGGCCATAGGACTGGATTCCTTTCGCGCGAAGCTGTGCCATATCCGAAGCACCGGTCGACATCGCGGGAAGCACGACGGAGCCCGCATACATCCGTTTACTGACCTGTTCGATCACCCGATACATTTCGGTATCCAGACGCGACGCCGGCGCCTCAGGGCGCGTGGAAGGGATAGGCACGATCTTTATCGCCGGATCACCGATGACGCGTTTCATTTCACCGTAGAACTCATCGATGTCTTCGCCCGGTAAAGCGCGAATATCCAGAGTCGCCTCGGCTTCTGACGGAATCACATTGGGCCCTACGCCGGCCTTGAGCATCGTAGGCACAATTGAAGTACGTAGCGTCGAATACATTGCTGGCTCGTTTTCTGCGAGATAACGCTGAACCTGCTTCGCGCGCTGCGGATCGAGAAGGGCTCGGTAACGTGCCGCTTTGTTTGGAGGACTGATGGTTGCCAGTCTCTCGAAGTAGGTTCGGGTAGTTTCATTGAGATGCATCGGGGTCTCCCACGTTCCAATTTTCCCAAGGGCTGCGCCAAGATGCACAACGGGATTATCGATGCGTGGCACAGAACCGTGTCCGGAAGTGCCCGTCGCGACCAGTCGTGCGCGGCGTGGCACCTTTTCCGTCGTCCCGACTTGCACCACGGTCACACGGCCATTTTCCAGTTTCGCAGTTCCGCCTTCGGTGAGCGCGAATTCGGCGTCGATCTCATCAAAATGCTGGTTGACCATGAAATTGATGCCGACACCAGTGGGATCGGCTTCTTCCCCGGACTCGGCGAGAAAGATCAGATCGCGATCCAGCACTGCTCCTGACCGCTTCATCAGGACCAGTGTCATGAGCATCGTGACCAGCTTGTCTTTATCGTCGATTGTTCCGCGGCCCCAAATATATCCGTCCTTCATGACAGCGCCGAAGGGATCGACCGGCCACTTCTCGGTCTGTACGGCCACGACGTCGGTGTGAGCGAGAATCAGCAGCGGCCGCTTGCTGCCGTTTCCCTTCAAGCGTGCGACCAGATTCGCGCGACTCGGATCTTTTGCGAAAGTCTTCGAAGGAATGCCTTCCGCATCCAATACCTTTTTCAGGTAATCCACAACATTAGTTTCGTTTCCATAAGTCGTGTTGATCTGCACCAGAGCACGGTAGTGCCGCAGTATCTCGGCTTTTTCTTCTTCCCAATTGATGGCAGGACCTTGGCCTACTGCGGTAGAAGCGAGCGCCACCAGAAGAAGCAATGACGCGGCACAGATGTTTCGCATGGGTTCTCCCTTTCTAAGCCTTCGAATAGTATCATTCGTGCCGGACACGGCCTCGACCGTTTTCAACCAGGAGCGCTTATGGAACGAATCTTCAATAAATACCGGTACAGCCGCCGTGTCTTCCTTGAGCGGGGAATGAGATTTGCGGCGGGCGGCCTCACGACCGCGCTAGCGCAAGAGGCTCGGAGACCGGCGGGTCGCCGGCCGCAGCGCGTCGCAGTGATTGGAGCGGGGCACTACGAAGCGGGGAAGTCGGTACCATCTCACATATGCTGGTTCGATTTAACCAGCCTGGAGTTCAACGCTACATCGATGAGGGCAATTCGTGGATGCTCAGCAAGGCAGAGGCGGGCGGCGGCGCCCTTCTGAATTTGGGCTTTCATGGATTCGATCTGTGCCGCTACATTACGGGAGAGGAACCCAAGGTTATTTCAGCGGTGACCAGCCACTTGATCTGGAAACGCGAAGTTGAAGACTACGCCTTCGTTACACTCCGTACGCCCAGCGGCATTGTGTTCCTCAATGAGGCTAGTTACACATTCCCGACAACGGGTTCCGATAGTGAGCGCAAGATTGCTGCAGAGAAGGC
>WNGQ01003556.1_pt1 | contig 15670 bp, 13 predicted proteins | sample 5407661 | NCBI WGS metagenome assembly WNGQ01 (sample SAMN13153382, study PRJNA577476) | soil metagenome | isolation source: 60 cm soil or saprolite under Garry oak tree replicate 2 | place: USA:California | collected 2016-06-15 | reverse complement strand
GCGGCCTGGTCGTCGACGCCGAGGTCAAGCGCGGCGGCTTCACGCTCGAGGTCAGCCTGGCCGCGGCGCCCGGTCAGGTTCTCGGCCTGCTCGGGCCGAAGGGGGCCGGCAAGTCCACGCTGCTCAGCGCGGTGGCCGGCCTCACCCCGCTCTCGGCCGGCCGCATCACGCTCGCCGGCACGGTCTTCGACGACGCGGACCAGGGCACCTTCGTCGAGGCCTCGGGACGCCCGATCGGTTTCGTGTTCCAGAACTACCGGCTCTTCCCGCACATGAGCGTGGCGGAGAACGTGGCGTTCTCACCGCGGGCCCGGGGCCAGGGAAAGGAGGCGGCCAGGTCGGCTGCCAGTTACTGGCTCGACCGGCTCAGGCTGACCGACCTAGCCGACCGCATGCCCGGCCAGTTGTCCGGCGGGCAGGCGCAGCGGGTGGCCCTGGCCCGCGCGCTGGCCGGGCAGCCGGCCCTGCTGCTCCTGGACGAGCCGCTTTCGGCCCTCGACGCCGGCACCCGCCTGGACGTGCAAGCCGAGCTCAAGCGGCACCTGGCCGACTTCGCCGGGCCGTGCCTGCTGGTCACCCACGACCCGCTCGAAGCGCTCGTGCTGGCCGACCGGGTCGCCGTCCTCGAACGCGGCCGCATCGTGCAGGAGGGCACCCCGGCGCTGATCGCCCGCCAGCCCGGCACCGACTACGTGGCCAAGCTGGTCGGCCTGAACCTGTACGCGGGCCGGGCCGACGGTTCCGCGGTCGCGCTCAGCGCAGGCGGGACCTTCGTGATCCCGGACCATGGCCAGCACGGTGACGTGCTGGTCGCCGTGCGCCCTTCGGCGATCGTGGTCAGCACCCAGCCGCCGCAGTCCAGCAGCGCCCGCAACACCTGGCAGGCGAAGATCACCGGCCTCACCCTGCTGGCCGACCGCGTCCGGCTCGATCTCGACGGCCTGCCGCCCGCCCTAGTCGACGTCACGCCCGCCGCAGTCGCGGAGCTGTCCCTCGACCCGGGGGCCGAGGTATGGCTCGCCGTCAAGGCCACCGACCTAGAGGTCTACCCCCACAACGGCGCCCAGGCAGGCTGAGCGAACAGCTCGCGCTATTCATCTGGCGACGCCCCGGCACCAGACCATTCCGGTTCGCCCTGCGCCGAACGCCGGCGGTAGCTCTCTCCGGCGCTGTCGTGATCCGGTTTTGCGACTAAGCAGAGGGCCTGCGAACGGGCAGGCCGGGACCGTCGAAGTCTCCGTCCTTGACTCTCGCGACGAATACCCGCCACCCGCCGTGCCTGAAAGCGATGTGACCGCCATCGGGATGCTCGGACCAGCACACCAAGACAAACTCGTCTTGAGTGCCGACTCCGACGCACGCGCCGCTCTCGCACTGCTTTGCCGTGCGCCAGGCAGTCATTTCTGCTTTTTTGCCATCCATTACTATCCCATGCAGTTGCAGACAAAGACTTCGCTTTTGAGGCAAGCATAACGTGTCCGTACTTGTCAACTACAGACTCACCTGTTGCGTATGTGCGCAAAGTGACAAATGTAGACTGACAAGAAATGAGGGCCGACGAATTCAAGTCGGCCCTCATCGAGACATTTCGCTCAGAACGACGTTAGGCAATCCCGTCGAAATCGCCGAGCTTGACGCCGGCCAGGAAGTGGCGCCATTCTTCGACGGTAAACTCGCCGACTGGCCCATTAGGCTCTGTCGTATTTCCTATCACGACGAACTCGCCAGTACGTGCTACCTTTATGCACGCGCCACTATCGCAGGTACGCGAGACCTGCCAATCAAGCTCCCCAAAAGCCGATTCGTGCGACGGCACGGGAACTCCTTTCAGTTAGCAATTTCAGGGGGACTACGGGCAGGGATAGTATTGTTACCTGCTGGCGTAGTTATCTCGCATCTCGTTCATAAGTGCTATCGAATCACTCGTATTCAATGCGCGTCCGCGCAGGTATTCGACAGTCTCGCGGTAGCGAGCTATTTCATCTGCGCGCTGAAGGTACTGGTTGTCTGCCAAGCCTTCGATAAATACCATAGGGAAGAGGTTCGAATCTTCCTCGAATTCAAGCAAGGAAAAAAATGCATCCATCGCGGCATAGGCACCCGCGGCAAAAGGAATAATCTGGGCGAGCACCTTGCCGCTGCGCATCATCTGCAGAATCTTGTCAAGTTGCGCGACCATTAGCGGCGGCTCTCCGACGCTGCGATGCAGAACCGCCTCGTCAAGAACCACGTGAAAGCGCGGACGGTCCTCGTCTTCCAGAATCTGCTGACGAAGCTGTCTGGCCTCGGCACGCTCCCGGACTATCTTGGGATCCATTCTCGGCGCCACGGCCTTGATAATGCCTTTGGCATAATCTTGGGTCTGCAGCAGGCCGGGAATGTAAGCAATTGAATAGCAGGTAATAGCTATGGCTTCCTGCTCAAGCCCGATGAGCGGGCCGAGATTCAGGTCGGAGTACCGCTCCCACCAGGCCGACTCGCGCGCCTCCCGAGCGAGGCTCATGAACTCGGTCGCAGTCGACTCGTCGACTTTGTAGAGAAGGCACAAATCCCGGACGTCCCGCAGGCTCGGGCGTCGTGCCGCGGTTTCGAGCCGGCTGATCTTGGTGGCAGAGCACAGTAGCTGCTCCGCCACCTCTTCCACCGTCATACCGTGTTCGTTGCGAAGCGCTCGCAACTTGGTGCCTAGCTCGCGCTGCCGCGCTATTGGGCTCGGTCCGGGCATGACGGTCGCTCCTGGTCAAAGAGTTCAGTCAGCACCAGCAAACCGCGGGCTGGTTTCCCTAGGGGTGCGGGGTGCTTTGCCAAGAGCCAGCGGGTCTGGCCATTGGCATGTGCCAACCATAGGGGGACCGGGCCGACCTTAGCAACACATCTCAGTGCGGCGCGTCTGGCTGAAATCGGTATGTAGCTCTAGCACAAGCCGGAGCTGCCCGTAACGAGCGCCAGATGGCGACGACACAGGTGAGGCCGACCATGGCCGACCCCACCTCCGGAGTGATTACAGTCGCAATGCTTACAGCTGGGTGGTCACTGCCTTGACTTCGGTGTAGGCCTCGAGGACCTCGTGGCCCATCTCGCGGCCCCGGCCGGACTGCTTGTACCCGCCGAATGGCAGGGACGCGTCGAAGACGTTGTAGCAGTTGATCCAGACGGTCCCGGCGCGGAGCTTCTTCGCCAGGGCGTGGGCCTTGGAGATGTCCTTGGTCCAGATCCCGGCGCCGAGGCCGTAGGTGGTGTTGTTCGCCTCGGCGGCGATCTCGTCCAGGCTGCGGAACGGCTCGGCCACGACGACCGGGCCGAAGATCTCCTCACGGACGATCTTCATGTCCGGGCGGGTGTTGGTGATGACGGTGGGCTCGACGAAGTAGCCGCTGTCGCCGTGGCGGCTGCCGCCGGTGACCGTGGTGGCGCCTTCGGCCACGCCGGACTCCAGGAACCCGGTAACCCGCCGGAGCTGCTCGTCGGAGACCAGCGGGCCCATCTGCGTGCTGGCTTCCATGCCCGGGCCGAGCTTGATGCCCTTGGCGATCTCGGCTACGCCGTTGACGACCTCGTCGAAGCGGTCTTCCTGGACGAACAGCCGGGAACCCGCGACGCAGCACTGGCCGTGGTTGAAGAAGATCGCGTTGGCCGCGCCCTCGACCGCGCCGCTTCGACGCTCCTGTCGACGGTGACAGTCATGACGTAGCTCATCTCCTTCATCCTTGGTAGTCACAATGAGACAACAAGGGCTTGGACCGGCACAAGGGGGTGTGTCAGAGGGAGACAGGCAGGATGTGGCGGGCAAGATCGTCTAGCCAGCACCACTGCCGGGACGGCATGGTAAGGGGATGATCATTCCCCCTGGCCTGCCTCCGGGCTGCCCGCCCTGGTTCGTGCGGCCGGCCGCGCGGGCCTGGACCTGCGCCCCCGCTCCCACCGCCGAGGCAAGGGCGTTTCACGCCAGGTTGCCCGGCTACACGCCCACTCCTCTGACGGAAGTTCCGGCCGTCGCGGCCGAGCTCGGCGTGGGACGGGTCTTCGTGAAGGACGAGTCGGCCCGGATGGGCCTGGCGGCCTTCAAGGTACTCGGCGCCTCATGGGCGGTTCACCGGGTGCTGTCCCGGCGGGACGCCGCCGGGCCGATCACGCTGGTGGCTGCCACCGACGGCAACCACGGCCGCGCGCTGGCCTGGATGGCCAGGCTCCAGGGGCAGCGGGCGCACGTGTTCGTGCCCAGCGGGGTGCACTCCACGGCAGTCGCGGCCATCGCGGCGGAGGGGGCACAGGTCACCGAGATCACCGGAAGCTATGACGATGCGGTCCGGCTCGCCGCCAAGGCGGCCCGCGAACCGGACGCCGTACTCGTGCAGGACGCCGGCTGGCCTGGCTATGAGGAAGTGCCGAGCTGGATCGTGGACGGCTACTCGACCCTGTTCGCCGAGGTCGACGAGCAGCTCGCGGACGCCGGGGCGGCCGGTCCCGGCCTGGTGGCGATCCCGGCGGGAGTCGGATCGCTGGCCCAGGCCGGCGTTACCCACTACCGGAGCCGGCCACGTTCCGCTGCGGCATCCCTGCTGACGGTCGAGCCCGGCTCCGCCGCCTGCGTCCTGGCCAGCCTGGTCCGCGGCGAGCCCGGTACGGTCGCGACCGGCGAGACCATTATGTCCGGGCTGAACTGCGGCACCCCCTCCCTGCTGGCCTGGCCTTACCTGCGCGACGGCCTGGACGCGGCCGTCGCCGTGGCTAACGGCGAGGCCGCCCTGGCAGCTCGCGACCTGGCGGGCTACGGGATACCAGCCGGCCCGTGCGGCGGAGCCTGTCTGGCCGGGGTCCGGGCCGCGCTGACCGGCGAGGGCGCGCAGGCGCGGCGGGCCGGGCTGGCTGTCGATCCCGACGCCACGGTCGTGCTGCTGAGCACCGAAGGATCGGCCGCCAATCCGGTACCGGCAGGCTAAGGCCGGCCGCGCGTGGTTTCCCCAGGCGGCAGCGTGCCCAGCTCGGCGAGCCGCCGCACGGCCTGCGCCCTGGTGCGGCAGCCGAGCTTGAGCAGGCTGCCCTGGACGTGCATCTCGACCGTGCGCGGGCTGATGAACAAAGCCTCGCCGATCTGCCGGCTGGTATTGCCCCGGGCGACGAGCAACATGATCTCCAGCTCGCGGCCGGTCAGGCCGCCCGCCGCGCGGACCCCGCGGGTCCCGCGGGTGCCGCGGCCGGCGGCGGGCAGGCGGGGCTTGTCGCCCAGCTCGGCGAGCGCCGCGGCGCACGCGCTCCGCAGGACGCCCGCACCCAGCCGCCCGGCGGTGTCGTGGGCCGCGTGCAGCAGCTCCGCCGCCGCGGTCTTGTCACCGGTACGCGCCGCGGCCTGGGCGGCCCGGACCTGGGCCTGGGCCGTGGCGTAGGGCAGTTCGAGCTCGCCGAACTTCTCCACTGCACGGCGCAGCTCGCGCAGGGCCGCCTTCGGCTCGTCGGCCAGCAGCGTCTCACCCCGCGCGTGGGCGAGCGCGGCGATCGCCTCGGGCTGGCCGGTGGTTTCGGCCATCCCGGCCAGGGCGGCCGCACAGGCGCGGACGTCGGCGGGCATCTGTTGCTCGGCGAAGAAAGCGGACATCCACTGCAGGATCTGCACGCTGAAGTGCCGTTCCTGTGTCCGCGCCAGCCGGGCCAGCATCTGCCGGGCCCGGTCGGCCGCGTCGGCGCCCGACCCCGCGGAGCTCTCCAGGAGGCACAATCCCCAGGACGAGAACAGCTCCATCGGCACGAGCTCGATCCGCGTGGCGATCAGGTGGCTTTCCAGCAGGTACGGCCGGGCCTGCCGGATCGCACCCCGCATCGCGTGCACCAGGCCGAGCATGCCGGCGGCCACCCCGCGAGCGTGCGGCACCGCGGGGGTCGCGAGCACGTCCTCGCACACGGCGGCGGTGCGGTCCCACTCGCCGCGGGTGAACAGCACCACGGTGGCGCAGGCACGGCACAGCTGGCCGACGGTGTCGGCTCCGTGCGTCTCGCAGAACTGGTAGGCGGCGGCGTAGACGGCCGTCGCGGCCCGGTACTCACCGGCGTGCTCGAGCGAATCGGCCAGCCGCTGCTGCAGGTCCGCGGCGGTGTCGGACAGCGAGGCCGCCAGCGCCTGGTCCAGCGCCGCCCGGACCACCGCGATGCCCTCCCGGGACTTCCCGAGCCGCGCCAGCAGGTTGCCGCGCAGGCCCTCAGCCCGCAGCAGCAAGTCGGTCCGCCCGGAGCTCTCCGCGTCGGCCCGGGCCGTGCCCAGCGTGTCCAGGGCGGCGGAGTAACTGCCCGCGGCGCGCAGGTGGGTGGCCACGGCCAGCCGGTCGACGGCCGCCTCGGCCCGCAGGCCCGCGGCCGAGAACGCCACGGCCGCCGCCTCCCGCGCGGTCAGCGCCGCCTCCCACTGCCCGCGCAGCTCGTGCACGAGCGCGAGCCGGCGCTGCGCGCCGGCCAGGGCACCAGCCTCGCCGCGGCGCTCATGCCCGTCGGCGAGCTCACGGAGCAGCGTCACCGCCTCGGCGTATTCCGAGCACATCTCCGCGCACCTGGCCAGCCGGCCGACGACGGCCAGCCGGGCGTCGTCGTCCCGGTCGGCCGGCCAGTGTTCCAGCACCGTCCGCAGCGCCCGGGCGGCGTCGCGGTACGCGTGCACCGCACAGTGCGCGTCCGCCGCCGTGATGAGGGCCTCGCGAGCCGCTTCGAAGTCCCTCGCCGCGAGCAGATGGACAGCCATCAGGGCCGGTACCGCGCCACTGCCGGCCAGCGCACGGGCCAGGTCCCGGTGCAGCCCGCGCCGCCGTGACCAGGGGATATCCGCGTAAGCCGCCTCGTGGGTGAGCGAGTGACGGAAAGCCGCCCGGCCGTCGCGGATCTCGGTCAGCAACCCGGCGCCGGTGAACCCGTCCGGCCAGGCCGGCAGGCCGCAGACGGCCAGGACCGGGTCGATGTCGAACTCCTGGCCCGCCACCGCGGCCGTCGCGAGCAGCGCCCGCTCCTCGCCGGACAGGCGGGCCGTCCGCAGCAGCACGGCTTCCCGGACGCCGTCCGGCACCACGGCGGCACCGCCGCCGTCGCGCAGAGCCAGCGCCAGTTCCTCCACGGCGAACGGGATCCCGTCGGCCCGCCCGGCCACCGCCGCGGCCAGGGCCGGCCCGGGTTTCGCCCCGAGCAGGTGGGTCAGCATCACGACCACGTCCTCGTCGCCGAGCGGGCCGAGATCGATCTCGGTGAGCTGGCGGCTCCTGCGTAGCTGGGCGCGGACGGCGCGGAGGCGGTGGTCGCGCGGAAGCTCGTCGCTGCGGTAACAGCCGACCAGCGTGACCGGGATGCCGCAGGTGGCTTCGGCCAGCGCGGGCAGCAGGCCGAGCGTGGCCTGGTCGGCCCACTGCAGGTCGTCAAGGAACAGCGCGAGCGGCCTGCCGCCGGCCAGACTGGCCAGCATGGAGCACACCTCCGCCGCCAGGGCAGCCAGGTCCGGAGCGGCTGGTGGCTCGCCCCGTTCGGGAAAAATCTGGGCGAGTACCGGCGGCACCGGGCCGGCCGTGTCCCTGACCGCGGGCCGGAGCGCACGGGCGAGGACGTCGTAGGCGGCGCCGGCCCATTCGGCGGCCCGCCCGGACAGCACCGGTGTGGCGGTGCGCGCAAGGACATGCTCGACGAGGGTCGTTTTCCCCGCGCCGCCCTCGCCGGAGACCAGGACGACCGGCGCCCGGCGTCCCTGAGCCGCGGCCAGGGCACGGCTGAGGACCGCGCACTCGGCGTCGCGTCCGACCAGCACCCGGCCCATGCCCCTAGCCTGCCTTCTCCCTTGCCACGCCGGAAGATCCCGGGGGCGTTAGGCTGAGTTCCATGGAAGAACTCAGCCTGGACGAGGCCGGGACCGTCCGGCACCGCACCGTCACCTGGACCGATCCCCTCGTCGGCGCGGCGCTGGCCCGCGACCTGAGCGGGCTGGAGTATCTGCGCGCGATCGCCGAGGGACGGGCCCCGGCGGCACCGATCGCCGCGCTCCTCGGGATGAGCGTCGTTAGTGTTGAAAAGGGGCAGGTCAGCTTCGGTCTGGACGTCGGGGAGCACCTGTACAACCCCATCGGGTCGGTGCACGGCGGCGTCTTCTGCACGCTGCTCGACTCGGCCATGGGCTGTGCCGTGCACTCGTCGCTCGACCGCGGCCAGGCCTATACCACGCTCGAGCTCAAGGTGAACATCGTCAAGGCGCTGACGCTGAGCACGCCGGGCGTCGTCGCGACCGGGCAGGTGGTCAGCGCCGGACGGCGGGTGGCCACGGCATCGGGCCAGATCACCGGGCCCGACGGAACCCTCTACGCGCACGCCACCACGACCTGCCTGGTCTTCGAGCTGCGCGGAGGAAAAGAGCACTAACGGAACGGGGCGGGCCGGTGTGACCATAAAGGTCATGGATGTTGACGTGTTCCTCGGTTGTGCCTGTGAGCTGCTGGCGATCCCCTCGACCAGCGAGCGGCCGACCGAGCTACGGCGCGCCCTCGACTACGTTCTCGACTTCGTCGGGCCCGGCTTCACCGTGGAGCGCTTCGAGTCTGGCGCCAAGCCGAGCGCCCTGGTCTACCCGGATACGGAACGCCGGGAATTTCACGTCATCCTCAACGCCCATCTGGACGTCGTCCCGGCGCCGCCGGACCAGTTCCGCCCGCGCCGCGAGGGAGACCGGCTGTTCGCCCGCGGCGCCCAGGACATGAAGGTCACCGGGCTGCTGGCCGCCCAGGTCTTCCGCGAGCTGGCTCCTTCGCTCCCCTACCCGGTCGCGCTGCAGCTCGTCACCGACGAGGAGGTGGGCGGCCGGGACGGCACCCGGCACCAGCTCGATCACGGGGTCAGGGGGCGGTTCGTCCTCGTCGGTGAGACGAGCGGATTGCGCATCGTCAACGAGTCCAAGGGCATGCTGGTCGTACGGCTGCTCGCGGTCGGCCGGGCCGCTCACGCCGCCTACCAGTGGCTCGGCGACAACGCCCTGGTCAAGCTGCAGCGTACGGTGGCCAGCCTCCTGGCCAGGTACCCGGTCGCGACCGAGGAGGTCTGGCGCACCACCGTCAACCTCTCCCGGGTCAGCACCGGGAACCAGGGACGTAACCAGGTGCCCGCCGACGCGGAGGCGCTGCTCGACATCCGCTTCCCGGCCGACGACGCGGACCTGAGCGGCAAGAGCGTCGCCGACGTCACCGCCTACCTGCAGGGCTTCTGCGAACCCGGGGTCACGCCGGTGGTGGACGTCCTCGACCAGGCGCATCGCGTCGACCAGGACCGGCCCGAGGTCCGCAGGCTCCAGCAGGCGGCCCGGCGCCAGGGCTATCCGGGTGACCTGCTCCGCAAGCACGGCGTCAGCGACGGGCGCTTCTACGGTGAGCTGGGCATCGCCGCCGTGGCGTTCGGCGTGGGCGGCTCGGGCCAGCACGGCCCCGACGAGTACGCCGACCTCAGCACGGTCGTGCCGTATTACCACGCCCTGCGCGAGTTCCTGGGCCCGCTTCAGATCCGGCCGTAGCGGCCAGAACACCGCGATAGCGGCTAGAACGCGGCGATGGCGGCGTCCACCAGGTCACGGGCCGGTCCCGGCTCCACCGCGCTGATCGGGACGAGAACCACCTCGTCGACGGTGTCCCGCCACGGTTCGAGCAGCCGCGGCAACTCGCCGAGCTCATCCGCCGCGATCCAGGTCTGCTCGGGCCTGACGCCCGCGCGGCTGAAATGCGCGGCGTACGCGGGCAGCCCGGCCAGGAAGGCCGCGGAGCCGTCGAGCTCGGCGAGCTGCCCGGAGCCCACGCCGGCCATCACGTTGACGTAGACGCCCGGCACCGGCCGGCTGGCCGCCTTGGCCTGCGTCCTGATCTGTTCGGCCGCGGACCGGGCCAGTCCGGGCGTGATGCTGCCGAGCAGCACGCCGTCGGCCAGCGTGGCACCGAGCGCGCGCATCCGTGGCCCGAGCGCGCCGACGACGATCTCGGCCGGCGTACGCTCGCGCAGGTAGATGATGGCGTCGGCCATCCGGTCCAGCGGCCTGTCCCCGGACCCGCTGCCGATGCCCAGACGCAGCCGCTCCGGCGGCAGCTGCAACTCGTCTATCCGCCGCAGGATGGCGTCAGGCGGCACGGCACCGATCGGCACGACGGCGGTGCCGAGCGTGATCCGCATGGTGGCGGCGGCCATCTTCGCCAGGTGGCCGAGACCGTCCTCGTCCGGCGGATGGTTGACCCACAGCGAGCGGTAGCCGCGTGCCTCCGCCCGCTCCGCCAGCTCCGCGGTCAGCGCGTCGGGGGTGTTGGTCCTGAGCTCGAAGGCGAGATGCGTCACCGTTGCCACCAGGGGCCCGCGGGCGGCTCAAGGGCGCGGCGGCGCAGGTCACGCTGGATGTCCCGGCCGAGCTTCCTGGTTTCCCTGCGGTTGAACAGCGCGCCCGCAGCGGCGCCGGTGAGCATCGGGCCGAGGGAGAACGCGCTGCGGCCGGCCCTGGCCACCAGCCGCCGGCGCAGCAGCCGCGCCAGCGGGGAGCCGGCCGCGAAGATCAGCCCGCCCTCGATCATGAACACGCCGCGGCGATGGGCCCACGCCCCCACGTAGGCGCTCATTCGCTCGGGGAACTTCCCCGGGGCCGGGCTTCCGTATGCCTCGTGCAGTTCGGCGACCAGCTTGAGCTCGATCCCGACCAGGACCAGCGTCTCGGCCGCGATCTCGACCGGGAAGGCCGGCAGCACCGGCAGCGCGGAGGCCATGCCCACCGCACCGCCCGCCGCCGCCGCAGCGCGGGCCGCGCTCTCGATGAGCGCGTCGGCGATCTCGTCTGGCGACTTGCCGGGGAACTGGACCTGGAGCGCGGCCCGATCGCGCACCCGGAGCCGTGGCGCCATCGCGACGACCTGATCGGCCAGCCAGCCAGTTCCCTCGCTCGCGCGCCGCTGCACGACTCGCGTGCCGCGGCCGGCCGCACGCGCACCCGAGGTCGCCACCCGCGCACCCGAGGTCGCGACACGGGCACCCGAGGACGCGGCCTTGATGAACGTGCTCACGACCCGGCCCCGCTCCTGCGGCCGGTCCGTCTCGGTGACGTCAGCCACTACCTCGGCGGCACGCACCGAAAGGTCGGTGCTCTCGGTTTCCGGTTCGGCCATGGCGTACCCCTACCCCTCATCCCCGTTGACCCACATCTGCTTCCCCGGTTCGTCCTAGTTCGGGCTGTACGGCGTGTTCCTGAGATCCGGAGCCGGCCGGGAGGTGGTGGTGCGCAGCATCGCGGTCTCCCGCGACAGCAGTGCGCGCTGCATGGCCAGGCGCCGCAGCGTGTCCGGCTCGGCCAGCATCGCCTGGCGCTCCGGCAGGTCGATCACCATCGCGGCGGCGACGATAAAGGAGAGCAGCTCCGGCTCGTCGGGCAGCTCCTCAAGCCGGACCGTGGCGCCGCCCCATTCGGTCAGTGCGTCCAGGTACTCGCGGAACGCTGCCTGGATCACCCGGGCGGCGGGTTCGGCCGCCGCCGGGTCGGTCGGCTCCTCGGTGAGCAGCTCGACCTCGCCCTGCAGGTACGGCCGCGTCTGGTCGAGCCGGAGCAGCCGGAACCGCTGGGCACCGACGGCGACGATGTCAAACCGGCCGTCGTCGTGCCGGTCCACCCGGCGCAGGGCGGCGGTGCAGCCGACCTTGTAAAGCGAGTGCACGCCGTCGATGCCCGTCTCGCGCCCCTTGCGGATCGCGATCACGCCGAACCGGCGACCCTCCGTCCCGTCGAGCAGATCCCTGATGAGCTGCCGGTAGCGCTCCTCGAAGATGTGCAGCGGCAGCAGCATGCCGGGGTAGAGCACCGCGCCGAGCGGAAACAACGGCAGCATCTCACCCATAACACGACACTACGCGACGGCGCGCCGGATGTGGAACGCCGGATGCGGGGTGCCGGACTCCGGGTGCGGGATGCCAGTCAGACCGTCAGGACGATCTTCCCGAGAAGGTGGCCGCTCGCCAGCCGCCGGTAGGCCTCCCGGACCTGGCTGAGCGGGTACGTCGCGGCGATCGGCACCTCGAGCTGGCCGTCCGCGATCAGCCCGGCCAGTTCAGCCAGGGTGCTCGCGCCGGCGCCGACCGCGTTGCCCTCGGCCTTGACGCCGTGCTCGGCCACCGCGTCGAACCGCACGATGGTGTCGATCCGGGACGGCTCGACACCGAGGTCCAGGGCCAGCTCCACGTAGTCCGCGCCGAACGTGTCGATGAACGCGTCGACCTTGTCCGCCGCCTGCCTGATCCGGTCGGCGACTCCGTCGCCGTAGGCCACCGGGATCACCCCGTGCCCGGCCAGCCATGGGTGGTTCGCCGGGCTGGCCAGCCCGATGACGGTGGCGCCGGCCCGCCTGGCCAGCTGGACGGCCAGCGAGCCGACCCCGCCGGCCGCACCGGAGACCACCACGGTGTCGCCCCCGGTCAGCGCGACGGCCCGGACGGCGGCGTAGGCGGTCGCCCCGGCAACGTTCAGCGCCCCGGCGACCTCCCACGGCACGCCCGCGGGCTTGGCGGTCAGGTTCTGCTCCTTGACCACGATGTATTCCGCCTGGCTGGCCCGGTTGTCGGTGTAGCCGATGACCTCATCCCCGGTCGCGAAGCCGGTCACACCGGCTCCGGTCGCCGCCACGACCCCGGCCAGGTCACTGCCCTGCCCGGACGGGAACGTGGCCGGCCACCGGGAATGCAGCAAGCCGTCGCGGATCTTGGCCTCACCCGGGTTGATCCCGGCCGCCTTGACCTGGACCAGTACCTGGCCGGGTCCGGGCACCGGGGTCGGCACGTCGACCACCTTGAGGACGTCGATGCCGCCGTAATCGTCGAACCGCACTGCTTTCATCAGCCTGCCTCCGTTCTCCCAAGACGCCTCAACTCCGCGCCGCCGCCCCGTATGCCCGTCCGGCGCGGAAGGCAGTTACCCGCGCAGCCGGTCGACGATCTCGGCGGCGGGCAGTTCGGCCGCCAGGCGGTAGCCCTGCCCGGCCCACAGCGACATCCGCCCGGTGTCCCCGCGGGCCGCGGCGGCGGCGCGCAGCGGCCGGGTGGCGTCCTGGAGCGACCGGATCACCCCGCGCGGCGGGCAGCCGAAGGTGAAGCTGGTGACGGCGGGCGGATCCGCGAGCAGCGGCGCCGGACTCGCTTCGAATGTCAGTACCAGAGGCTAAGGTTTCGAGCGTGGCCGAACGCTGGGATCGCGAGCGAGTACTTGCCCTGGCACCCGACGCGCCGTCGCAACGGACCGCCCATTCGCTGGCGTCCGGCCGCGCCTGGACGGCGACCGGCGCCGCCGCTGAAGCCGACGCGGTGTGGGGCGAATGCCGCGGCAGCGCCTCCGCGCCGTACCGTGCCGTGGTCGACCTGACCGGCCCGGCGTACCGGTGCTCCTGTCCCAGCCGGAAGTTCCCGTGCAAGCACGTACTGGCCTTGCTGCTGCTCTGGTCCGACGGTTCGGTGCCGGACGACGCCGCCGGACTGGGCCGGGTCCTGGCTCATGGCCCGGGCGGCTGCAAGGGGGGTCCGGGAGGATGGGTCCCCCCGGTCGCGGGCGGTTCCGGGGGATCGTCCCCCCGGGTCAGCACAGTCAGCGGCACGCCGCGCCGAGCAGCGGGAGACCAGGGTCGCGTCCGGCCTGGCCGAGCTCGACCGGTGGCTCTGCGACCAGGCGCGGCAGGGTCTCGCCGCCAGCCAGCGGGCCGGTTACGCCCACTGGGACGACATCGCCGCCCGGATGGTCGACGCGCAAGCCCCCGGGGTGGCCGAGCGTCTGCGGGCCCTCGCCTCGGTCCCGCATTCAGGGCCGGGGTGGGACGGCCGGCTCCTCGAGGAGTACGCGCTGCTCCACCTGCTCGCCGTCGCCTACCGACGGCAGGCCGAGCTGCCGGGGCCGCTGCGGGAGACCGTTCGGTCCCGGATCGGCTTCAGCCTCCGCCAGGCCGACGTGCTGGCCTCCGGCCCGCCGGTCAGAGATCACTGGCAGGTGCTGGCCCGGCGCGACCTCGAGCAGGACCGGGTCCGGGCTCGCCGGACCTGGCTGCGCGGGCGGAAGACCGGCCGGGACGCGCTGGTGCTCAGCTTCGCGGCAGCAGGCCAGGCGCTCGACGACTCGCTGACCGTCGGCACCGACGCCGACGCGGACCTGGTGTTCTACCCCGGCGCCGCCGCGTTGCGCGCCGCCGTACTGGCCAGGCACGGCGGCGGCGCTGTGTTGCCCGACGGAGGGCCGCCCGAGGGCGGCACCATCGCCGCGTTGCTGGCCGAGTACGCGGCGGCGCTCGCCGGGGACCCCTGGCTGGACAGCTGGCTCGCCGTGCTGGAGATCATCCCGGCCCGCGCCCCCGTCCCGGCCGTGTCCGACGCGAACGGCGGGTCCCTTCCGTTGCACCCGGGGGCCGGCGACTGCTGGCCGCTGTTCGCGCTTTCCGGCGGCCGCCCGGTGATGCTGACCGGCGAGTGGACGCCGCGCGGGCTGTGGCCGCTGACCGCCTGGGACGAAACCGGAAGGGCGGTGCCGCTGTGAGCACGTGGCAGGACCTGGTCACCGCGAGCCTCATCGGTACCGAACGGGCCGAGGTTCCCGCGGCCATCGTCCCCAGCCTGCCGGACCGGACCGAAGCCGTCTCGGATGATCCTGCGGTCCTGCTGCTCGACCGGGCCGCGTTGCTGACGGTCGCACGCCGGGGCGGAACCCTGATCCGCCCGGCCGGATCAGGGTTCCAGGCCGAGCCGCTCCCCGCGGCCGAACCGGACCAGGCCTCCGCGGTGAGCCCGGCGGCCGGACGGCGGCTCGGCCGGATGCTCGGCGGCGAGCACCCCGACCTGCTGGCCGAGTGGCTGACCGCAGCCGTGGCCGGTGACCGCCGGGTCCCGGCTCATCTGCTGCCCGCGCTGCTCGACCGGGCCCGGCGGGTCTCGCCATCCGACCCTGAGCTGCGCCGCCTGTCGGCCGAGGCGGGTGGGCCGCGGGCCCGCTGGCTGGCCCGGCTCAACCCGGACTGGAAGTTCGTCACGGCGCTGGCCGAGGCCGGCGAGGATGCCTGGCGGCTGGGCGGCAAGAGCCAGCGGCGCGGCTACCTGGCGGCGCTGCGGGCCCGGGATCCCGCGGCCGCCCGGGAGCTGATCACTGCGAGCTGGCAGGCGGCCGGGCCGGAACGGGTCATGTTCCTGTCCGTGCTGGCGATCGGAGGGCTGAGCCTGGCCGACGAGGCGCTGCTCGAGGCCGCGCTGGACGAGCGCGACGCCGACGTGCGCGGCTGGGCGGCGCACCTGCTGGCCCGGCTGCCCGGGTCCGCCCTCGGGCAGCGGATGGCGAAACGTGCCCTCGGCTGTGTGCGCGTCGATCCTGGCGTGCTCAGCGACCACCTGGTCACGAGCCCGCCGGTCCAATGGGATACCGCCATGCGCCGGGACGGTGTATCGCCCCGCGGGGGCGGCGGTCTCGAGCAGCTGGACGACCGGACCCACCTCTTGCTCGAGATCGTGGCCAGGACCCCGCTGCGGACCTGGACGGACCGGTTCGGCCGGACGTCGGAGCAGATCCTCGACCTGCTGTCGGGGCCCTGGGCTCCGGTGCTGTTCGCTGGCTGGTCGCGGGCGGCTATGGCCCAGCGCGACCAGGAATGGATGACCGCGCTGGTCAACTGGGCCCTGGCGGGCGGGCCGACCG
>WNGQ01003554.1_pt1 | contig 15672 bp, 19 predicted proteins | sample 5407661 | NCBI WGS metagenome assembly WNGQ01 (sample SAMN13153382, study PRJNA577476) | soil metagenome | isolation source: 60 cm soil or saprolite under Garry oak tree replicate 2 | place: USA:California | collected 2016-06-15 | reverse complement strand
CAGCGCGCCGGTGAGGAACAGCACGCCCCAGCCGAGCGAGGCGGCCACGAACAAGGCCATGCCGATCTGGATGATGCGCCGCGGGTCGAAACGGTCGGCGAGCGCGCCCGACAGCACCGAGAAGAATAGAAACGGCAGCCAGTGCGAGAGCATCGCGAATCCGCCCAGCGCCGGCGAATGGAATTTCTGGAAAATGATCCAGTAGCTGATCACGTGCTCGATCGAATCGGCCATCATCGCCAGCGCCGAGCCTACGAAATAGGCGCGGTAGCCGGGATGGCGGAGCGCGGCGAAGGACTGCGGCGGGGCGGCGGGCGGCCGGCCGCCGTGTCGCGTGTCGGTCAACTCAGGCTTTCAAGGGTGCCGCAGGCGGCTATAGCTCGACACCGATTCTCCGGTCGAGCGAGTAGGGCCCGCCGCCGCGCCACCACATCGCGAGCGCGACCAGCCCCCACAGCAAAGTGAACTCGTAGCCGCGGTTGAGCCAGGAGAATCCGTTGGGCAAATAATGGACGAAGGTGATCACCGCCATCTCGATCGCGACCGCGGCAGCGAAGAAGCGCGTGAACAACCCCGCGGCGATGGCGATTCCGCCGAAGAACTCGACGAAGATGAGCAGATAGACGAGAGCGACCGGGTGCTCGTACCCCAGCTTCGCGAACGTGGGCGCCATCGCCTCCGCGCCACGCGAGATCTTGCCCCAGCCGTGCACCGCGAGAATCAGGCCGCAGGCGCAGCGGATGAGCAGCCACGAGAGCGGCTCGAGGAGCACGTAGAGAGGCCTGAGGGCCGGGAACAGCAGTCTGGGCGGAGCCTCGTTCATGACTTCTCCTGTTTTGGGGAGCCTCGGGCAGGCCGGTTCAGGTTAACGGACGCGGACGCGGCGCGCAAGACGCCGCTTGGCGCCGAGGATTTTCCGCTGCGCAGCCGGTAAGGGCAGAATAGAGGACCATGGCCAGCCCTTCCTCCGCGATCGCGATCCCCGAGGCGGAAATCGAAATCAGCGCGATCCGCGCGCAAGGCGCGGGGGGCCAGAACGTCAACAAGGTCTCCTCGGCCGTACACCTGCGCTTCGACATCCGCGCCTCTTCGCTCCCTGAGCACATCAAGTCGCGGCTTCTGGGTTCTCGGGACCAGCGCATCACGCGCGAGGGCGTGCTCGTCATCAAGTCGCAGCAGCACCGCAGCCTCGAGCGCAACCGCGAAGAGGCGCTCGCCCGGCTGCACGAGCTCGTGGCGCGCGCGGCCGTCGTTCCGCGGCAGCGCAGGCCGACCCGGCCGACGCGAAGCTCGCAGAAGAAGCGCCTCGAAGGCAAGACGCGGCGCGGCGAAGTCAAGAAACTGCGGGGCAGGGTCCGTTCCGCGGCGGATTGACGGTCCGGCTAAACGGTCACCTGCTCCAGCCTCTGCTGCTGCTCCAGCCACTCGGCTTCGAGCTGCGCCAGCTCCCGCGCGACGTAGGCCTGGTCGAGGATCAGCGTCTTCAGCGCCTCCTTCTGCGCCTCGCCGTAGGCCGCCGGGTCGGCGAGCTGCGCGTCGATCGCGGATTTCCGAGCGTTCAGCTTCGCCATTTTCTCTTCCAGCCGCTTGATGCGCGACTCGATCGGTTTCCGCGCCGCGGACTGGCGCTGGCGCGCTTCCGCCTTCCTGCGTTTTTGCTCGCGCCGGTCGGCCGGTGGCGCCGTCACGGCAGGTTTCTCCGCTTCCGGCAAAGGCACGGATTCTTCCGTGGGTGCCAGCTTGGTCCTGAACAGCCAGTCGCGGTAGTCCTCGAGGTCGCCGTCGAAGGCTTGCAGCCTCCTTTCGGCGACGATCAGGAACTGGTCGGTCGTCGCGCGCAAGAGGTGCCGGTCGTGCGAGACGAGCACGAGCGTGCCCTCGAACTGGGCGAGGGCAACGGTCAGCGCCTCCCGCGTTTCCAGGTCGAGATGGTTGGTGGGCTCGTCCAGGAGCAGCAGGTTGGGCCGCTGCCACACGATAAGCGCCAGCGCCAAGCGGGCCTTCTCGCCGCCCGAGAACGTTTCGATGGAACTCGTCGCCATGTCGCCCGGGAAGTTGAAGCCGCCGAGATAGCTGCGCAAGTCCTGCTCGCGCGCGTTGCGCGCGATGCGCGAGAGGTGCCAGAGGGGCGATTCGTCGTGACGCAGCATCTCGATCTGGTGCTGCGCGAAATAGCCTACCGCGAGCCCCTTGTTGAAGATCGCCTTGCCGGCGAGCGGTTTCAATTCTCCGGCGATGGTCTTGATGAGCGTCGATTTCCCCGCGCCGTTGATGCCGAGAAGCCCGTAGCGCTGGCCGCTCTGCAAAGAGAAATTGATGCCGCGCACGACGATCCTGTCCGGCGCGCTTTCCATCGTGTAGCCGGCGTCCGCGTCCTCCAGCACCAGGAGCGGATCGGGCGCCCTGAGCGGTTCGCGGAACTCGAAGGAGAAAGGCGCCGAGACGTGCAAGGGGGCGAGCTCCTCCATCCTCGCCAGCATCTTCATGCGGCTTTGCGCCTGCTTCGCCTTGGTCGCCTTCGCCCGGAAGCGGTTGATGAAGGACTCCAGGTGCTCGCGCTCGCGCTGCTGCTTTTCGTACTGCGCCGCGGCGAGCACCAGGCCTTCAGCGCGCTGGCGCTCGAAGCTCGAGTAGTTGCCCGAATAGCGCCTGAGCTTCTGCGCGTCGATGTGCGCGACCACCTCCACCACGCCGTCGAGGAAATCGCGGTCGTGCGAAACGATGAGGAGCGTCCCGGCGTAGCGCTTCAGCCACTCCTCGAGCCAGAGGATGGCGTCCAAGTCGAGGTGGTTGGTCGGCTCGTCCAGCAGCAGGAGATCCGAGGGGCACATCAGCGCCTGAGCGAGATTGAGCCGCATGCGCCAGCCGCCGGAGAAGCTCGCCACCGGCTCGCCCATCTGCTCGTGCGTGAAGCCGAGGCCGTGCAGCAGCTGCTCCGCGCGCGAGCGCACCGTGTACGCGCCGGAGTCACCCATCGCGGCGTGCAGCTCGCCGATGAGGTGGCCATCGTTCGCGGCTTCGGCGGCAGCGAGCTTTGCCTCGAGTTTTCGCAGCGTCGTATCGCCGTCGATCGCGTATTCGAGGGCGGGGCGTTCCAGCTCAGGCGTCTCCTGCGCGACGTAGGCGACGCGCCAGCGCGCGGGGTAATCGACCTCGCCCGAGTCGGCGTGCAGCTCGCCGCGCAGGAGCGCGAAGAGGCTCGACTTCCCCGAGCCGTTCGCGCCGATCAGGCCGATCTTGTCGCCGGGATTGAGCGCGATGTCGGCGCCTTCGAGCAGCGTCTTCGTGCCGCGGCGGAGCGTGACTTGGGAGAGGCGGATCATGCCGGTTCGATTCGCAAGGCGCGCATTGTACGCGGAACGGCTGCGCCGTCGCGCCCGGTATCTGGCACCGGTCCGGCCGACGCGCGAAGCGAAGGCCCGCGCGGGGATCGCTGCGTGTGGGACCGGGCCCGTTTAGAATCCCGCTCCCATGCCCGAGCGAACACAGACCGGGTGCTGCATTGCCGGCGGCGGGCCGGCCGGAATGATGCTGGGCTTTCTGCTCGCCCGCGCCGGCGTCGAGGTCCTTTTGCTCGAGAAGCACGCGGATTTCTTCCGCGACTTCCGCGGCGACACCCTGCACCCTTCGTCGCTCGAGGTCATGCACGAGCTGGGGCTTCTCGACGACTTCCTGCGCCTGCCCCATACCGAGCTGCACGAGGCGAGGGGAGTGGTGGGCGAGGAGATGTTTACGCTCGCGGATTTCTCGCGCCTGCCCGTGCGCTGCAAGTTCATCGCGATGATCCCGCAATGGGACTTCCTGAACTTCCTCGCCGAGCACGGGCGACGCTACCCGAAGTTTCGCCTGCAGATGCAGGCCGACGTTACCGATCTCGTTCGGGAAGGCAATCGAATCGCGGGCGTGCGCGCGACGACGCCCTCGGGCGAGCTCGAAGCGCGCGCGCAGCTCGTCGTCGGCGCCGACGGCCGGCACTCGACCGTGCGCGAGCGCGCCGGCCTCGAAGTGCTGGAGTTCGGCGTGCCGATCGACGTGTTCTGGTTCCGCATTGCGAAGAGCGCGGGCGATCCTCAGCAGGCGCTCGGGTATTTCCGGCCCGGCAAGACGGTCCGGATTCTCGTGATGCTCGACCGCGGGGACTACTGGCAGGCAGGCGCGGTGATCCCGAAGGGCGCGGGCGAGCAGATCCACGCACGAGGGCTCGCCGCCTTCCGCGAGGAAATCGCGCGCATCGTGCCCTTCGCGCGAGCGAGCCTCGAAGCGCTGGGCGACTGGGACGAGGTGAAGCTCCTCACCGTCAAGGTGGACCGTCTGCGCGAGTGGCATTTGCCGGGGCTGCTCTGCATCGGCGACGCCGCGCACGCGATGTCGCCGGTGGGCGGCATCGGCATCAACATCGCGCTCCAGGACGCGGTCGCGGCGGCGAATCTCCTCGCGGAAAAACTCCGGGCCGGAAGCGTGAGCGAAGACGACTTGCGCGCGGTGCAACGGCGGCGCGAGCGCGCCGTGCGCATGACGCAGGCGGTGCAGATCTTCGTGCAGAACCGGGTTTTCCAATCCGGCGCGGGCGGGCAGGGAAGCGGCTCCGTTCCCTTGCCCATGCGCCTGATACGCGCCTTTCCGTTCCTGCGGCGCCTTGTCGCGCGCTTCATCGGCATGGGATTCCAGCCCGAGCACGTTCGCACGCGGGAACTGCCTGCGGAGTACCATAACGCGACTCCGACAAGCCGCCCGGCCCGCTAGCGCGCGGAAGTTTCCACACCTAAGAAAGGGGGAATCATGTCAGTCCACGTTTCCGCGTTCGATCCTTTCAAAACCCTGGCCACAGCGGCGAGCCTTGTCGCTCTCGCGGGCTGCGCCGCCATGAATCCGGCGCCGGGAAAGCGCGAACTGATGATCGTCGGCCTCGACGAGAAACAGAGCTGGGACGAATCCGGAAAGGCCGTCATCGGTCCGCCCGGACGCGATTCCGTCGCGATCTTCGACGTCGGTACCGACCCTCTTGCGCCGAGGACACTCGTCGTACTGCCGCTCGCGAATACGATCGTCGGCCCGCCCGTCAATCTCGCAATCACGCCGGACGAGAGCCTCGCTCTCGTAGCCAACTCGCTGAACATCGTCCAGGAAGGCGGGGCATGGAAGCAGGTGCCCGACAACCGGATCTGGGTCATCGACCTCACCGTCAATCCGCCGAAGCTGATCGACACGATCGCCGCCGGCAAGCAGCCTTCGGGCATGTCGATCAACCGTGCGGGGAATCTCGCGCTCGTTGCGAACCGCGCCGACGGTTCGATCAGCGTGCTGCGCATTTCCGGGAAGAAAGTCGAGCTGATCGACACCGTGACGATCGGCGAGCAGGTCGCCCACGTCGTGTTCACGCCCGACGGCAGGCGCGCGCTCGCGGCGAAGTTCCCGGGGCACAAAATCGCGTTCCTCGAGGTGAACGGCGAGAAGGTCAGCTACAACAAGCAGGACGTTCCGGCCGGCCTGTGGCCATACAACGTCGACGTGACGCCCGACGGCAGGCTCGCTCTCACCGCGGACAACGGCAACAGCGGCGCGGCCGACGGTCACGTGGACACGGTGAGCGTCATCGACCTCGAGGCCACTCCGCCGCGGGTGATCGACAAGGTGGTAGTGGGTGACGCGCCCGAGGGTTTCGCGATCAGCCCGACCGGCAAGCTCGCGGTGGCGGTGCTGCTGAGGGGAACCAACGCCTCGAAGAGCGCCTTCTTCTACAACCGCAATGCGCTAGTGGTGGCGCTGAAGATCGACGGCAAGAAAGTGACGCGCACCAACGAAGTCGAGGTGCGCGGCCTGCCCGAAGGCGTGGTTTTCAGCGACGACGGGCGCTATATCTATGTCGGAAACTTCATCGACCAGGACATCTCGATCCTGCGCGTGGACGGCGATCAGATCGTGAACACCGGAAAATCGCTCCAGCTGCCCGGCCACCCGGCGTCGATGCGCGGGCGCACGCGCTAGGGCGCGCGCGGCGAGCGGATTACGCCGGAAGGGACTATCGCCGCCGCTTGCTGCGGCGACGGACCCATTCCACTAATGCCGTTTCCTTCATCGTTCCCTCGGCGGCAGCGAGCATGCACATGACGCAATCGGCATCGTTGGCGACCAGCTCGCGTTCGTTAAGGGCGAGGAACAGTTCGAGTGCGACGAACGCGGTGCGCTTGTTGCCGTCCACGAAAGGATGGTTCGTAGCAAGGCCATAAGCGTAAGCGGCGGCGAGCTCGGCTGCGTCAGGCTTGCCGTAAGCGGCGCGGTTCAGCGGGCGCGCGAGGGCCGAATCGAGCAGACCCGCGTCGCGGATGCCGGGGCTGCCGCCGTGCTCGGCAAGCTGCTCGTCGTGCGCGGCGAGAATGACGGAACGCTCGATCCAGACCCACTTCCTCACTTCGCCAGCTCGCGCAGCACGGCACGGCGCTTCTTGGCGATGCGCCGTACCTGTTTCATCTGCGCCGCGAAGCGCGGATCGTGAGGCGTAAGCCGAAGGCCGTCGGGCGTGTCGGTGACATGCAGCGTGTCGCCTTTTTCGATCTTCAGGCGCGCGAGCATGTCCTTCGGCAGGATCACGCCGACGGAGTTCCCGATTCGAGTAAGTTTGAGGGCGGCCATGGCGGCATCCGGTGTTATAACGGACGTTATAATACCGCGTCACGCCCGAAGCGCGCAAGTTCTACGGGACCTACAGCCAGCCGGACTTCAACGTGCCGCTGCCGTGGGCGCAGTGGCCGCGCCGCATGGGCACGGACATGTTTTCGCGCGGACGGTTATCCTGTGAATGCAATATCATCCCACGACGACCCGAAGGAAGACCTCCATGCAACGATCCCAACCGTTTACGCTCACCGTCCCGGTCAATCACGCCGATCATGTCCTGGGCCCGGCGTCGGCGAAAGTGACCGTCGTCGAATACGGCGATTTCGAGTGCCCGTCGTGCGGCCAGGCTTATCCCGCCGTGAAAATCCTGCTCAAGCACTTCCGGGACAGTGTGCGCTTCGTGTACCGGCATTTCCCGCTCGTTGAAGTGCATCCTCACGCCGAGCTCGCGGCCGAAGCCTCCGAGGCGGCGGGCGCGCAGCACAAGTTCTGGGAGATGCACGACCTGCTCTTCGAGCACCAGCAGCACCTCAAGGCGAACAGCCTGAGGCAGTACGCCTTGCAGGCGGAGCTGGACCTGGACCGCTACGACTACGAGATGAACGAGCACCTCTACCTGCAGCGCGTGCACGAGCACATCGACGGCGGCGCGAAGAGCGGGGTGCGGTCCACGCCCGGGTTTTTCGTCAACGGCGCCGTGGAGGACGTGTCCTTCGGTCTGGACCGACTGTACAAGGCGGTCGAGGCCGCGCTCGGGAAGTAAGTCCGGCTACAGCGTCGCCCCCGGCCGCCCCAGCGCTTTCTCCGTGAGCTGGCGGACGATCCAGTCGTACGCATCGTCGACCGAGTCGGTGCGGTGCATGAGCTCGATGTCCTCGGGGTTGATGGTGCCGTGGCGCGCGAGCGCATCGAAGTCGATGACCTCGCGCCAGTACTCGGTGCCGAAGAGCACGATCGGCATGGGCTTCTTCATCTTGCGCGTCTGTACCAGCGTCAGCAACTCGAACAGTTCGTCGAGCGTCCCGTAGCCGCCCGGAAATACGATGACGGCCTTGGCGAGGTAGCTGAACCAGAACTTGCGCATGAAGAAGTAGTGGAAGTGGAGGGCGAGCTCGCGCGTGACGTAGGGGTTGTCGAATTCTTCCGCGGGGAGGGAGATGGTGAGGCCGACGTTGAGGCCCTTCGCCTCGGCCGCGCCGCGGTTCGCGGCCTCCATGATTCCCGGGCCGCCGCCGGTGCACACGACGAAGCGGCGCTCCACGTGGTCGAGCTCCTTCGACCACGTGGTGAGGCGGGAAGCGAGCTCGCGGGCGGCTTCGTAGTAGGCGGACATCCTGATCGCCATTTGCGCGCGCTCCCGGTCCTTGTCGCTCTTCGCCTTGCGCACCGACTCCTCGGCGGACTCGCGCGACTTGATGCGCGCCGAGCCCATGAACACGATGGTGTCGTCGACTTTGTGGTGGTCGAAGCGGCTCTTGGGTTCGAGATACTCCGACAGGATGCGCAGGGCGCGGGCGTCCTTGCTGTTGAGAAAACCCGGATCCTGGTAGGCCTTGGTTTGGGCGCGTTTGCGTGCGGTCATGTGCGGATCAGGCAGGGTCAATCGAGGATTATCGTTGCATCGGACTCGAGGGATCTGATTGTAGCTTCGAACGCCGCCACGGTCGCCAGCATCTGCGCCGCGGGAATCGGGAATGCGGCCCGTGTTTCGATGGCGTTGGCGAACATTTCCAGCTCCGCGCGCAGCGAGTCGACGGGTTCGAGGCTGAGCCGCTGCGACGCCGCGCCGTGCAGCACGAGTTCGTTTTCGCCGAGAGCCTCTGCCGAGCCGTTCGCGCCGAAGACATGGACTCTCCAGTATTGCGGCGTCGCCCGCACGGTGCCGAGGAGCCCGCTTGCGCCGTTCGCGAACTCGTAGATCGCGGAGACGGTGTCCAGCGGCGCGGGCGCGGGCTTGCGCTCGAGCAGCTGCGCATGCACGCGCCGCACTGGCCCCGCCAGATGGATGAACGCGTCGAGGACGTGCAGTCCCGCTCCGGTCATTCCGCCGCCCGGGGATTCCCCGGGAGAGAGCCGCCAGCCGCCGGAAACCTTGTTCGAGTGCTCGTTGCTGAAATGACCTTCGAGGTGCAGGACCTGGCCGAGCTCGCCGCCCTCGACCGCGCGCCCGAGCCTCTGCATCGAGGGCCACAAGCGCCGGTTGTGCCCGACGCCGAGCACCACGCCTGCGCGCGCGCACGCGGCTATCATGATCTGCGCGTCGGCTTTGGTCAGCGCGAGCGGCTTTTCGCAGAAGACGTGCTTGCCCGCGAGCGCGCACGCGACGACCTGCTCGCGATGCAGCGAATGCGGCGTGACGAGGACGAGCGCCTGCACGGCGGGATCGGCGAGCGCTTCGGCGAGATCGGACGAGGGCTTGAAGCCGTGCCTCGCGGCGAGACCGCGTGCGACGTCGGGATCCGTGTCCACGCCGCGCACGAAGCGGATTCGCCTGCTCCTGCCTTGCACCGATTCGAGAAAGCCTTTTCCCCATCGGCCGAGGCCCACGATGGCGGCGTCGATCATGCGCTCATTCCGGCTGGATGCCCGCTTCCTTCGCTTCCCGCGACCATTTGGCGATTTCGCTTTTGATATAGTCCGCGAACTGGTCCGGGCTCATGGGCGCAACGTCGAGTCCCATGATCCCGAGGCGAGTCTTGATGTCGGGCTTGGTGATGCTCTCGTTGACGGCGCCGTGGAGCCTGTTGACGACGTTGCGCGGAGTGCCGGCGGGCGCCACCAGCCCGTACCACAGGATCGTCTCGAAGCCGGGCAGCTCCTCGGCGATCGCCGGAATATCGGGCGCGAGCGGGGTGCGCGCGAGCGAGGTCACGCCGAGACTTTTCATCTTGCCGCCTTTGATCTGCGCGAGTCCGACCGCGAAGTCCGCGAAGGTGAACGAGACCTGGCCGGAGAGCGTGTCGGCGACAGCGAGCGGCACGCCCTTGTAGGGCACGTCCACGGTGGCGAATCTGCCGAGGGACTTGAGCTTGGCGATCGACACCTGCGTGCCGGCGGACCCGTAGCCCGCCGTCAGGCCGCCGGGCGTGCTTCGCGCATGGGCGACGAATTCCCGAAGATTCCGCGCCGGAAAATCCGAGCGCACAATCAGCATCATCGAAGTCGTGATCAGGCGGATGATCGGAGCGAAGTCCTTCGCCGGATCGTACTGGAGGTTCTTGAACAGGGCGACGTTGGCCGCTTGCGTGGTGTTGGTGGTGATGAGGATCGTGTAGCCGTCCGGCGCGCTGCGCGCCACTTCGGCGGCACCCAGCGCGCCGAGCGCGCCCGAGCGGTTCTCGACGACAAAGGGCTGGCCGAGGGATTCGTGCAGTTGCTGGCTCAAGATGCGCGCGACCTGGTCGGGCCCGGCTCCGGCGGGGAAGGGCACGACGAGCTTCACCGGATGACTGGGGTAATCCTGCGCGGATGCCGTCGCCGCGGCGCCTGCAAGAGCGATCGCGCAAATGAGCTTCAGCATGCCCCCTCCGGGAAACCTCGCCGGGCAGTGTATCCGGACACTTCGGGCTTTCGCAAGCTGCGCCGCCGTACAATGAGATCGTTCAAATCACGATCGGGAGACGCGGACATGGATACCGGGGAGCTTTACGAGCGCGGACTGAAGCTTCGGAAGAAGATTTTCGGCGGCGGCGACGTCGAGAAGCGCATGCAATCGATGGGCGAGTTCGGCGCGCCGCTGCAGAGCATCGTCAACACCTACGTCTACGGCGACATCTGGAGCCGCCCGGGGCTGCCGAACAAGTCGCGCAGCCTCGCGATGCTCGGGATCACCGCCGCGATCAACCGTCCGCAGGAATTCCGCATCCACGTGAAGGGCGCGCTCGCCAACGGCTGCACGCGGGAGGAGATTCGCGAAGTGCTCCTGCTCGTGGCGATGTACTGCGGCGTTCCGGCCTCGAACGAAGCGCACCGCATCGCGCTGGAGGTCTTCGGCGAGAACCCGAAACCGGACCATTCCTCAACCTGATCCACAACCTGACGGGAAACGAGGTCGCCATGCTTCGCCATTGCTTCGAGCGCAGGGCGATCGACGAATTCATCAAGCGGCTGCTGGCGGCCGTGGGCTGAGCGATCCCCGCGCTGCGAGAGTTATCAACAAATTCTGTGCATAGCCTGTGAGTATTCCGAGCGCATTTGGCCGGGATGCGGCGCGGAACGGGGACTGCGATCGGGCTGATCAATCGCTGTGCACGAGCTGGCTGGAATCTTGCCCGGGCCGCTACTTCTTCGGCGCGGGATGGATGTTGTCCACCCAATGCACCTCCTCCGGCTTCTCGACCACCGGGATATCGAGGTTCACGACCACGGGCTCCTGGCCGCTCCGGACGAGCACGCAGGAGAGCGGCTGCTCGTCGCTCGCGTTGATTTCCTGGTGCGGGACGTAGGGCGGCACGTAGATGAAGTCGCCCGGCCCCGCTTCGGCGACGAATTCGAGCCTGTTGCCCCAGCGCATGCGCGCTCGCCCGCTGACGACGTAGATCACGCTCTCGACCGGCCCGTGGTGATGCGCGCCGGTCTTAGCTCTGGGATGGATGACGACCGTTCCCGCCCATAGCTTCTCGGCTCCCGCGCGCGCGTTCGTGATCGCCGCGGCGCGGTTCATGCCCGGAGTCTGCGGCGTGTTGATGTCGAGCTCGTTCGCGTGCACGACGCGGACGCCGCGGTGCTTCCATTCCAATTCGCTGTCCATGTGCGGCCTCCTTGCGGCCCTAGCTTCCGTGCGCTCCACGAGGCGGGAGGGAAATTCGCTTGTCTGCCTCGAGTTAAGCGTAGTATGTGTCGTTCCCCCCTTCAAGGCGGCATTCATGGCTTCCCCCCCACAGCCGGCGGCGAACCCCGGCATCCAGGACCTGGCGTCGCGGATTTATGTCGAATTGGTCGGCCGAGCCTTTCTCAGGGCCGAAAATGCCGCCGTGTTCAAGCCCAACCCGGCGGAGCTCGCAAAGTTGAGCCTCCAGCTCGCCGAGACCTTCCGCAAGGTGGAGAAGGCGGCAAGTGCGGCCGCGGGCCCGCAGAACATCGGCTACAACGTCGAGCTGGCCGACATGGCCAAATGGGACAAGTAGGAAATTTATCCATGACAAGCCTGTCTTTGCGCGAGAGCGTGCTCGCCTTCATGACGTCCAACCCCACCGCGTGGCGCATCAAGGCCCTCGCGGCGAAGCTCGGCGTCGGCGTGCAACGCATGGGGCTCGAGCTCTCGCAGCTCAATGCCGAGGGCAAGCTCGTGTCCTGTACCGTCAGGGCTCCCGGCCGGCAGCCCGAGGAGGAGTATCGCATCGCCGCGACCGAGCAGAAAATGGATCCGCACCATTTCGTCATCAGCAGAAAAACCAACGTGCGCTTGCGCGGCGCCGGCTGAAAACGAGTTCTTCCCGTCACACGACGCGGAATGACGGGTGAAATCAGAAGTAGCGGCGATAGCCCAGCCACAGCAGGCTGCCGCCCGCGTTGACGTTCCCCAGGTTGATGTCGTTGAAGTTCGCTTTGAGCCTGAGGTAGCGGAATTCCCAGACGAGCACGTCCTTCGGCCGCAAATGGTAGTCGAGGCCGACGATTGCGTGATACCCCGCGTCGTGGGAGGTTGACCTGACCCTGGGGCCGGTGTCGAAGCAATTCTGCTGGCAGGTGGAAGCTTCGCTCGTCATGCTGAAATTCGTCGCGTAGAGGCCGACGCCAGCGCCGACGTACGGTTCGAACTGGTGCAGCGGAAAGTGAAATTTGACGCCGACATTCAGCCCGCCCGTGCTCAGATCCGTTTTCAGAGTCCCGTCCTTGAACGTCCCCGCGGCTGGGGCCGCCGCCGCCGGCGAGTCGATGCTGTGGTACGTGCCCAGGAGCCCGACCTCCACGGAGAGCAGCCGTGAAAGCCTGAAGCCGCCGCCGGTGACAATGCCCGGGCCCGCGTTCTCGCCCTGGAGCTGGGGATTGCCTTGAGGAACCAGCAGTGCAAGGCCCCCGAAGGCGTAGAACCTGCCGAAAGTGGGTGACACGGGATCGACCGGCTGTGCCGCGGCCAGCGGCGCGATCAACATGCCCAAGGCGAGCAACATCGGGGCCGCGCGGCGGTACTTGCGTCTGGATCGGCCGTTCATGTGCGGGTCCCGCTCGATTCGTGAGAGCGCCCGTGCAGGCGCGGGCCTTATTGTATGCTTGCGCGGGGTAGCTGTTGTATCCGGGCCATGACATGACGTGGGAGAAGATTCGATGAGGAATCCAGTCGCCGCACTCGCGCTCGCCGCGGCCCAATGCCTGTTGCCCGGGACCTCTCTTGCGCAATCCTACGCGTCCAAGCCCGTGCGCTTGATCGTGGGGTTTCCCGCCGGAGGCCCGGCGGATATTTTCGGGCGAACCTTCGCTCAAGGCCTGAGCGCCGGCCTTGGCCAGACGGTCATCGTCGAGAACAAGAGCGGGGTGGGCGGCGTGCTCGGTATCGACGCGGTGGCCAAGGCCTCGCCAGACGGCTACACGCTGGGCTTCAACAACCAGGGCTCGGTCTCGATGGCGCCCTACGCGCTGACCAGGATGCCCTTCAACCCGAACAGGGATCTCGCGCTCATCACCACGGTGGTGAAGGTCCCCGAGGTGGTGGTGGTGAATCCCTCGCTCCCGGTGTCTAGCCTCGCCGAGCTGATCGCCTACGCAAGAGCGAACCCCGGGAAGATCAATTTCGGTTCCGCCGGCGCGGGAGGCATCACGCATCTCGCCTGCGAGCTGCTCAAGGTCGAGGCGCGCGTCGATCTGTTGCACGTTCCCTACAAAGGCGCGGCCCCCGCGGTCTCCGACCTCCTGGGCGGGCAGGTGCAGATGGGAATTTTCGATGTTCCGGTCGTCTTGTCGCACATCAAGTCGGGCAAGTTCAAGGCGCTCGCGGTGACGAGCGTGAAGCGAGCGCCGCCGCTGCCAGATGTGCCGACGACGGGCGAGCTCGGTTATCCGAAAGTGATTTCGGACAACTGGTACGGGCTGGTGGCGCCGGCGGCGACGCCGCCCGCCGTCCTCAAGCGCATTCACGACGCTGCGATCGCGGCGCTGCGCTCGAGCGCGCTTCTCGATCAGTTCGCCAAGGTGAGCGGGATCGCCTTTCCGTCGACGCCGGAAGAGTACGCCGCCTTCCTCGCCGAGGAGCAGGCGAGGTGGAGCACGATCATCAAGGCGATCGGCTTCAAGGAAGACTAGCGCAGCAAGATGGCAGAGCCCCGGCCGTCCTTTCTCGCTTCGCCCAGCCGGCCGAAGCTGAAGCTGCCCGCGGGCGCGTGCGATGCGCACGTGCACGTGTTCGGGCCGCACGACGTGTTCCCGTTCGCCGAACCCCGGCCGTTCACGCCCGCCGACGCGCCCAAGGAGAAGCTGTTCGCGCTGCACGCGATGCTCGGCGTCCGACATTGCGTGATCGTCCAGTCCACCTGCCACGGCTTCGACAATCGCGTCGTCGCCGATGCGATCGCCGCGAAAAAGGGGGATTACCGCGGCGTCGCGCTCGTTCCGCCCGCGGTCGACGACGCCGAGCTCAGGCGCCTCGATTCGCAGGGATTCTGCGGCGTGCGCTTCAATTTCATGAGCCACCTCGGCAAGCGTCCGGCGATCGAGGACGCGATCGCGCTCACGCCGCGTCTCGCCAAGCTCGGCTGGCACCTGCAGGTGCATTTCGAGGCTTCGCTCATCGACGAGCTCGCGCCCTGGCTCAAGCGCTCCGCCGTGCCCGTCGTGATCGATCATATGGGGCGCGTGGATGCCTCACTCGGCCTCGAGCAGCCGGCCTTCGGGCGCCTGCTCGATCTTATGCGCGACTCGCGGTTCTGGGTGAAGGTCAGTGGCAGCGAGCGCATCTCGCGAAGGCCTGCGCCCTGGGAAGATGCGATTCCCTTCGCGCGCAAGCTCGTAGCGGAATTCCCCGAGCGCACGCTGTGGGGCTCCGACTGGCCTCACCCGAACCTCGCGGCTGTTCCGGACGACGGCATGCTCGTCGACCTGCTGTCGGAGATCGCGCCCTCGGAGAAGGAGCGCGAGGCGCTTCTGGTCGACAATCCGCGCAGTTTCTACCGGTTCGGGCGATGACGCGCCGCCTGGAGGGCAAAGTAGCGATCATCACCGGTGCCGGCTCCGTCGGCCCAGGCTGGGGCAACGGCCGCGCGACCGCGGTGCGCTTCGCCGAGGAAGGCGCGAAGATCTTCGCGGTGGACCGCGAGGCCGAACGGCTGCGCGAGACCGTCGAAGGGGTGAAAAAAGCGGGAGGCGCGATCGCATGCCACCTGTGCGACGTGACCAAGGGAAGCGAAGTCGCTGCGATGGTCGAGGCCTGCGTGAAGGCCTACGGGCGGATCGACGTGCTCGTGAACAATGTCGGCGGCTCGGCGCCGGGCGGCCCGGCCGAGATGTCGGAGGAAACCTGGAACGAGCAGATCGACTTCAATCTCAAGAGCGCGTTCCTCGGGTGCAAGTACGTCATTCCGGTGATGGAAAAGCAAGGAAGCGGCGCGATCGTGAACATCGCCTCGACCTCCGGCATCCGCTTCACTGGCAACCCCCAGGTCGGCTACGCCGCGACCAAGGCCGGCGTGATCCAGCTCTCGCGCGTGGTCGCGGTCCAGTACGCGCGCAAGGGAATCCGCGTGAACACGGTCGTCCCCGGCCAGCTGCACACGCCGATGGTGGAAGCGCGCCTGGCGAGGCAGCGCGCCGGAGGCGACGTCGAGGCGCTCCTCGCGCAACGCCAGAAACGCATCCCGCTCGCGATCGAGGGCGACGGGCGGGACACCGCGAACGCGGCGCTCTTTCTCGCCTCGGACGAGGCGCGCTTCATCACCGGAACGGAGATCGTGGTCGACGGCGGAATGACCGCTCGCTGCGACTGAGATCAGGGCTCTGGGGCTCCCGGGGGTGTTGCTTCATCGGCGGGGCGGCAGCTCGATGGGTTTGCCGTGCGGCGTTGCCCGCGCGGCGGTGTCCCATTCGCCGACACGGCGCTCGAGCTCTTGCCCTGCGACGAGCTTTTTC
>WNGQ01006430.1_pt1 | contig 15674 bp, 10 predicted proteins | sample 5407661 | NCBI WGS metagenome assembly WNGQ01 (sample SAMN13153382, study PRJNA577476) | soil metagenome | isolation source: 60 cm soil or saprolite under Garry oak tree replicate 2 | place: USA:California | collected 2016-06-15 | reverse complement strand
CATCTTGCCTATAACGACAATGATCTGGTGGTCGATGAGATGGATGCCGAGGGGCGCATCACTCACTACGAGCGCGATAATCGCGGTAATCCCACCACGATCACCCGCGCCTACGGAACGCCCAGCGCACAGTCGACGAGCTATGTCTGGCATTCCGCGTTCAACGTCCCATTGCAAAGTGTTGAGCCAGGCCTGACAACGGATTTTACGTGGAACACGTTCGGCCAGTTGACGCAGGTGAGACAGACCGACACCACTTCGCAGACGGTGCCGTATTCAAGCAACGGCCAGACGCGTACCTGGACGTACACGTATGGCAGCGCTGGTCAATTGCTGACGGTCGATGGACCGTTGAGCGGGGCCGGCGACACCGTCACCGGCACCTACGACAGCAGCGGTTTTCTCGCGACCATCACCAATGAGGTTGGTCAGGCCACGACCGTGACGGCCGTGAACGGCAGGGGGCAGCCGACCTCGGTGACCGACCCGAACGGCGTCGTCACCAACCTGGCCTACGATTCCGAAGGGCGGTTGACGACGATGACGGTCGATCCGTCGGGTCTGTCGGCCACAACCACGATTGCTTACAACGCGGCTGGCGACATCACGCAGATCACGCGGCCTAACGGCGCGTATCTGCAGTACACGTACGACGACGGTCGCCGGGTTACCAAGGTCCAGGACAACAGCGGTGCATCGATCGAGTACGACCGCGACAACATGGGCAATGCCACCGCGCGCCGCATCAAGGATTCCGGTGGAACGTTGCAACTGTCACAAACGGCCGTGTTCGATGAGCTCGGACGTTTCTTGAAGTTCGTCGGCGCTTCAAATCAAACCTGGGTTGTTGGCTACGACAAAACCGACAACCGCGTCTCCGTCACGGATCCGCGTTCGTACGTGTTTCACTGGTCGTTCGATTCCCTCAATCGGCTGATCGGCACCACGAACGAGGAGGGCGATGTCGTCACGGCGACGCGCAACGGCAAGGACGAGATCACCAATTACAGCGATCCGCGCTCGCTCAGCACCGCCTACGTGCGCAATGGGTTCGGAGAGGTGATCCAGCGCACCAGCCCGGATACGGGCACGACGATCTATACCTACAATGCCCTGGGCAAGCCCACCCAGATCACGGACGGACGGGGCGTCGTCACCAATTTGACCTATGACAACGCCGGTCGGCTACTGACCAAGCAGTACCCTGCTGCGACCAACGAGAACATCAACTATACCTGGGACGATACGACCGGCGGCAAAAAGGGTATCGGCCGGGTGACCAGGATCCAGGATGCCTCCGGAGCCGTGGAATGGAGCTACAATTCATTGGGGCAGGTGATCCAGGAGAGGAAGACGACCTCGTCGGTGGTCTACGCGGTCGGTTATGCCTATGACCTCGACGGCAACATCACCCAGATCACCTATCCATCGGGACGCACGGTCGGCTACAGCCGCGGAGCCACGGGTCTCGTCACTGGCGTGACCACGCAGGCCAGTCCTTCGAGTTCCGCGGTGACACTGGCCTCAAATTTCAACTATCAGCCGTTCGGCCCGCTGCAAACACTCACATACGGCAACGGATTGATCCTGTGGAAGACCTTTACCCAAGACTACGGGCCCAACACGCTGATTGTGGAGCAGGGCTCGAACTCGGTCATCAATCGCGGCTACACCTATTGGTACAGCGACTTCAACATCACCAACATCTGGGACAACAACGCCACCAGTCGCAACGAGAATTATGTCTACACGCCGAATGGCTGGCTGCAGAACGACTATGGCAGCTGGGGTGAGGTGACCTACTGGCAGGATGGTGTCGGCAACCGGACCGCCGACATTTTCAACGACAACACCACGACCACGACCAGGACGTTGGGATATCCCTACAACAGCAACCTGTATGCGGGAACGACGCAAGGCTCGACGACGCTGCGCACGGTTACGAACGATGGCGCTGGCAACATCATCACCGACGTGCGCGGCTCCACGAGCTATAATTATCACTACAATAATCGCGGTCGGCTCGATCAATTGACGGTTGGCTCGACAGTCACTGCCAGCTACGGCTATGACGGCCTGGAGCGGATGGCGGTCCGTACCACACAGAACATGATGCCGTCCGGCACCACGTACTACATATATGATCGGGCCGGGCGGCTGCTGGTCGAGGCGTCGGGAACGGGCGCGACGCAACGGGAATATGTCTGGGTCGACGATACGCCGTTGGCTTTGTTTGCCGATCTCGACACCGGTTCGCCGAAGCAGTGGTTTGTGCACCCGGACCATCTTAATCGTCCGACCAAGATGACGGATGCCAGCCAGACGGTGGTGTGGGACGCCTATTACTGGCCCTACGGCGAGGTGCGCTCGATCACGGGAACCGCCACCAACAATCTGCGCTTCCCGGGGCAGTATTTCCTGGTGGAATCGGGCCTGCACTACAACTGGAACCGTCACTATGATCCGACGCTCGGTCGCTATACCCAGCCGGATCCGCTTGGGTTCGTGGATGGGTCGAGTCTGTATGCATATACAGACAGCGACCCCGTCGGGAGTAGCGATCCAACCGGAGAGTGTCCGTGGTGCATCGCGGTCGTGGTAGGCGCGGCGACAGGGGCCGGTGTTGATATCGCGACTCAACTCGCCATGAATGGGGGGCAGTTCGGTTGTATAGACTGGAAGGGCGTTGGGGTGGCAGCCGGCTTTGGAGGATTGGGGGCAGGTTTGGGTGGTCTTTCGATGATGGCTAGGGAAGGTCTAGAGTGGTCGCATTGGGTGCCTGAGCGATACGTGAGCCAGTCGAGCAAGTACTTTAAGCCTATGCTTGACAACGCGGCAGGCCGCTGGTTCGTGGATAGCGGATTGAACGGCAACTATGTGAGTCCAGTTACACACGCGCTGTCCGACGATTGGCGAATGCTGAAGGGCATGACGCGGGACGACAAGCTACCGGCGCTTCTGCGACAAGCGGTCCGGCTTCCAGGATGGCTCGGCGGAACGGCTGTCGGTAGCGCAGTTGGTGCCGCGGCGTCGGGTGGAGACGGTTGTGGCTGCCGGTAATGCAAGCCTGCTTATCGTTCGAATCAGCATGGACGGCGTAGGAGCTTGGTGCGACAACATGTTCGTCCAACTGCGGTAGCGCGGCGTCAGATACGATGAGGTCTGTCTGCGGGCGTACGATATGAAGGGCGTGACACTAGGCGACAAGCTACCGTTGTCTTTGCAACGAGCGGTCCGGCTTCCAGAGTGGGTTGGCGGAACGATCGTCGGCAGCACAGCTGGAGCCGTTAGCACCTCAAGCGAAATGAGCTCAATAACGGAACTATGGGATTATGCTGACCATGCAGTCCACAGCGCCGAATGCTGCACTCGAAGAGCTGAGATATCCTGTGCTGCTGTTTCGGGATGACTACCTTTACCAAGCATACTCTCCCATCGACCTTCAGATTCATTCGAGAAGGCCGCCCGATCGTATGCAAGTTAAATGGCAGCGGATTGCAGATAGTAATTGCAACTTGTTTGAAATTGATTCTTGGCAGAAGACTCATATCCCCATCCATTGGAAATCTATTCCGGCTCTCATGCTAGGGAGCCGATCCTATGTGCCAGTTATTAGTTCCTCTCAAAAGCTTGACTTTCCTGCCTTACGTACAATTCTCGAGGAGTTTGTGGTGGAAGGCAGAATGTACATGGGTTCCTATGACGATGAAGCGCAGTTTCGCAATGACATTCATAAATGCCAGAGCGTAGCAGAGCTTTTCCGATTCCTGCGGCGCTTTCCTTAATCTTTGAGCTGCCGCGGGCTTGACGGACGGCCGGTTAAGCTAATCCCACCTTCCGCTCGTGACCTTCCACTGAGCAAGGGAGCGCTTATGAAAAATGGGTACCTGACCGGATCAAAAACCGACCTTGGAACGTCAATCCGATGGAGAGCAACGAATGGCACGACGCATAGGATGGACCCCGATTTCTCGCACCGTTCGTGGGCGCCGGATTGGGCGAAGGGCGCTGGCGTTGCGGGCCTGGGTGGAGGCGGCTGTGGCTGCCGGTAATGCAAGCCTGCCCTCTCGACTCAATTTCAATCGTCAGAGTCAAAAGTGATCTCGCTCGACGAGGCCAGGGATTACGTCGACAATGTTATTCGCGAATCACAGATGGATTCGCAGATCGAGCTCGGGTTGGATTTTCCGCATGCCTTGCTGGCGATCCTGCGCCAACCCGCGGCGGATCGATGGGCTGCCGACACTGCGACGTCCTTGCAAGGTCGAGCCTTCATGATCCGTGCAGAACTTCAAGAGCCGATCGGTTCGGAAAATCCAATGGCGTATTGGTTCGGCGCCCGTGTGGGAGGATCGTAGTGGCCGGTCGAACGATGGCGCAGAGTACTGAGGCAAATGCGAAAGCTGGTTCATTGCCCGGGGTATCGCAAAGTGGCGCACCCGTCGGTTTCGACAGCAGGCATTTCGAAAAAAGCTTTGGCCGGTTTCTCACCGACGAGAGGATCATCGACCATATCGTTTTGGAGCGTGCGGTCAGCGCTGCCCGGAAGACTGGCGAGCGGCTGGACCGTGTGCTGACGAAGCTGGGATTGGTCGCGGAAACCAATCTCGCGGCGGCGCTTTCGAGCTTTCTCTCGCTTGCGTTGGCGCGTTCCGCCGATGTGCCGCTGGAAAGGATTCTTCCTGAAGTCATCGAACCGGACTTCGTACGTCGCAACCGCGTTCTGCCGCTGGCTCTTGAGAACGGCAAGCTCGCCGTCGGAGTAACCGATCCGCTCAATTCCGAGCCGGTCAACGCGCTGGCCTACCTTACGGATTTGTCGGTTGAAGTCAGAATTTTCACGCCGGCTGAATTCGAAAAGGCATTTGATGCTCTCTATTCGGTCCGGGCGAACGACGTGGGCGCAAGCTCTCTCGGCGGCGCCGAAGCAAGCGAACTGGACGTGCAGCGCTTGCGTGACATCGCAAGTGAAGCCCCCATCATTCGATTGGTCAATCAGATAATCGCGAGCGCCGTCGAGGCTCATGCTTCGGACATTCACATCGAGCCGAACGTCGATCAGGTTCTCATTCGCTACCGCGTCGATGGAATGTTGAGGACGGCGCAAGTGATCGCACCGGCTTTGCGCGCCGCCGTCACGTCGCGAATCAAGATCATGTCAAAGCTTGACATTGCCGAGCGCCGCATGCCGCAGGACGGCCGCATCAAGATCGCGGTTCGAGGTATTGATATCGACTTTCGGGTTTCAACCATTCCAACGATATTCGGCGAGAGCGTTGTGTTGCGCATCCTTGATCGCAACCGCGTGGAGCTTGATTTCGCCAAGCTTGGTTTTTCAGCCGACCACATTTCCGCGTTGCATGGGCTGCTGAACGAGCCCAATGGCATCATTCTCGTAACCGGCCCGACAGGCAGCGGTAAGACGACCACGCTCTATACGGCGCTCAAGTCCCTCAACAGCTCCGAACGCAAGATATTTTCAGTCGAGGATCCCATCGAATACCAGGTTGCGGGCATCAATCAGGTGCAGGCGCAGACCGAGATCGGGTTGGATTTTCCGCATGCCTTGCGGGCGATCCTGCGCCAGGATCCTGACATCATCATGATCGGAGAAATCCGGGACCTCGAAACGGCGCGCATTGCCATTCAATCGTCATTGACCGGTCACCTCGTGCTCTCGACGCTCCATACCAACAGCGCCGCAGCGGCCATCACGCGGCTGATCGACATCGGAGTCGAGAACTACCTGCTGGCGTCAACCGTCAAAGGGGTGGTGGCGCAGCGATTGGTCCGAAAGCTCTGCCGTCACTGCGCAACTCCGCATGATCGGGCGGCTCATTGGGCTGGAGAGCTCGCGCGTGCGATCCCGAAGATCGAATCGTGGGGTGCTCCCAACATCCGGGGAGCTCGCGGTTGCACGCAGTGCGGAGGTGTCGGGTTTGCCGGCCGATCCACCATCGCCGAAATCTTGCTGATCGACGAGGAGTCTCATCAGCTCATTCTCTCGAATGCATCGGATAGCCAGGTGAACCAGGCTGCGCGGGAAAGGGGAATGGTCAGCATGTACGAGATGGGAGTTGCCAAGGTGTGGCGAGGAGAAACGACGATCGAAGAGGTCCTGCGCGCCACGCGGATGGGTTGAAGAGTCAAGGGGTGGAGTCCCGTCTGGGCGGGATGATGGGATCGCGGAAACAAGATGCAAGTATCATTTGGCCAGTTGCGGATCAAAAGGCTACGCGCAGTGCCGCGTCGCTTCGGACGGTGGTGGCTGAGGGAGTTCCTGCATCTGTTCCCGGAACGGATTGCTGAGAGTCTCGTCGGCCGCGGGCGGGCAAAGCTTGTTATTTCGGGCGATGAACAGGGTGTCACGCTTGAGTTGCTAGGCGGCGGGCAGACGCCGATTGCATCAGAGCGCGTCAGCGCTCGGAATAGCGGATCGGACGACATCGGTCGTTTTTTGGACACGCAAAAGATCAGGCGGAAGGAGGTTGAGATCGGATTACGGCTGCCGGCGGAAACCGTGTTTTGCAGGCAACTGCTTCTTCCCGCGGAGGCGATCGATGCAATCGACGTGATTGTTGCGCAGGATCTCGCCAGGAAGACGCCATTCAAGCCAGAGGATATCTATTCAGACCACGTCGTGATCGAGAGCGATCAAGACAACAGGATCACCGTCTGGCAATGGATAACCCGGCGCAAGCTTGTCGAACAGGCGCTGCTGCAGCTTGGGCTCGATATCGAGCAGTTCGCATTCGTCGTGTTTGATCATCTTGCCACAGGCCATCCGGCACCGTGCATCAGCCTGCGACGAAGGGTGCTCGCGCGAACATCATGGTGGAACACCACAGTGCTCGGTTTGTGCTTCAGCGCCGTCGTTCTTGCCCTGGTTGCCGGCGGTCTGAAGTACTGGAATCAGCAGACTTTGCTCGACCGCCTTGCCGCCGACACGGCCGTGGCGGGCAAGAAGGCTCAGCGGGTGCGTGCGCTCGTTGACCAATTGCAAGAGCAAAAGAATGCGCTGCTTCGCCTCCGACTGCAGCGGACCGAGACGCCTGGGTTGATTGACCTCTGGCAAGAAACAACCCGCGTGCTGCCATCCCATTCTTGGCTGACCGAGTTCCGGCTTGCCGAAGTTGCTGGAAAACGAGAGGAGCAGGTCGTTACGCTACTGGGGTTTTCGAACGCGGCACCAAGCCTTGTTGGAATTATTGATGGCTCGCCGCTATTTTTTGATGCCGGGTTGACCGCCCCCATCGCTCTGGACCCCACGGAGGGACGCGAGCGTTTCGCCGTGCAGGCCAAAGTAAAGATGCCGATCGGGACGGACTCGCTGCGATGAACATCATGGGTGACAGTCGCTTTCGGCGACGAGCGGTCTTCGCTCTGGTAAACGCGGCTATCTGCGTCGTGCTTTTGAGCGCTGTGGTGATGCCGATACACGCATTCTTTGCCGACCGGGATGGCCTCATTGCGGACAAAGAGGAGGTCCTTGCCCGGCTTCTCGCAATTGCGGCGCAGGAAGCGAATGTTCAATCGGTCGAGTCCGACACCAATGCGCAGATGCGAGGTGGCGAATTCCTCTCCGGCCCAAACGAGAACGTCATCAGTGCGGATCTGCAGACGCGCCTGAAGGGAATGACGGAATCGGTCGGCGCCCGGTCGCGGGCGGCGCAGTCGTTGCCATCCAAGACCAGTGACCAACTCAAATTCATTGGATCGCGGATCGAGATTTTTGGCTCGCTCCAATCCATTCAGCGTGCCGTGTACGCGATTGAAAATGCCAAGCCGTATCTCTTTATCGCTGGTGCCACCCTCAGGATGGTGCCAACGATGAACCGGCTAGGAGTCGTCGAGGAACCAAATATCCAGGCACAACTGGATATTTTCGGTGCCGTACAGATGAGTGGGCTCAAACCATGAATTGGCAGTTCGCCCCGCTGCGCATGATAGCCCTGCTCGTCGCTGTCGGCGTAAATGTCTGGCTCCTAGTCACTCTGGCGAGTCAGATTGCCTTCGAAGAGGTAGCCACGACGAGGGACGTGGATTGGAATCTCAGGCTTTCCGGCGCCGCTGGAAACGTATCCACTCGAAAACCGATCGATGCGTATCAAGAGATCCTGGCGCGTCCGGTATTCTTCAGATCGCGCACGCCGTTCGTCCCAGCCCCGCCGCCACCGCCTCCGGCTGTAATGGCGCCGCCTCTGCCTGTTGCCGTCGATCCCGGGCTGGTTCTCGGGGGCGTCATGATCAAGAGCGGTGTGAAGAAAGCCTTTCTTTTCAGTCGGTCAGATAACGCCGGTGGTGCCTGGATAAGCGAAGGAGCGGATTTCATGGGATGGCAGATCAGGTCTGTTAGCGGAGCAGGTGCCAAGCTTGAACAGAAGGGTCGCTCGATTGACTTGCAGCTCTATCCCAGGGAATGATCTGAATTCACCGGCCTGAAGAAGGGGCGTTTTCGGTGACCCGGCTGCCATCACCCCAATTCAGGCCTAGCTCAGATCTTGCACCACCTACTCCTCGTCAGCCTCCCCGCGCACGTATGATCCAGCGGGGTACGCCGTGGGTCGAACACGCTGCGTAGCTTCAAGGGTCGAGCTCACTTCGTTCGTCGGACATTGACCACGATTTCCAATCATCCAAAATCCGCTCAACGTATGCCTTGGGATTGGCTCTCATCTCGGAGGTCTTCGATAACCCAGCGGCGATAAGCTGAAGCCGGGGTTCCAGCATCGTCCGCACGAAGTCTTCCTTCAGGCCGATTTGTCCAGCGACCGCCACGACTTGCGCTGCCCTGATCGCGCCATTCGATCCAGGCCAGGGATAATAGGATTTATCGGCCACCAGCAGTTCGAGAAATTCATCCAGATTGTTCACTCGACCAATCGTCGGAACAATTTCTCTCGCAAGAAAGTCCTGAAGAAAGCGAAGCGATTGCTCGGTGGTAAAGTTGGAGAGACGGACGGGCCAACCTGCGTCATTCAATTTCGCAAAATGAACGCTGTTAATGCAGGTAGTCGGCCTGAACTGCTGAAAGAGCAGCCCGCCGTATTTGCGAATAGTCTCACAGCTAAACTTCTCGGCAGGATCGTTCCGAATGCCAATCGCACCAGATAATTCGTTTAGCCCCCTCAAATTATACAACATGTAGATGAAGCGTTCGATTCCCCCGGAACCATGGACATCTTTATAGACGAGATTTCCAAGGTGATCATAGCCCGCTTCAAGAAGGGCTGGTGTCAAAAGTTGCTCGATAGTTTGCGATCCAACTCTCGTCATCATGGCTTCCGATTGAGCGGGCCAAAACTGCGCCGTGAGGTTATTACGCATTACGCGCCCTATCGCGGTGTTTGCTCCCGGACCAGATAGTCGCAGCGTCCCCGCAGGTCGGGTCCCGGCGTAGGAACGCAAACCCTCAACTCTATAAGTGTCGCCGAAATACTGTCGGCAGACGTCGAACTCCCGCTCGGATTTACTGAGCCGCCGAATTCCGGCTCCTTCAGCGCTGCAAGGAGTCTGGGGACAGCGCGCATCGCTGCCGGACCACAGGATCGCAATGCACCTGCAAACATAAAAGCGAACCCCATCACTTCGATCTTCCAAGAGACGCGACAGAGCGTCGATCGTATCGACCGGGATCACGTCGGGATTCGGGTCGACCGTCTCGAGCATAAACATACTCAATCGCATTGCCAAATCCGCCCGTTGTGTTTCCGAGGGTTCGCTCTGGATCTTTTCGATCATTGACCCAACTTGAACATCAACTGAATCCTGCGCAGCTGTGTTCCGGAAACAGAACGCAAAAGCGGCAAGTAAGATCAAGTACCTGGACGTACGCAGCGTCCGTACAACTACCATTTGACTTGAGAATTCCTGGTCACCGTGTTGTGCCTTGTCCACGAGTTGCTGCTGGGACCAGCTCAGCATGGTCAGAGATGATGACGACAGCGCCGCGGTCGCGGTCCAGTGCGCCTGGCCGGTCGCGGCATCGCGCAGCTGATTGCGTAGCCGAGATTGTTGGTGGCATATTTGGCGATGAAGCCGGAGCGCTGTTTTGAGGCTTTTTAATCAAGTGCAGTCCAGCAGTGTCACCGCAATTGCACAATGGGGCAGATTGACGATTCAATTTTTCAAACAGCCCAGACACACCTCTGCGCCCCGCGGCGCCACACGCCCGAGATTTTGCCAAACACTTTCGCCCTTTGGAAACAGAGGGCGTGGGGAATGCCGGGTGCCCAGTGCACCCGCAGCCTCGTGCGCGAAGGGTAGAGTGGCAAATGCGCACGAGTATTCACAGCGAGTTCACCGGATCAGCCCGGCATTCCCGCACGCAATGGTTTTAACGGTCTACCTCGCGCTCTCCCCGGTGACGAATTCCTCTTGCCACCGTCGCCGGCGGATTAATGGCTTTGGCGATCCCGGTTGGGCTCGCAAGACCTCCGCCGACTTGACACCAGCAACGGGTGCCAGGACCACACGACTTCGCCGTACGCACATGCGCCGTTCGTCCTGCGTGCCGGACCTCGCTCACGGAGAGCAATCCGCCCTGCGAGTCCCTCGCACGCCCGACGCTGCCGCGTCCACCGCATCCCGCCCCGCGTTCGTGACGACGCGCGTACGCCCCTCTCAGTGGGACGAGACGGCGTGGTTTATAGCCGTGATTCGTATTTCTGAAAATCAGAATATTTTTCGCTATGGGACTCGACACCCGAATCACACCAGATCTAGCCCGTCGGGCGCGCGGTGAAGCGGGACCATAACTGTCACCGTAATTTCGCTGACGCTCATCACCGCATGCGGTTGCGGCGAGCCGGGTGCGGGATAGTTGTAGGTGCCGACTCGCCGGCGTCGAATTTATTTAAGACCCGGGTATCGCTCCGCTCACCCGGGCTACGCTTGCTTGATTAAGTGCAGTGGACCAAAACTCCCAAAACAGGTTACTCTTTCTGTCTTTTATATGCGTCCACCCGTTTCACTAGATCAATAGCAATTTCCTGCTGCTCACTTGAGGCGACCCAATCGACCGTTTGTCGCGACAAATTGAGACTCGTCAAGACTTCGCTTATCAAAGGCTCAACGCCGAATTCCGCAACCGCACCGGCGTCAACATAAACGGTTGGCCCTCTTTCGTGGTGATGCTCGATCAAATGTTGGAACTCTGCAAATAGCACCACCCGTCCAGAGGGTAACCTGAGAAACATTGCATCAGCTTCACCCAGTCCGTCTTCTATGAAATTCTCGACTCTGAAACCACGCGACTGTGCAATTTCGAAAACTCGCACTCGAAATCGCATTATAGGCAAATCCGTGTTAGGAAACCGATAGTCGCAAACTTGTGCTACATCCGCCATTTTATAAACCGTTCATCCGATTTATTTTCATTCGAGGTTTACCTTGGAGTCTGCGTGTTTCTTGTTACGGTTACAGGAATGACCGCAAAGCCTGCGCCATTCATTGTAACTCCAGGTGTGATTCCATAGTACCAGCGCGCCATGGTCGGGGCTTGGTTAGGTTCAGGCCCTATGGGGGTCGTGAATTCAATCCCTCGTGTACCAGGGTCCAAGGGACCATAGAAGGCCTTCACAGTGGGTACCATACCTCCAAGTCGAGGTACGTCTCCCCAAAGCTCACCACTCTCTTGTATTTTTTGGGCATCCTCCCACGTTTGGGTCGGGCTCTCATCTCTATGATAAATAGGTAACCTATCCTGAGTTGGGGTAGTGGTAATCCCAAGAATACCCAGCATAGTAGACAGAAGAGCGGTTCCGAAAGTCGCGTCAGCTGCCGCCGCTCCGCCTGCGACGACGGCGCACGGAGGACAGAACGCGTTGGCATCCCTGACGCTTGAGCTTAGTCTTGCACTTTCAAGGCTCGCCGTCGCCAGATATTGGAAAGCGCCAGTTACGGCACCGTTGGCAAATTTGCCGCCGCCGGCAACGGAGGCCAGACCGCCCACTGTGGCGCGCGCGATGGTACCGCCGATCAGGTCTACCGGCAGAACTGGTGACAACCCTGCGCTGACAGCGGCCGACGCGGCACCCGATCCGCACGATCCGCCTGATGCGACCGATGACGCACACCCGACCAAGGCGTTCTCGCCGACCCTCTGAAGATATTGGCCGGGCGCATCGGCAAACGCAGGCACCGGACCGATCGCATTGAAAGCAACGGCTGTCGCTGCGGCTATCGCCGCAGATTTCAACATTTGTCCGAGATTGCCGCCGGATAGACCCGTACCGACGGCCGCGCTGGCGGCGGCGGCCAGGAAATATGGAACCCCTGCAGCCTGAAGTGCGACGTTGACGGCGATCTGCACGATCGTGCGCCAGTTCTGGCTGATGAAATGGCCGATGCTGTTGAAGAAGCTGCCGACGCTGTGGAAGAAACTCGACAGCCAGGAGAAGCCATTCGGATCGGTGAACGCGAGCGGGTCGTTGCCGACATAGGAGTAGCGGTTCCAGCCCTGCATGTTCATCGGATCGGTGACGGTCGGATCGGCACTGGTGAACCGCGCCAAGAGCGCGTCGTAGACGCGGCCGTTGAGATGCACGAGGCTGCCGACCGAGAGTTCTTCTTCTCCAGTGAAGCCGCGCGTGGTCTGGCTGGTGATGCTGCCGGTCGCGTCGTCGCTGCCGTCGGCGTTGCGGCGTTTGCCCCAGGCGTCGAACGACAGCCGCTCGACCACGAGGCCGTTCTCGTCTGACAGGACCGAGATCGAACCGAGATGATCGGTGAGGAAATAGCGTGTCGACAGCGTTGCGGATGCGGTCTGGATAACGCGCATGCCGACCTTGGCATTACCGACCGCGAGATACTCGGTCCACTTCTGCGTGGTAGTGCCCGGGTTCTGCACCTCGGCCAGCACGCCGAAGGCCGCGATATAGAGCGTCGACCCTTCCGGGGTCACCTGTTTGAAGCGCTGGTGCTCCGAGTCGTCGAGGAAGGAGATGGTGCGCGTGCCCTGCGTGATGCTCGCGGGCTTGTTGTAGGAGGTATAGACGATGCTGCGGCCGAGCCCTGCGGTCTGGTTGCCGTTGGCATCATAGGTGAAGGTCGACGAGATCGACCCGCCGCTGACGTTCATCACCGCATGTGGCAGCGGCGCGCCGGCCGCCGGATAGCTGTAGGTGCCGACATCCGACTTCGACACCATGTTGCCGATCGCGCTGTAGGCGAAGGTCTTGACCACCGGCGCCGGGCTGAGATTGACGGTCGCCGAGATCAGGCGGTTAAGCCCGTCATAGGCGAAACTCTCGGACATGCTGGTGTTGGCGTCACCGCGCGACAGCGCGTTGCCGAGCAGATCGTAGGTGTAGGAGAGGTTCTGCACCGCATTGTTGCTGCCGGTTGCAATGCTGTTGAGTCGACCGGTGGTGGCGCTGAAGCTGCGCGTGGTGACCAGCCCATTGCCGGCGGTCTGTTGCAGGATATGCGACTCCGCATCAATGCTGTTCGCCGTCCAGTGCACCTGGCTGGTGGCGGCATCGAGCAGCTGATTGGCGTAGCCGAGATTGTTGTAGGCATATCGGGCGATGAAGCCGGAGGGGTAGCTGACCTGCGTGAGCCGGCTGTTGGAATCGTAGGCCGCGCCCATGGTGTAGGTCGCGCCATCGATAGTGGTTGCGACCTGGACTGGGCGGCCGAGGCTGTCATAGCTCATGCTGCGACCGAAGCCGCTGCCGGGCCCGGATGTGATGACGCCGGAGGCCAGCTTGCCGATGCCGTTGGCGGCGGTGTCGTAGGTCCACACCGATGTCATGTCGGGCTCGACCCGCTGCAGGGTACGGCCGAGCCTGTCGTAGGAGAGACTGACCACCTGACCCTTGGCGTCGGTCTGGGTCAAAAGCTCGCCGAGCGTGTCGTAGGTGTAGCTCCAGGTGCCGAGATCGGGATCGGAGCTCGCGGTCTTGCGGCCGCGGGTGTCGTAAGTCGCGGTGACGATGTTGACGTCGGAATCCGTAGTCTGGATCAGGTTGCCGAAGGGGTCATAGGCGAACAGCATGGTCTTGCCGAGCGCATCGGTGACCAAGACCACTTTGCCCTGGCTGTTCTTGCTGACGCTGCGGGTCTGGTTCAGCGCGTTGGTATCGACCGTGGTGAGGCCGTGATAGGCCGTCTGGGTGACGCTGCCGTCCGGCATCGTCGTCGACACCACCCGCCCCAGCGTGTCGTAGCTGTAGGTGGTCCATTGCGGCGTGCCGCCGGCCACGAAGTAGGGACGGCTGGTCTTCGAGACCCGCCCCAGCGCGTCATATTGCTTGGAAGCGCGGATGGTGCTGCTGTCGAACCCTTGCGTGTCGCGCGCGATCTCGCGATCGAGCAGATCGAAATAGACGGTGCCGACCGGGCCGTTCGGCGTGGCGCCGTCCGACGCGAGCGGGGTCACCTGGGTCAGATAGGAGGCGCCGCTGACGCAGGTCGCGGTGCCGCCATTGACGCCGCTGCAGAACGAATAGGCGTATTTGGTCTGGGTGCCGTCGGCGCGAACTTCCAATATCTTGCGGCCGAAGCCGTCATAGCTGAAGGTCGTGGTCAGGCCGTTGGGGCCGGTGTGGCTGGTCGGCTGGGCGAACCGCGCGTCATACTGAAAACTCTCGCTCTGGCCGAGCGCGTTGGCGTTGCCGGTCGCGAACTGACCCTTGGCATCGTAGGTCGTGGTCGAGGAGCGCGAGACGATGTCGACGCCGCTGACCGTGACGCTGACCTTGTGGCCGAAGGCGTCGTAGACGTAGTCGGTCTGAAGCCGCTGCGTCGGCGTGTTGGGCTCGACCACCTCCTGGGTCAGAAGGCCCGACGTGGTATCATAGGCAAAGCTGGAGCTGCGCGTTCCGCTCGCCGCAAGGGCAGTCCCCGACCCAAGAACAGCGCACAGAACCGCGATCGCCGCAACGCAGCGTTTGTTAGCGCTCGACATTTGCTAAGGCTCCCAGCCCTTAAAACTTCAGATCTGCCAAACCCACATGAAACGCACGACGCAACTCAAGGCTCGTATACGGTGGCCTGCCGGCTTCAGTTGAGCGGCCCGCGATGATCCCCCACGGCGCTCCATGTGATAAACGCGTTACCTATCACGGCAGACCCTGCGTCTCCGCCCACGCCGCCAGACGTGGGGCAGCTAAATGCACCCGCACATGAGCCGGAAAGGCCACCACACCCGCCGGAGCCGCCCGCCAAGCCTGGGCCGCCACCCGCACCGCCCGGCCCGCCGGTTATGGTAGCGAAGGTTGCCCCAGCACCACCTGACCCGGGCGCATTCAGCCCGCTGCTGCCGCCCGACGCTCCCGGAGAGCTTCCAGAACCACCTGCGCCTCCGCTACTTCCAACCAGACCTGCTCCAGCTCCGCCGCCGCCGCCGCCTGCCGTGGCGGCGGCTCGGTTGCTGCTGCCGCCACCACCACCACCACCACCACCGCCCCAGATACTTCCGTTGTTGGTGACGGTCGTGGGAACACGGATCTGTATCGCAGGCCCCCCCGTCGCCCCCGCCGATCCAGCCACGCATGTAAAAGTAGCCCCCGGGCCTGCGCCGGCTCCGCCGGTTCCCCCTCGCCCCGTAATCGTCCCATTGTTGACGAGTTGCAGCGTGCTGCCGGCCGGGAACGAGCCTGTGTCCAAAGCCGGCGCGCCTGTTGAGCTCGACCCAAGCACCACACCGCTGGCGATGTTGACGTACCAGC
>WNGQ01003553.1_pt1 | contig 15675 bp, 12 predicted proteins | sample 5407661 | NCBI WGS metagenome assembly WNGQ01 (sample SAMN13153382, study PRJNA577476) | soil metagenome | isolation source: 60 cm soil or saprolite under Garry oak tree replicate 2 | place: USA:California | collected 2016-06-15 | reverse complement strand
TTATGCAATCAGCGCAAATGGCTTCGTCACTAGCTTTGGCGGTGGCGTACATCCATCCATGACGAAGGATCATTTTTGTGCAGATGAGAATCATCTTGCTGGCGTTTAGCGGTGCGGCGTCGATTCTGACGCTGATGGCACCCTCGTCTATGTCTGCACCTCAGCAACCGCAGGAACAACTGGATGTGGATGCGAAAGAGAGCAGTTCGCGTACAGAGGTAAATAAAACATCACCTGCGAAGAAAATCCCGCGCGATCTGGAAGCGGAACTGTTTGCGAGTTCGAAGCCGGGCTTCTCAGGACTAAGCAAGCGATTCATAGAGGACCAGGAACAAATCTGGACAAGCCCCGCGAAACTTCGCTTCCCCGATACGGATTGGCTCGTTCCGCTCAGTGGGATCACGGCTGGACTTTTCGTGACGGATCGGGATTTCAGCAAGCACCTCTCTCAGAATCCTACGACTATCAGCCATTATAAGACCCTGTCAGACGCTGGAGTCGGCGCCCTCATCGGAGGAGCCGGCGGGATGTGGTTGCTGGGTCATGTAAGGCACAACGAACATTGGAGCGAGACCGGCTTTTTGGCTGGCGAAGCGGCGTTGAACGGCCTGGTCGCAGTCGAGGGATTGAAGTACACACTGCGGCGGGAACGGCCCTATCAGGGCGATGGCAGCGGACCGTTTTTTCAGAGTGGCGGCACCTCGTTTCCCTCTGAACATGCTGCCGCTGCGTGGTCCGTGGCGGGAGTAATCGCCCACGAGTATCCCAGCCCGTTCATGAGAGTAATGGCTTACGGACTGGCTTCTTTGGTTAGCGTCTCACGCGTGAAAGCGCATCAGCATTTTCCATCGGATGTGGTCGTCGGCAGTGTCATCGGTAATCTCGTCGCCCAGGACATTTACAGCCGACATCATGATTTTAATCTAGGCGGAGGAGAATGGAGATCTTTGAGTGCCATCGCTCGAGGATTCGAATCCGCTGGTCCGCAGAATCTCGGCTCGCCGTACGTTCCGCTTGACAGCTGGGTCTATCCGGCTCTTGACCGTTTGGCTGGACTCGGTTTGGTTGATAGTGGTTTCGCGGGATTACGGCCGTGGACTCGCCGCGAGTGCATGCGGCAGCTAAACGAAGCCGAAGAAAAACTTACCGGACTGGAAAACAACGAAGCAGAGAAGCTCGTTGATATGCTGCAACGCGAGTTCCACCCGGAGAGTGAAGCTAAGGGCGACGGCGACGACGGCGGCGCGTTCCGTTTGGAATCTATTTATTCGCGCACGGAACACATTTCCGGGGCGCCTCTCACCGACGGCTACACGTTTGCGCAGACGCAGATCAATGATTTTGGGCGCCCCTATGGCGAAGGCTGGAGCACCGTAAATGGTTTTTCCGCATACGCTACGACGGGTCCTTGGGTCGCCTATGTGCGCGGCGAAGAGCAAAGCGCCCCGAGCATTCCGGTTTTTTCTCTCGCGACTCGTCAAGTAGTTCAGCAGGTGGATTTCTTTCCCTCGTTACCTCCGGGTACGGCGCAGCCGCAGGTGACCCAATTCAGTTTGCTCGATGCGTACGTAGGCCTGATGTTGTCCAACTATCAGATTTCCTTTGGGAAGCAGAGCCTTTCGTGGGGACCGGGTGAAGGCGGTTCGATGACGCTCAGTGATAACGCGCAGCCAATCAACATGTTCCGGATTAGCCGCACGACGCCACTCAAATTGCCGAGCATTCTCGGTTGGCTGGGACCCGTGCGGACAGAGTTCTTCTTCGGCCAGTTGGCGGGACACGAGTTCTTGGACAGTCCATCTGGTCTCGTAGGGCAATTCGGCCACTCGCTCTCTCCGCAGCCATTCATTAATGGTCAGAAATTCAGCTTCAAGCCCACTCCCAACCTCGAATTTGGTTTCTTCCGTACAACGATCTACGGGGGGCCCGGGTATCCACTGACCTTCCACACGTTCCTTCGCAGCTTGTTCAGTGCTGGGAACGAGAGCGCCGGCGGGATCTCGAAACCAGGCAATCGAACTGCCGGAATGGATTTGGTTTATCGTCTACCTGGTTTGCGCAACTGGCTGACTTTCTATGCCGATGGCTATACCGACGATCAATTTTCGCCAGTCGCTTACGCCGACCGCTCTGCATGGCGCGCAGGTCTATATCTTTCTCAATTTCCGTTGGTTCATAAGTTGGACCTTCGTGTCGAAGGTACCTATACCGACAACCCCATCGGAGGCGCTGTCGGACACGGTTTTTATTACTTCAATGGTACATGGCGTGGTGGGTATACAAACAATGGAAACCTGCTCGGCAGCTGGGTTGGCCGCGAGGGCCAGGGTGCACAGGCATGGTCAAACTACTGGTTTAACGCCCGCAACCGGTTGCAGTTCAATTTCCGGCACCAAAAGGTCAGCCAGGAATTCATTCCCGGCGGTGGCACCCTGACTGATGTTGGCGCACGAGGCGATTACTGGTTGCGCTCGAATCTCAGCCTCTCCGCCTCAGTGCAGTACGAGCGGTGGCTCTTCCCGGTGATTCAACCAGGTGCACAAAGAAATGTCACGGCTGCCGTGGAAATTTTGTTCCAGCCACAAAAATTATTTCATCGCGCTTCGATGGACACGGCGGGCGGGAGCAGACCATGAACTACACAGGTAGTGCTCCTGCCCGTCAGCCTGTGCCCGAGCTGCCAGAACACGACCTTCCCGTCGTGCCTGGACCGCAGGAAGCGTTGCAGAGTAGTGGAAGTTCCGTCGCACATATGCGACTTCTCTGGGAGCACCGCCGCGTGCTTCGGCGTGTTGTTTTCTACGGATTCCTTGCAAGTACACTTTTGGCATTACTCATCCCGGTGCGGTTCAAGTCCACAGCGCGCCTCATGCCTCCTGATAACAACCAGTCTGGAGGGCTCGCTATGGCGGCGGCCGCTTTATCCGGAGGCACCGGGGGCCTGGGGGGCATTGCGACCGACATGCTTGGCCTGAAGAGCAGCAGCGACATCTTTGTAGGCATCCTATCGAGCCGCACGGTCCAGGACAAACTGATCCAGCAGTTCGACCTGAGGAACCTCTACCGGGACCGTCGCATGGAAGACGCGCGCAAAGACTTAGCAGAGCACACCGATGTCGCTGTGGACCGCAAGAGCCAGATCATCACGATAACCGTGACCGACCACGACTCGAAGCGCGCCGCAGCCATGGGCCAGGCGTACGTTGAAGAACTCAACCGCCTGGTCGCCGAATTAAGCACATCCTCAGCTCGCCGTGAACGGATTTTTCTTGAAGGACGTCTACAGGCTGTAAGTCTGGATCTGGAAGCAGCGGAGAAAGAATTCAGCCAGTTTTCGAGCAAGAACTCAGCGATCGACATTAAGGAGCAAGGCAAGGCCATGGTCGCGGCAGCGGCGACCCTTCAGGGGCAGCTCATCGCTGCGGAATCAGAAATCCAAGGCCTCAAGCAGATTTATACCGACAATAATGTCCGTGTCCGCTCTGTGCAGGCGCGGATCAACGAACTAAAGCACCAACTCGAAAAGATCGGCGGCAAAGATGAGGATGCTTCGGTGCCTTTGCGGCAACAACAGGACTCACTTTATCCATCGATCCGCAAGCTCCCGCTACTCGGCGTCGCCTACGCCGATCTCTATCGCCGGACGCGGGTGCAGGAAGCGGTATTCGAATCCTTGACCAAGGAATACGAACTGGCGAAGGTCCAGGAAGTCAAAGAAATACCGACCGTGAAAGTGCTTGATCCTCCCAACATTCCAGATAAGAAATCGTTTCCCCCGCGTCTCGTCATCATGCTCTTGGGAACAGCGCTTGCCTTTGGCTTAGCGACGACTTGGGTCTTTGGAAGGACGGCTTGGGACCAGACGGATTCGAACGATCCCACGAAAGTTTTTGCCCAGGAGGTTTTCACAACAATGAAGGCAAGCATGCCGAAGTTCGCGCAGAACGGGTCTGCGGTCGATTCTAGCACCGAAAAATCTTGGAGTTGGACTAACCGTGACGGGAAAGATGACCAAGCGTCGAAATAACTCACTGCATCGATTGTGGGCAAAGGTCTTGGCAAGCATCGGGCTGATGGGTTCAGCGGCGGTAGAGGAGTTAGAAAAGATGGCAGGATCCTTTTATCTTGTCTTGCAATCCATCGTTGCTGGGCGATGCAAGAAACAAAATCAGATGAGTGGTTCTCAGGTACCTAATTTCACGAGCGAAGTGACCGGTCTTAGACCATGAACGGCACAGCCGCACGCAAAGCACCAACATCGCCGATGGCAGGATTGGCTTCTTCGGGGGAGTTTGCGCCGGGTGCTTGGTTTGATGCTACGGACAGTATCTCGGCTCGTGCAAAGTCTGAGCGTCGACGAATCGGATACTTTCGCCAAGGGTCTTATGTGGCGATCGACGTTATCTTGGTTAGTCTCGGGGCAATTGCTGTACACGGAGCACGATTCGGGTTCGAAAACTACCTTGGAATAGAGATTAGTTCTGCTCAACAGCTCATTCATCAGGCATACACCCAAACCTATCCCGCCTTTCTACTGCTCTACGTCGCGCTGATCGTGATGGCTTGCATGAGCCAACATCTGTATCGCACGCCGAGGGAAATTGGAGCCTTGGAAGAAAGTTACAAGGTAGCCAAAGCGGTCGGATTTGCAACTGTGTTGCTTGTACTTTTTATTTTTGTCTCGAGCAACAAGGAAATTTCCAGATTGGTTGTTGTCTTCGCCGGCGTCACAAATATCGGAACCTTAGCCGGCTGGCGTTACGCAAAGCGGCTTTATGTTCAGAAACGCGCCCGCCGCGGCGAAGGAGTATCACGTGCCCTGATCATCGGAGCGGGAAAAGTAGGACAGACACTGGCTCTCTGGCTCGAGAATAACCACCACTTGGGCTACTCAGTCTGCGGCTTTCTGGATGCGCATCCGAACGGCGATGCGCGAGTATTGGGATCAATCCACGATCTTAATAAAGTCGCTCTCGAACAATTCGTGGATCAACTGTTCGTGACACTGCCCGCGGATCGCGAAGTGGTCAAGGAGATCTGGGTCGAAGCACGGCGATTGCGCCTCAATCTAAACATTGTACCGGACATCTATGACGGACTGGGGTGGCGTGCGCCCCTCAGGTCGATCGGTGGATTCCCCATTATTGAACTGCACGGACAACCAATTCCCACATTCGGGCTGGCCTTAAAACGCGTTCTTGATGTCGTTGTGGCATCCGTCGGCCTTATTCTTGCGGCGCCTCTGCTGGCGCTTGCGGCAATTTGGATACGGCTGGATTCGCGGGGGCCGGTTCTGTATTCGGCGCTGCGCGTGGGAAAGAAGGGGAAAAAATTCCACTGCTACAAGCTGCGGACGATGGTGGTAGGGGCCGACGCGCAAAAAGAAAAATTGCGCGGGGAAAACGAGCGCAACGGGCCGTGCTTCAAGATGGAGAACGACCCGCGCATGACGCGGTGCGGGCGGTGGCTGAGGAAGTACAGCATCGATGAATTGCCGCAGTTTGTGAACGTTGTAAAGGGGGAGATGAGCCTGGTGGGGCCGCGGCCGCATCCGGTGGATGATTACGAGCGCTACGACCTGGAACACCTGCGACGGTTGGACGTGAAGCCCGGAGTGACCGGACCGTGGCAGGTGAAGGCGCGGCAGGATCCGTCGTTCGACAAGGCGATGTTGCTGGACCTGGACTACATCGAGAACTGGAGCCTGCGGAAGGACCTGCGGATTCTTTTGAAAACGATCCCGGTGATCGTGAGGGCGAATGGAAGTTAAAGTGAAAGTTGAGGAGTGGGGAGGGGCGGCACCCCCCACCCCCGTGTTTTTTGTAAGTGTTGCATGTAAAGAAGTTACGGGAGGGATTTTTCGTAAGTGCGGATTCTAAAGGAGTTATAAGTCCTTTAGAAGCAACACTTGTGAGGGGGTCTTGTAAGTGTTGATAATAAAGGAGTTGTGGGGCACGTGCCTCGCAAATGCGGATTCTAAAGGGGTTAGGAGGACTCGTGGCGGGGAGCGAGGCTGGCTTCGAGTAAATCACGTTGTATGGTAGCACAATCGTTAATGGGCGTCAAGAGGGATTCATAGAAGTGGAAGGCGCTAATAGAGGTCAGGGAGATTCGGCAGAATGGCGGGCGGAGCAAGGAACGGGGCAGAGCAAGAGTAGGGTGACGAGTGGGCTTTGGTAAACCCGGTCGTACCTTAGGAAAGGAGAATGAGTGTTTTGACCACGACACGGCTAGGGCTGAGTATGGATGTAGATTCGACGCCAGCGTTCGCTCAGCGCCTGATACGTTTGGAAAATGAGGCGACTCTTAAGCACGACTACTGTAGCTTCCATGCTCGTAGATTTCAGTATGTGCTGAATCTTTGTAAGGAGCTGAAGTCTGGGTCAAGTTGCTCGGTTCTTGATGTTGGGCGCAGTCAGCTTTCGTCAGAGCTCGCGCATCATTATCGACGTGTTGTAACGCTTGGATTCCCACTCAATAATTTTGCGCACGAGAAAGTCGACCCTGCCGCAAAAGCTGAGCCTGCCGCCCATGTTATCTTCGATCTTAATGACTGCGACCGGGAAGCGATCCCAATTAGCGAGCGTTTTGATTTGATTGTTTTTGCGGAGACAATAGAGCATTTGTATTCTGCGCCCGAGATCGTCCTGCACGCCCTGGGAAAATTACTCAAGCAAGATGGATTCTTAGTCTGTCAAACGCCCAATGCGGCGGCCTTGGAACGCAGGTACCATCTGCTGCTTGGCCGGAATCCATTCGAGCGCATTCGCAGCAATCGCCTTAATCCTGGCCATTTTCGTGAATACACGCGCGACGAATTGATTGATTTAGGTCGCGTGGCGGGACTCGGCATTGTCAGGCACAGGTATCTGGATTACTTCCCGCATGCGGGCCCATTCCAGATAATTAGGTCGGCGCTTCGGGAAGTATTCCCCCCCCTAAGGTCCGGTCAAACCATAATTTATGACAAGGGTGGTCGAAATCTAAGTTCGGGGGAAAAGTGAATCTGTCCCGATTAGTAAAGTGGAGATATTCGCCGTCGCTTGTCTTCTCAGGGGCAAACACGCTTTGCAGCGTGGTTTTCCAATTTGCGAATCTCGCCAAGCTGGGAGTGGGGGCACGGTCGGATTTGTACTTCGCCTCGATTGTCATGCCGCTGGTCATATACACGATTGCGTTCGGGGGCCTTAATAACATCCTCATCCCGATGTTCGTGGAAGCGAAGGCGAATGAAAAGAGAGAAGAAACGACGGCCTTCTGGAACTGCCTGCTCGTTACCCTCGCAGGCGGGTCACTTCTCCTGGCGGTGCTCTACTACCCGATGCTGTATGTTTTTCCGCTACTGTTTAGAAAACTGGCATGGATCGATCCGCTGCAAACCGGAAGAGTGCTCCTGGCCTATTCCGCTTATCAAATTCTCTATTGCGCCCTCGCGGTAAAGAATTGTTACTTATTCGCCCAAGAGCGGCCCGTCTCAGCGCAGATCAGCGTTCTCTGCGGGTGGATGGTAAGCATCTTCATGATATGGCGACTCCATCCGATTCAAAATTTGGGAGAAATCCCGCTCTGCCTGGTGGCCGGCAACGCCTTGGCACTCGTATTTCCAAATCTCGGGCGACCAGCATTTTCTTACCGAAGAGGGTTCTTTCGCGTGCACGTTTCATCGCTTGTTTCCCGGAATTTGCCACTCATGGCCGGCGGATTGGTCTCAAGAGTGGAGCCTCTCTTTGACGGTGTGCTTGCCTCGCTATGCAGGGAGGGCAGCCTGACCATCTACTATTTCTTCGGACGAATCATGCTCTACGTGTCAACGATTACGTTCGCGGGATACATGCAACCAGAACAGAAGCGGCTGGCTGAGATCGGACGCGATGAGCGCTGGGATCTTCTCCGTATCCGCACAAGAGCGCTGGCACTTCGCGCGGTAGCCGTAACGACCATCCTTCTTGGCGCTGGCCTATTTGGCCTGGCGCTCCTCTTTTTGTCGGGATTCGGGCCAGCCATGCCTTATTTCCGTTATTTTAGCGACGATTTGCCAGTGCTCTTCCTCATGCTCGGTTACCTGGTGGGTTTGCTTATTGGCCTCGCATATGCCAATAGCCTGTTTGTCATCCGAGAGGAGCGTCTCTTTTTCATTGTGACTCTATCCGCGTTACCGCTTGGAGTCCTGCTCAAGTTCTTTGGGGCGTATGAATATAGCCTGCGCGGGTTGGCGTCCGGAACGTCTCTCTACTGGCTTGTTTATGCCACCGCCCTTGCCATTGCATTTTCATGGAGTATCGGAAGGCGAGGGAGAGCCTCCGAACCCCTTGGGTACGGAGCAGTCAGCAAGTTAGAAACGGGGCTTGGATCCGCGAAATGAGGATGACTGCAGATCTCGGGAGCTTATCGTAAATGCGCGTGGGAATTGACCTGACGGCTTTGTGGCGACCGACCACGGGTATGGAAACAGTGGCAATTGAGATGACTCGGGCCATGCTGCGCCTGGATCGGCAGAACGAGTACGTGCTTTTCTTTTCGGGAGAGGTTCATGGTTCCTTTGCAGAAGCCGAGCGAAGCTTCACAGAAGTGGTGCTGCCCATGCGAAACGAGGTTATTAATAAGAACTTGTTTATGCCTCTCTTGCAGTCCGTTCGCGCTCTGGACTTCCTGCACTTCCCGATCTTTCCACCGCCTTGGTGGTGCCCTTGTCCACATGGCTGGACAGTGCCGGATGCCGGCTGCTGGCTTTACCCTAAGGCCATGAAGGCGAAGTCCCGACTGTATTTCAAAACCCTAGGGGACAGGGCATTTCGGAACTGTCGGTTGCTCATCACGGACACACAAGCTTCGAGGTGCGACTTGCTCGGCCTTTTCGGAAAACGAGCCGACAAAATTCGAGTTATCTTCCCCGGGATGCGAAAAATATTCCGACCCCTTCGGGACGAGGCCACTTTCAGCCGTGTGCGTAAGAAGTATTCGCTCCCTCCTGAATTTGTGTTGTGTGTTGCAACGCTTGAGCCGCGGAAGAATATCCATGGATTGATTCAATCGTTCGCCATGCTCAAAGCTGAGGGCAGGTTCAGTCCATCTCTTGTTATCGTAGGGAAAAATAGATGGCGCTATGAGCGTATCTTTTCAGAAGTGTCTTCCTCCGGGCTGGAAGACGCGGTCACATTTACGGGCTACGTTCCGGATGAGGATCTTCTTGCCCTCTACAACATGGCTCGAGTGTTCGTTTATCCCTCGTTTTACGAAGGTTTCGGCTTACCGTGTATTGAGGCTATGGCTTGCGGTTGTCCGGTCGTAACTTCGAATCGCGGAGCCTTACTAGAGGTTACCGGAGATGCGGCCCTGCACGCTGAGCCGGAAGATCTCACCAGTCTCGCGGGAGCCATCAGGAGAGCTTGCGAAGACGAAGCTTTAAGGGAACAGTTAATTCGTGGCGGGTTGAAGAGATGCCAATTATTCTCGTGGGAATCATATGCTAAGGAAATGCTCGGGGCCATGGGAGAAGCAGTCGGCGGAGTCCAACTTGATTAGCCAAGATGGGATGCATTCGGAGACGGAGCTGAGTGAGCGCGGGATAGCAAACAACATCCCGCAATTGCCCAATTGCACGATCTGCGGTGGGCAAACCGTGAAACGGTTCTCGAAGGAATTCAACGGCATGACTGTGGATTACTTCCACTGTTCGGTTTGTGGGCACCTTGTAGCCGGGCATATCACCGCCGCGCCTCGCTACGATGGCGGAGATTACTTCAAAGAGATTGACGCAGGTTGGGAAGAGCGAAACGGGACAATTCTAGGATTCATACGATTTCTTATGTGGCTACCAGGGATTGGTTTGTCTGGTCGAAGCACTGTCCTTGATTTTGGTTGCGGAAGAGGTCGTCTGGTCAGTGATTTGAATCAGGCTGGATTCCACGCTTGCGGATTTGAGCCCTATCCAGAGTCAGAGGTTCCCTCCAAGCAGTTATTCACGGACTGGGAGGAGGCAAAGCGAACGCTAGGGCGCGTCGATCTCATTACGTGCATTGAAGTCTTGGAGCATTTCCGCGATCCGGATGAGTTCATGCAAAAAGTCTCTGAGGTGCTTGCGCCTCGGGGATACCTCCTCATTTCGACCGGTATCTTTGAAAGCAGCTTTCATGACGCAGACTGGTACTACTTAAGTCCCGCGGCGGGCCATGTTTCAATTTTTAGCGAAAATTCGCTCAGAATTTTATTCAAAAGATATCAATTCGAGCCGGTGTTGAGGGGAAGTGGCATTGCCTGGTTATTTCGTAGTGTTGCGACACGTCGTCGGAGCTCGGCAGAACGCGGATATTTTGCGCTTTCCCAGTTACGAGTATGGGGAAAGTTTCAAATCGCCAGACTTGCAAGGAAATTTATTGGAGCGGACTGGCGGCCTCCGGAATTTGTCCGAAGGTTATGGGGAAATCTTTGAGCTTGAGGGTTCAAGGGACGGCCGTGAACGCAGTACTTTCGGGAAAGAAAACTCCTGGGCTATCACGGAAAGAGTTGGATTCCGCGGCGCGCGGGTGTATGGCGAAATTTGACCGCGGCAGATGGCTGCTCATTCGGTTGATCGAAACCCTTTTCGCTCCCGTCGTTCGCGGACTGGATCGCCTCCAGTTCGCGCGCAGAACCGAGACAAAGGAGATCCGAAGGATACTGGTAATTGAATGCGGCCAATTTGGGGACATCGCGCTGCTGTCAGCCTTTCTACGCAGTCTCCGGATGCACTATAAAGAGGCACGGATCGCCTTAGCAGCGGACCCGAAAGTGTTTCCACTGGTGAAAAATGAAGATTTTGTGGACGAACTGATCCCGGTTCGCGCTCCCTGGGGACCGGATTTCCCCTGCTGGCGCAAGTACAACCCTTTCTCCGCCGACTGGATGAGGTTCGGAAGCACCGTTCACGGACTGCGCCGCCAGTCCTTCGATTTAGCCTTCTGCGCCAAGGCGGACATCCGCGATAACTTTTTCGTTTGGCTAAGCGGGGCGCGTCGGCGCATCGGTTACGGCTTCTACGGAGGGAGCTGCTTCCTGACGGACGTTGCACCGCCGGACCTGGATCATCCCCATTACTCGAGGCGGTGGCTAAGCTTGCTGGAATACCTGGGCAAGCCAATAATGGATCCCCGAACGCGCTTGAGCCTCTATCCTACTGAGGAAAAATTCGCCGAGGAGTACCTTGCGGAAAAGGGAGTGAAGAACGGAGATTTTATCGTCGGCATTCACCCCGGCGCACGCGTCCGCGTCAGACAGTGGGGTAAGGAAAACTTCCGGGCGGTTGGGGAAGGGTTGGCCGCACAGTTCGCGGTCAAGATTCTGTGGTTTGAAGAACCCAATCCAAGGTCTCCTTCCGAAGTATCTAGAAACTTCATTTCAGTTTCGCTGCCGCTCCGCGAATTCATGGGGGTTCTATCCCGCTGCAATTTGCTGATTTGCAATGACAGCGGACCGTTACACATTGCGGAGTCGCTGGGAGTTCCGGTTGTTGCGCTATTCGGCCCAAATATGCCGGCGTGGTTCGGACCAATAGGCGAACAAAGCGTGACGATTCTCGAAGACGGCTTTTGGTGCCGACCCTGCGGTGATCATTGCATCTTCGATCAACCTTACTGCTTACGTACAATTTCGGTTAATCGCGTGCTCCGGGCAACTGTGGAATCTGTACTGAATCTCGCTTCCAAATTTGATGCAGAAATCCAAGGCAGGAAAAAAGTCGAGGCAATTCCGTGAGTTACGCGATTTACTCGGTGTTTGTGTTTGCTGGGAGCCTCCTAGCCGCCATTCGACTGAAGGAACGGGCTCTCTACTTGATCTTTATTGTGGCGTTCACGCAGAACTTTGTGCTGACGTACCTGTACACAAATGGGCTAGCAGGGAAGGATTTTTGCCGGAGCTTGATGTTGTTCAAAGAGTTCCTGCTGCTGGAACTCTTCGTTTATGCAGTGGTGTTGTTTTACCGCCATTTTCAGGGAGAGTGGCCGCGCCCACTCCTCATCCTGTTCTTGTTTTCCGTTTATTGCGTTGTCCGGTTCGCGATCGGGGCTGTCTTCTTCAGCGATTTTTCGGCTGACGGACTGCGGAAGCTCCGGATGATGTGCTTCCCCGTGCAAATCTTGACGGTTGCCATGGTGACGTCCTGGCTGCATCCGGAGTTCAGCAGGCGGTTTCTGCGCCAAATGACTTACTGTTTGGCGATTGTCGGGCTCATTGGGGTCTTGCTCTTTCTATTTCCGGAAGCGGACTTCTGGAAGCAGCACGTCAATATTGCGACTTATAACATGGATGTAAAGGGAGATGAGCCAGACACGGTTATCGAGGAGCAGGGCATTCCGGGTACAGGTGCGGGCCGCGAAGCGTTCCTGTTTCTCTCTTCGTTTCGAGCCATGGGAACTTTTGCCGATCCTTTGGCTTTTGGGTTTTCCATGGCTGTGCCGATACTGCTTCTGACATTTTATTACCGACGGAGCTGGCTAAATATCTGGATGCTGGTAATTTCGGGAGCGGCAATCTTTTCTACGTTTAGCCGTTCGTCCTGGATCTTTGTCACTATTGCTTTCGTTTACCTCCTGATCCAGAGACGCAGGTACGTTTTAGTCGCGACCATGGCAGGGATAGGGTTGGGGGCTTTGCTAACCTGGCCGCCCCTTTCTGAATTTGCTGCTGTTGAATATTCTGACATCTCTTGGGTGAACCCTGGGGGGGGGCATGCCGAGGGAATTGTCTGGTTCTACCAGCGCGCGTTCGCCGATGTCGGTAACGTCTTTGGCAAAGGCATGGACGACAGCGTGCGGAAGATTCCCGAGAACGGGTACGCCTTTCTTCTGGAACACTTTGGATTTTTTGCATACGCCAGTTTCATCGCGTTTTGCTTTTCGCTTTTCTTTTATCTGAGGAAGGAAGGCGGTGTAAATTCACTTGTTCCGATTGCCCAAGCTGTGCCCGTATGCATTTTGATCGTCATGCACACTTCGCAGTATCCTTTTGCGTTCAGCTGCTATCTGGCTATTTGGTTTGTAGTGGGCATTTGTATTTATCCAGCGGTGAACACAAAAGCGCGCTCGCAGGTTGCTCAGGCGCTTCCGGCTTGAGCGATTGAGAAATCGTGTGGAGGGAAAGGTAGTGACGACAGGGGTTGAGTTCGAGGCGGTAAGAGAGAGTGTCAGCGAAAGGGCAATCGGGCATGTTCTGAGATGTGGCGAGGTTCACCTTTGGTCGGTGCCCCTGGAATACCTATTCACGCCGAATGCGACCGAGTTGAGGTTTGTGGTTCCAACGAATGCAGAGATCTTTGTACTGGCTCATGAAGACCGGAGATTTGCCGACATTCTAGCCAAGACGGTGAACACTATTGATGGACGAATCTTGCAGGGAGTCTGCAAGCTGCTGTATCCCAAGCATCGGATTACGCGCCAGAACGGCTCCAATTTTGTGTTTGACCTGGCGGAGCACTGCCGGAGGCATTCGGAGAGGCTTTTCCTAATAGGTGCGAGTGAGAAGGCGAATGCTTTGGCGACGCAGCGCTTGCGGAAGGAGTTTCCAGGACTGCAGATTTCCGGGTTTTCGCCACCCTTGCAGAGCTACCCGTTTGCCAAAGATTGGAACGATACGATCCTGAAACAGATTGAGGGCTTTGAGCCACACCATGTTGGCGTGAGTTTCGGGCCCAAGAAGCAGGAGTTCTGGATTCACGAAAACTCTTCCCGTCTGGCGGGGCTTGGCGTTCGATGCGCCTACGGACTAGGAGGAACGATGGACTTCCTGTCCGGAATGAAACCGAGGGCGCCGAAATGGGTTGAGTTCATTGGCGCGGAGTGGCTTTTCCGCTTGGCTTGTGAACCACGGGCGCGATTCCTGAGGACGATGAGCATGTTCAGAATGCCTTATTATGCGGCGAGAACGGCGCGACGGATCGAGCACTTAAACGGCCACTCGGCGGAATGAGAGAAAGATGACAGCCGATCCCAGAGGCTTACGAAGATGATTTCGCCATTGGCGCCAAAGCGCGTTCGGGTTCCACAAACAGCCACGCCACCGCACCGAGCACCGACAAACCTGCGGCGACAAAAAAAGATGTAGTCCAGCCAAATCGAGAGGCAAGAAAGGGAGTCAGCGACGCGGTGAGGGCGCCTCCGAATTGATTGCCCATATTCATGAAGCCGGAAACAGAACCTGAAGAGCCAGAAGCGATATCGGCGGTAACCGCCCAGAACGAACTCTGCGAAAGATAAAGTGCGCCCGCGCCGCCGGCAAGAACGACGCTGGCCAGCCGCGCGCTGTGCACTTGCGAACCAAAGGAAAGAAAAACAGCGGTCAAGAGGAGTCCAAAAACGGCGATGCCGCATCGGCCAGCGCGTTTTCCGTAGAGCTTGGTGAGCTTGTCGCTAATAGCTCCGCCGAGCGGACTGCAAGCAGCCATGGTTAGGAATAGAAAGGTGGTATAGGAAGCACTGGCCTTTAAATCCAATCCGCGGACCGTGCGAAGGTAGTCGAAGAACCAAGTGAAGAAGACCCACGCGACATAACCGAAGCAAAAATAGGCAAACGTCACGGCCCACACTTCTTTGCTTGCGAGAATGGTGATCCAGGGAATCCGGCCCCCGCTAGAGTTGGCGGCGGAAGTTTTGACGGTTCGACCGGCCTGGATGTGTTCGAGTTCGGCGCGGGAGACACCCGAGTGCTCCTCCGGCGTGTCTCGAGCGAAAAAATACCAGGCCATTCCAGCAATCAGGCCGAGAAGAGCGCTCGCCCAGAAGGAAGAGCGCCACCCGTGATGAACCATTATGTAGGTGATAAGGCCCGGCGTAACGCCTGCACCCACTCCGACTCCGGCAAAAATGATGCCATTAGCGACGCCTCGCTCTTGAGTAGGAATCCATCGAGATACGAATTGATTCGAGGCGGGAAACATGACCGCTTCGCCCGCGCCGAGAAGAAAGCGCATCGCCGCAAGACAAAAAAGCGCAATAGCGATTTTGGCGGAGACGACAGTCGTAAGGGCAGTGAAAAGTCCCCACCACAATACTCCTACCGCGAGCACGCGCCGCGGTCCCATGCGATCCGCAAGCCAACCTCCAAGCGTTTGGAAAAACGCGTACCCAATGAGGAAAGCACTAGTAAGCGATCCCCATTGAACTTTGGTCAGGTGAAACTCTGCAGCGAGGGAACTTCCGGCGATGGCGATGTTGATGCGATCGACGTACGCAACAGCACTCAGTATAAAGAGCCCGAAGACGAGAAACCAGCGCACGCGACTTTGCGCGCGATCAGCCACGCGAAGTTCCTCGATTCGAAAGGATGACAGACATAGATACGCTCTGAGGCCTCGGTTTCATCGGGCTCGCGAACAGCAGCGCTGGTTCGTTTACACTGCGTGTGATTTCAGGACCTTCACCAATTCCTGGGCGATGATCTTTTCTTCCCCGGGCTGCAGCATGAAGGAGTTCATCGACAGGGCTTCGCCATGCTCTCCCGAAGAAAGAACGATGGATGGGTTCGCGCCGCGCAGAACAGCCGTAGCATCGCGCGGAGTCAACACGATGCGGGCTGGATCCCACTTGATGTGCATGTGAGGGACATGATTGGCAATTTCCGGAGCGGGAAACGAAGTTGTCACGCCATGAATCTTAGTTACCTCGCCAGAGATGAAATCCAGGCGGCGCTGCCATTCCTTGTTCA
>WNGQ01003552.1_pt1 | contig 15675 bp, 16 predicted proteins | sample 5407661 | NCBI WGS metagenome assembly WNGQ01 (sample SAMN13153382, study PRJNA577476) | soil metagenome | isolation source: 60 cm soil or saprolite under Garry oak tree replicate 2 | place: USA:California | collected 2016-06-15 | reverse complement strand
GAGAAGCCTCCTAAAGATCGGCCCTACCCGCGGTGGAAGCGCGCTTCCACCGGGGGTAGGGCCGATCTTTAGGAGGCTTGCTCACTTACCACCCCTGCTTACTCTACTCTCTTCCCTTCATGCTTATGAGCTGCGGCATGTCCCTGCCCACGCTTACCTATATCCCCGAAGAAACACGCGCCGGTTGGTTACAACTCCTCGCGGACCCCTCAAGCCATTTAGCCTGAGGTACTTTTAGTATTGCTATACTGCTCGTTGCCACAGGTGCATCGTCCTGCGGCGGTGATGGTGTGTACAGGGATGACGCGCCAGTTGCGCTTAGAAAATTGGTCATCTGCTACCCTATTGTTCAAGAAAAAGCCGCCGATAAAGAGAAGAGGGGGAAGGTGATTCTTTTTCTCTAGAATAGTGTAGAGGTCCCCGATGCTCATCCCCCCTCCTGATGAGCATCGGGGACGGGTCCCTCACTGTCCCGCCCTTTGCATATGGCCCTCACTGCCCCTCTGTGGGGGCCATCCTTCCCATCTTCCCGCATCCTTCTCCTCCTGTTTTGGTCACCGGAAAGGGTCTTGTACAGCTCCACAGGCCGATCTAAGCCATCTTTCCCCATCCTTCCCCTCAATTTGGCAACCCCGTTTTCCTCTCCCACGATGGGTCTCCACCTGCCCCATTGCCATTGTCGATCTTGTTGCCATCACGTCACGTGGCGCGCATGGTGCTGCGCCTGGTCCCTGCCCACAACCACACCTATTTCCCCATCACTTCCTGGGCGAAGAGGCGTAGGGCTTCGAGACGCTGGGGAGCGGGCAGGAAGAGGATGACTTCCTGAGCGCCGATCTGTTCGTATTCTGCGAGGCGCTGACGGATGGTGTCAGGCGTACCAATCAGGGCACGGGTGCGCAGATACTCAGTGCCTCCCGTATTGCGGGCGAGATTGGCTACCTGTGCACGCTGAAGGGCCTCCTCGTCGGTTGCAGCGATGGAGCAGTTGAGCATAATCGTGCGCTGGATACTGTTGTAGTCGCGACCGACGTTTTCGCAGTGCTGACGCAGGATAGCGAATTTGCGCGCTATAGCTTCTGGCTCCATGTTGCCGACGTTGCAGGCATCGCCGTATTGCGCGACGAGCTTGAGGGTGACCTGCTCGCCACCACCGCCGATGAGCATGGGGATATGCGGCTTCTGCACACCTTTGGGCTGGTTGATGGCGCCGCGCACCTGATAGTATTTGCCCTCAAAGGTGGCTTCCTCGTCGGTCCACATCTTGAGGATGATCTGTACGGCTTCCCGCAAGTAGCGCAGGCGCGTGGGGGCGTCGGGATAGTCGTAGCCATAGGCGCGATATTCGTGCTCATACCAGCCTGCACCGATGCCGAAGGTCAGGCGACCGTGGCTCAGCACATCGACGGTACTGGCCATCTTTGCCAACAGCGCGGGATTGCGATAGCTGTTACAGGTAACGATCTGGCCAATGCGTACGCGCGTGGTGTCGCGGGCAAGCGCGGCGGTACTCATCCAGCACTCGAAGGTCGATTCCTGGGTGGGAGTGGGAACGGTGTGAAAGTGGTCAAAGAGCCAGATCGCGTCATAGCCGAGTTCCTCGGCGGTCTGCGCAACGCTGGTCATCGTCTCGTAGGCCTCGATGGGATCGGCGATGCCCACGAGATCCATGCGCCAACCCTGGGGAACAATTACACCAAATTTCATCGTCATGGGTGAAAAGTCTCCTTTGATCTTCAGTCGCCAGTACATAAGATACAGCCCGTATACTACCACGAACCGGCAGTAGGTCGCACCTGTTGTGCAATCTACTGCCGGTTGGAGCCTCTTTTCAGTAACAGCAAAGCCTTAATATCAGCGCAGCGAAGAGCGGAAGTCTTCCGGCTGCTGGGGATATGGCGATAATCCCACCGCAGGCCCCAGATCGCCCGTCCTGACAGAAAGCCCTTTCGCTTTCAGTTGTAGCGCAAGGGTAATCATCTCAACGGCGCTCTCCAGATCGAGCACCGCAGTGTTCAAGACCAGGTCATACAGGTGTACATCATCCGGCTTTTGATGGTATGTTGCTTGCAGATATCTCATGCGACCGTGATCTTTTGCCTCGATGCGCGCCTGGGCGGCGGATCGATCTAATGTTTCGCGCTGCATCACATAGGTAATACGTTTCTCAAGGGGCGCAACGATACGCACATGCAATACATCGCGTTGCCCCCCTAAGAGAACCTGAGAGCCGCGACCAACGATGACAGCGTGTCTGCCCTTGGCAGCAGCCTGCACAACATTGCTCACCGCGTCACGATAGACATTGTCGTCCGTCAGAAACGCCTCGGGGGGAGCGTTGACCATTAAAGCCGGTTCAAGGTATTGTACGGCGCTCAATAGCTGCGCAAAGGCGCCTTCGGTACGTTCGTCGTGCGCCTCCGCATCCTGCGTGCTGGTGCCGAGTTCGAGTGCCACGCGCTCAACGATTTCGTGATCGATCAGTTGCCAACCGATATGCCTTGCCAGGCGGCTGGCGATCTCGCCGCCTCCACTGCCATATTCACGCGATATGGTTACAGCCCCCATGCGATTGATAGCATCGAGAGTCTCGTTCATAGCTTGTTCCTCCTGAGTGTACGCACATTTTTCTGAATGCATAATGTTATTACGTACCCGGTATCCTTTTCTTTTATGATACTAAGGCGGCATACTACAGCGACAAAAAAACTACAACTCATTGAGTGCAGGAAGACCACGGTTCATTTTCTCAAGCAGGGTAATGAGCTGTTGCTGTTCTTGCTCGTCGAGACAGGACATAAATGTCTCAATACCTTTGAAGCGTGTAAGCAACATATGCTCAAGCAGATCGAGCGCCTGCCGGGTAATTTCGATGGTCACCATGCGACCATCTTCGGGGTGATCGTTGCGCTTGATCAGACCTGAGCGTTCGAGACCGGCGAGCAGTCCAGTGATTGTGCCACGTGTGACACCAGCAGCCTCAGCAAGGGCAGAGGGCGTCAGGCTATGCTGTTCGGCCTGTTGCAGCAGTACGAGCAGAATAAGTTTGCCCTCCGAGAGATCGAAGCGAGCAAGGAACGTTTGTTGGGCGGCGAGTACGTCTGTGGCTACCCGCAGGAAGAGCAGGTAGTTTTCGATAGCAGTGTTGTTCACCTCAGGAATCTGGCGCGCCAAATCCATCAGTGTCTTGTGCCTGGGCAAATGGCGTAACGTGTTTTCCATGTACTTCACATATCTTTCGTATACACATATTATAAGGCGCCTTATCATCTTTGTCAAAATATATCCTAACATCTCCCTACGATGTATTTTTACATGGTATACAATAATACATCGTGATATATTTTAATTCGATTTCTTATCACAAATTGTGATTCTATTTGTAGTACATAACCAAAAAGTAATGGCGTATTTTGTGCTAATTGACACTCATAAATATTATGTTTATAATCGTGGAGCATTTGCTGAGATATAGGCTCCTGGAACTGCGCTGCTGCATTGGCTTAGACAATTTTATCTATAAGGGATTAAGATTACTACTGATGATGAAACAACTAAAAGTGTGTTCTTCGGTTTCAACTTTTTGTGTATTGGCCCTTTGTTTTGTGTTAGCGGGGTGTGGTAGCAGCGGTACTACACCCTCAACGGCAGCATCGGCTGCGACGCCTGCCTCGACCGTAGCTCTTGCGCCTACGTCCGCTCCTTCCGTCAAGCTCACAACTGCTACAGGTGATGGTTATACAATCGGCTATCCATCAGACTGGACCTCGAAGCAGAACTCGCTCAGTGGCGTCTCTATTCTGGCATTATCGCCAGTTACCACCGGTTCTACCTCCATGCTGGCAGAGACGGTTGCCAGCACCAAAGGCGTCTCTACCACTGGTAGCGTCCAGGGATCACTCACGGGCATCCAGGGACAGGCGACCAACTTCCACAAAAAAGATGTGCCTACAACGGTGACTATCAATGGCATCACATGGGACCAGGGCGCCGCAACTGCTACCGACCCTTCCGCGGGCACAGATATCGAGGCGTACGTCATTTCGACAAAATTCCCAGGAAACGCCAATAAGTTGGTAACCATCATTCGTATTGCAAAGGCTGGTGATTTCGATAAGGTGAATGCTGAGGATTTCCTGCCAATGTTGTCGTCATTCAAGTTCGTCAGTAGTTAAGACTACATTTTCCTTGAAGCATGACTATTAGTAATTAGCATCTATATATGGGTATATACGATACCAACGAGAAAGAATAAGGGGTACTATCAATGATGAAATATCTCAAATCGCGCTACACGATCTCCATCCTCGGTATACTGGCTGTTTGTGTCGTCCTTGGTGTCTGGGCTACGGGTGCATTAATGTCAGCGTCGGCTGCGGCGCCAAAGATGCTTCCTGCTATCAAACTTGCGACCATTAGGGGTAACGGCTATACAGTAGGTAATCCAGCAGGTTGGAGCGCCAAGAACACCTCGGCTACCAATGTTACTCTTCTGGCCTTATCACCGAGAAATCATCCCACAACCACCCTGCTCGTGGAGACAGTCACCAGCCGGGGCGCTGTATCTAGCAAAGGTGCAGTACAAGGTGGTCTGACAGGAGAGCAAAAGCAGGCAAAAAATTTCCACCTCAAAAAAATTCCTGCCACGGTGGTCATCAATGGCGTTAGATGGGACGAAGGGGCTGCCACTTTTTCTGATGGGCATACAAATTTCGTGTTGTATATCATTGCGGTTAGACATCCACGCAATGCCCATAAACTGGTAGCCATTATTCGTATCGCAAAGGCAAGCGATTTTAACAGTGTGGATGCGAGAGAATTCAAGCAGATCTTGCTCTCGCTCAAGTTCGCATAAATATCTTTCATTATTCACGCCTGCCCAGCGCCGCAGATGCCGGGCAGGTTTTTTTGTGGGGAAGAGCATGGGCATGGCGTCCGTGTGGTGAGCAAGCCTCCTAAAGATCGGCCCTACCGCCAGCGAAGGCTGCACCACGAACATGTACAACTGATAGCCGAGACCTTCTGGTTCCTAAAGATCGGCCCTACCGCCAGCGAAGGCTGCACCCTGCTGGGGTAGGGCCGATCTTTAGGAGGCTCCTCGCCCCACGCGATCCTGGTCCTTTATCCCAGACGCCAATTGGGCAGGCCTCGCACCCCTACCGTTAATGTTGCGGCTGTAATATAATTTGTGTAGTTTTAGTCATAGGTAACGCGAGGAGGAAGAACGATGGTCTCACAATCCAATGATGGACAGCAGAACGTACATACAGCCTCTACGACTTCTGCCAGCGGTGATTTTAAGCAACTTCTACACACAGAGGTACGTGTAAAGCCCGATGCTGATTTTCTGGCTTCACTGGCGGTGCAGGATTATCAAGCGCTCTATGATGAGGCGGTGCGTGATCCTGAGGGCTTCTGGAATGCTATCGCGCAGGAGTTTAGCTGGGAGACGCCCTGGACAAAGGTGATGGAGGGAGAGGCACCTGATGCACGCTGGTTTGTGGGAGGGCGGCTCAATATTACGACGAATTGCCTTGATCGGCACGCTCTAGGGAGCCGCGCCAATAAGACGGCGCTGCTGTGGGTGGGGGAGAATGGCGAGGAACGCAAGTATAGCTTCAGCCAATTGCTCGCGTTAACCTGCCAGGTCGCGAATGGTCTGAGGTCGCTGGGCGTAAAGAAGGGCGACCGCGTATGTATTTATATGCCGCTGACGCCCGAGGGTGTGGCAACAATGCTGGCCTGCGCACGCCTGGGAGCGATCCATTCGGTGGTGTACGCTGGACTGGGAAGCCAGGCACTGCGCGATCGCATCCTCGATGCACAGGCGCGGGTGGTCGTGACTACCGATATAGGTTACCGCAGAGGCAAAGTCACGCAACTCAAAACTATTATCGATGAAGCGGTACAAGGGTTAGACATCGTTGAGAAGATTGTCGTGCATCATCGTGCAAATACGGAAGCCATACAGGGACCTGAGCGCGAGATCGACTTCTATGCACTGTGCAGCGCCCAGACGACCACCTGCCCCGCTGAAATAATGGACTCGGAAGATCCCCTCTTTATGCTCTACACCTCCGGCTCAACCGGCGCGCCAAAGGGCTGCGTCTACGTACATGGGGGCTACATGGTCGGCACTGCCTACTACATCAAGCTGGCATTTGATATGCAAGAAGACGATATTTACTGGTGCATGTCGGATATCGGCTGGATCGTCGGGCACACAGCGATGGTATACGGGCCGTGGTCCAACGGCACCACTGTATTGATACGCGAGGGCGCGCCTGACTATCCTAATCCTGGTATCGTGTGGACCACCATCGAGAAGTACGGAGTGACCAAGCTCTTTACCGCGCCCACCAGTCTGCGCATGTTTATGAAGTTTGGGCCACAATATCCGCAAGCCTACAAGCTCGACACCCTGCGCCTCATCGTGTGCGCCGGTGAGCCACTAAATCCAGAGGCCTACATGTGGGCACGCCAGCATATTGGCAACGGCAACCTGACCATCTGCGATAATTGGTGGCAGACGGAGACCGCCGCGCCCACCGTCGGCACACTGCCCAGTATGGAGGCACGTGCCGGACGAGCAGGCAAAGCCTTTCCGGGGTACAGCGTCAAGATTCTTGATCGCAGCGGTCAGCCGGTTGCCCCCAACAACGGCGGACTGCTGGTGATCGAAGGTTCATGGCCGCAGATGTTCCGCACTATCTGGAACAATCACGAGCGCTACCTCGACTACTGGCGCACCATCCCGCCCTACTACACAGCGGGCGATGTCGCTACAGCAGATGAGGATGGCTATATCGCTGTCATCGGACGCTTCGACGATGTTTTGAACGTCGCAGGTCATCGCATCGGCACCGCAGATGTCGAGAGCGCCCTGGTCAGTCACCCGGCGGTTGCCGAAGCTGGTGTTATCGGCAAGCCGGACGCGCTGAAGGGAGAGGCCATCAAAGCCTTTGTCACGCTCAAAATCGACCAGCAACCAAGCGATGAGCTAAAAGCGCAATTGATCGAGCACGTACGCCACGAACTTGGTCCCATCGCTTCCCCGGCCGAGCTAGAGTTTGTGGCCCTGCTGCCCAAGACCCGTTCAGGCAAGATCATGCGACGTGTACTCAAAGCACGCGAACTGGGCCAGGAACCCGGCGATCTAACTACCATCGAGGAGTAGATGAGCATCAAGACAAGCGAACGGCTCACTTGCTCTCCCCCTGCGACCAGTAGTGCTTATCTTCGGGCGACATGGTGCTGCGGTCGAGCGCCTCGGCGAAGCTCTGTTTGCCTGGTCCCTGCTGCTTGTTGCGTGCAGCCTCTTTCGTTTGTCTACGATTTAAGGTCACCGCTGGTTGGCTACCACTTAACAGGGAGGCAAACTGTTCGGCGCCGATTTGGAAGAACTGTGCCAGGCGTTCCAGTTGTGCGCGGCTCAGGCTCATCGCTTCAATCGCACCATTCTCTAATTTGTTCCACACATCGACCGTCAGACGCAGCCCCTTTGCAACATCGACTTTACTCATGCTCAGGCTTTTGCGCAGTTCGCCCAGCGAGGCGTAGGCTACCTCCGCACTGAACACACGCGCGAGGGCTGATTGATAGGCATGCTGCGTCAGGGGTAATAAGGCCGCATTCTCCTCAAGCTCAAGCATCTCTGTGGCATAGTAGCCTGCGATAAAGTCAACCAGGGCGGCCTGCTCTTCGGGATGCTCGCGCAAGAGCTTGATCTGCGCCTGTTGATTGCCTGTCTCTTTTGCCGACAGCCAGGCTATTTTTAATCGTTGTATTTCTGGAGTGCTCATATCCATCGCCTTTCTGTTTCCGCAACACCACTATTGCAACTGTTGCCCGGTTGCTTTATAGCTTATCGTTTGCTGCTCTCGCACCATACATTCACGCAGGTAGCTGCGTGATCGTTCATAGCGCGATCTGACGGTGCGTTCTGTGCGCTTACACACTACCGCGATATCGTCCCACTTCATGCCCTCGATAGCGCGCAGCACCATAATCATGCGATCCAATGGATCTTGCAGATAGGTTAAGATGCGCATGCCCTCATCCTGGGCGTGCAGGTGCTCGTACTGGTCGTGCGGATCAGCAACGTCAGCCGTGGGTGCGCTCTCATCATCGGGCGGCGCTGGTCGCAGCGGCTCCATCAATGCCCGTGGCACATGCTGTGGGCGACCTGTCGGTCTGCCTTCTGCATCACGTCGGTAGTAGAGTCCCTCCTGCCGCAGCACGCGATTAAACTCATCAACGCAAAGACAGCGTAAATAATGAATGAAGTTCTGCGTCATAAATACTTCATTCGTGTCCAACGCCTCGCGCAGCAGGTGTTCGCTCATATTAGCGATAGCTTCCTCGCGCAGCTCTGGTCGATGTCGTAGTCCCTGCGAGTGCCGTTGAAATACCGGTGCGCAGCGTAGCAGCAGCGTCTCCGCCAGCATCAGCACAGCAGGGGTATTCCCTTTACGCGTCAGTTCGCGCATCGCCAGGATAAGCTCAATCTCGCTTATGTCATAGCGCCCCTCGGCCGTGCGCCGACGCAACCGCTCTTGCAGCGTAGGATCAGTCGGGTCGATCATCATATCCCCCCAAAAGTAGTACTGGCTTCGGTGGTTTTCGCCTTCTTGTCTCCTCACTACTCTATTCTGTATTATCATAACAGAAACGGAAGTCATTCCCAAGAGGTCGTGGGCAGGGACAAGCCACAGCCCCTACTATACTGACCCAACAGATGCCTGCTCCCGCCACATCCCTCGTCGCAGTATAGTAGGGGCTGTGGCTTGTCCCTGCCCGCATTCACCCCATTTCCCACCTTCCCTGTCGGCGATTCTGTTCACTTAACGCCTCCTGGCCCTGGATTGTCCCTTGCCCCATTCCCACCATAGTACTCTCAGACTCCAACACTAAATATCTTTCTCTGATACGTTTGTAATTAGAGGAGTGACTCTCATCACACAATCTCTACCGCGACCGTTTGAGCTTGCAGCGGCCTACAAAGCTCATGTATACCAATTATTGAGAGGTAGCTATTAGTACTATTTTGTAAGTAGGAGTTTCCCAGATACGATGGTACACGTTGTACTATACGTTAGTCGCTTGTAGGAAGCTTTGATCTCTCGTAGACTGTATGAGCGGGACATCGCAGGTTGAATGCTGTGCCGCGTTTGACCAGGAACCGTATAGTAAGTAAATAATGTTTTGAAGCAAATAGTCAATTATGGAGAGAAGCTCTCAAGTTTTTGGTTCCAGGGACGATAATAGAAAGAGAATAGTTTTAACTTATTGCATACCTGGTTTATAAGGGAGAGAAACAGACGTGCTTAAAGTGTTACCACAAATACCGAAGTTGCAGGCATCCTATATTCTTGGTAAGCCATTGGCGAACCCGCTGAACATTACCATTAGTGTGAGCTATCGCTGTAACTCCCGTTGTAAGACTTGCAATGTATGGCAGCGCCCAAATGATGACTTTACTCTTGAAGAGTATGAAAAAACATTCGAGTCGATTGGTCGCGACGCCTACTGGTTTACCTTTAGCGGCGGTGAGCCAACATTACGCAAAGATCTACCGGAAATGATAGGCGCAGCCTACCGCCATTGCCGCCCTGGTATCATCAACATTCCTACCAATGGTATCCAGGACAAGATTATCCCCGGACGTATCGAGAAGGTCTTGCAGGCCGCTCCTACTTCTGAGGTCATCATTAATCTTTCGCTGGACGGCGTCGGAGAGAAGCATGATATCGTGCGCGGCGTCAAGGGTAATTTTGAGCGAGCCATGCGCACTTACGCGGGACTGAAGGCGCTTAAAGGACGTTATAAGAACTTCACGCTGGGTGTACATACCGTCATCTCAAATTTCAACATTGACGAATTTGATAACATTTCTCGCTTCGTAAGCGAAGAATTGAAGCCCGACTCCCACATCAGCGAGATCGCCGAAGAGCGTGTCGAGCTGGATACCGTCGGCATGGGTATCACCCCCCCCATTCAGAAATATCAGCCCGTGATCGAGCGGCTGCAGGAAGATAACCGCAAAGCCGAATTCCAGGGTGTAGCGCGTATCACACAGGCCTTCCGCGATCGCTACTACGACATCGTCAAAAAGACCGTCGTCGAGAAGCGCCAGATCATTCCGTGCCTGGCTGGTGTCGCCTCTGCGCAGATCGCGCCTAACTGCGATGTCTGGACCTGCTGTATTCGCGCTGAGCCTGTTGGCAACCTGCGCGACTTCAATTATGACTTCGCCGCCACCTGGAGCACACCTAAGGCCGATGAACTGCGCCGCAGCATCAAGGCCGGAGAGTGCTATTGCCCACTGGCAAACGTTTCCTACTCCAACATGCTCTTGCATCCCCCAACACTGGCCAGTGTTGGTTTGGAGATTGCCGGAGAAATGGCTGGCGGTGTGGTGCGTAGCAAGAATGGTAAGTCCGCGAAATTGCGCGACCTGCCAGTCATCAATGCCAGGCAAGAGACTGCGAAGAACACCGGAGAAGTGATCGAGGTATAATCACCGCTACGGCAAGAAAAAAGCGGGTGGGAAATGAAGATTGTATTTCCCACCCGCTTCTGCGAAAAGCTTTTTGAGGAAGAAGTGAAGTCGGTTTGAGCCGCCTGAACAGGTACTCCGAAGAGGATACGCGGCCGCGAGCGTTTATTCCTGCAAAAGCACGTAAGCCTTATTCCTGCGTACGCCCATGTTGCATGGGTGATATGGCACGCATACGAGGACTGGTCTCCAGCAAGAAAGCGCGGCGTATACGCTCGATTTCCTGCCGTAGTTCAGTCATCTCCTCGATATGCAGTTGCTCATACGCGGCCAATCGCTGCTGTAACAGGAGGATTTCATAAGCAAGACTTCCGGTCTGCGCATGGGTCTCTTCAGTATCGAATTCTTCTGGTCTCACTGTCGTGTTACTCTCTTTCATAGTACCTTTAGTTGCTCGAGGTAATGCATCTCGATTTGAAAGGATGTCAGACATGGCTCACACTTCCCGAGGTGGCTCATTTACTACATACTACAATTACCTTCATTCCGTATGGTAGTATGATTTATCCTGTGGGCATACAACAAGCGGCAACGGTATAGAGTTATATAGCCATTCGTATCATACATACCCGATACTGCTGGACATATAACATTACGCCGCTCTTCCACAGAGGTAGAATATATAGGAACAACATCCTAGCGGAATGCAAATGTGGATGTGATAATGGTTCAATATACTATATAAACATGTACAAACAACTTCTTATACTACTCAAGGTAAGCAAGAGACAGATACTCTGGAGCCATGACATCTATGTCTACACCTTTTCACAAAGCAACGGCGCCTGTGCCTATCTCGCGTGAAGAAACACGAGCGGCGGACTCTAAACAAGAGGTGAAGGGATCGCCGGAGGTAGGGATAGAAGAGGAAGAGGATATTCATACAGAGAGTCAAGAACATACGCACAAAGAACACAGCCCTCAGCGTATACGAGTCCTGCTGGTAGATGATCATGAGGTGGTACGCAGGGGACTTGTTACAGTCCTGGAAGGCGAAGATGACTTTGAGGTAGTCGGTCAGGCAAGCAACGGGAGCACATTGATGACGCTCGCCAGAAGTTTGCTGCCCGATATTATCTTACTTGACATCTTTCTCGAAGCGGTGAATGGGCTGGATATTGCACAGCAGTTGCTGCGTGCCAGCCCGTCGTCGCGCATCGTGATCTATACCGGCTATGTCGACGATGACCATCTCTTTCGCGCCATGCGCGTTGGTGTGCACGGCTATATACAAAAGTCGCTGCCGCTCGATGAACTGCTCTCAGCCTTGCGCGCCGTCTACAGAGGCGAGCGGGTCGTTGGAGAACCGCGCGCGCTTACCCAGGTCCTGGGCGAGTTTACGCGCTTGACCAAAGAGCAGGATCGCGTGCGCTCCGGGCTGAGCGACCTGGAGATCGAGCTGGTAAAACTGGCGGCGGAAGGATGTAGCAATAAAGAAATTGCCGCGCGCCAATTTTGGAGCGAGGTCACTGTAAAGCGCAAAATGCAAGATATCTATCGTAAGCTTCATGTCACCGATCGTGCTCAGGCGGTTGCCGAAGCTATGCGCATGGGACTGATCTGAGCAACTACTAGTAGACGATTTTTCACTGCCCTATAATAGTGGCAGGAAACACGGAGTTTTTTAGTCAGAGGAGGCAACAAAAATGACCGAATGTCCACAATGTGGCACGATGAACGAAGATAATGTAAAGAACTGTAAAAGCTGTCGCGTCAATATGTACTGGGCGTTTCAGCATTACGACGAGCTGGCCAAGCTGCGCCAGGAGAATTCTCTCGCGGAGCGTCCACCTACAGCGTCATTTCTGGTAAACACCAGCAAAAAAATTGATGATGGCCCAACCGTCAACTGGCTGAGCAACACCATCAAGAAGTTTGGCTACAAAGGCGCAGGCAAAAAAGTCAGCACCATTTCAGACTAACACTGATGAGAGAATGGGTCGGCTCAGCCGACCCATTCTCTCTCTCATTACGCTGTAACTACTTTCTTGCACCTGCCAGCGGGGCGTTCTGGCTGGCCTGCGTCACCGAGACCTGCTCCATGCCACCGGCATTAAACCACTCGGCCGCCAATTTAACGCCTTCACGCAGCTCTACCTTCGGCTCATAGCCCAGCTCTCTGCGCGCCTTTTCGACACTGTGCCGGTTATCACTACCGAACATCAATGCGCCCAACTGGGTGGCAGGCGGCTTCATCTTATAGAAGTTCGCCAGCACAAAAGCCCTCTCGATGACCGTGGCCGCTGCAAATATGGGCAGATACGGTATATGCATCGTCGGGTGAGAACCACCAACGGCATCGGCAATCGCATCATACATTTCCTGCTGGGTCAATGGACGATCATTGGTGATATTGTAGGCATTGCCGGGCGCCTTCTCATGGTAGGCCGCCAGCATATAGCCCTGTACCACGTCGGTGACATAACAGAACGGCAGGGCATTATTGCCTTTACCGACGAGAAGCACTTTACCATCTTTGGCTTTCTGCGCCATGCGACCAAAGTGCAGGCGATCATTGGGTCCAAAAAAGGTGCCCGGCCGCAGAATAACCGTCTCCATCTCACTATTGAGCAGCAAACGGCGGATCAGGCGATCCCCTTCAGCCTTCGTAGTGGAGTATGGATCGGGATCGGGACGCAGCGGATCGTTCTCCGTCATGAAGCGGCCATGCCCAAGTCCATACACTGTATGCGAGCTGGTATGCACAAAACGCTTCACGCCTGCTGCCTGCGCGGCTTTATACAGGTTCTCAGAACCGGTGACGTTCACCAGGCGGTAATCCGACATGGGCCGCCATACGCCCATCATGCCAGCGAGATGAAAAATCAAATCGACATCTTTTACGGCTGGCCCAAGCGTGGTCGCGTCGGTGATATCCCCACGCACCACTTCCACTCCCTGCGCCGTCAACTTATCGGCATTCTCTACAGGTAATACCAGCGCCCTGATGCTCTCACCACGTTCTTGTAATTCTCTAATCAGGTGCCCACCAAGTAAGCCGGTAGCCCCGGTGATCAGTACTTTCATAATAGGTCTCCAGTCTCCCATCGCAAAACATAGATATATCAGTGTACAATAGAGAGTAAGGTCTGCCCGTCAATTATGCAACGATTGGTTGATATTTACTAGGGACTTTCAGCCCGAAAGTCCTAATACTTAGTAATAGCAATGGCAAAAACGTGGAGCAAAAGGCGTTTTCTCCACTCGTTCCACTTTACTATACGCTTAAAAGAAGGAGGATTCGGTGATGGCTCAGGATACTATTGAGCCAATATCTACACCGGATACAATATATATGCAGCAAGAACGTCTCAAGCAAGATGATGTACGGGCACTACAAGAAGGCCAGGCGGAGAAAAGCAACGCAGTGCAAAATGGCCCATTCATAACTTACCCGACCTGGCCGACATCAAAACCAGGGCCACAGTCCACCCCACCACCACCGGGAATGAAACCGGTAAGCGCTATTCGCCGCGAACAGGTGGCCGAACAGAACTATAACCAGGAAACCGGCGAACCAGCCGACCCACATCCACTGCGCGCCAACCCCGATGAGACACTGACCGGCCCAACTGGATTTGACCAGCCGCTCACCGGCCAGGAGATGCTGCGTAAGCGCAAACCGCGCCTCTAACGTTTTGTTGAGGTCATGTGACCTGGAAACGTGGAAGGGTGTGGTGGGCAACGGGCTGGGGCTTGCCCCAGCCCGTTGCCCACCACACCCTTCTCTCATTTTTACCATATGAAGATCAACAGAACACTCACTATCATGGCAGGTTGGTATAGACGCTCTTCTCGTGCTTTTATCTCGTTACGTCAGCGCAATTTTCGTCTCTTCTGGTTTGGTCAGATGATCTCGCTGATTGGCACCTGGATGCAAAGCATCGGGCAAGCCTGGTTGGTACTGGAACTGACCCACAGCGCCTGGCAACTCGGTCTGGTGGGTGCCCTGCAAGCTCTACCGATCCTGCTCTTCTCGCTCTTCGCAGGAGTCTTTGCCGACCGCTGGCCCAAAAGGCACATCTTGCTCCTGACCCAATCGGCGGCTATGATTCAGGCATTTCTTCTCTGGGCACTGATCGTGACCGGCACCGTACAGCTCTGGCATATCTATGTTCTGGCTGTGCTGCTAGGGATCACGAGAAGCCTGGATACGCCGACCCGCCAGTCCTTTGTTGTCGAAATGGTCGGGCGCGAGGACCTGCCTAACGCGGTGGCCTTGAACTCCTCGCTCTCGAATTTGACGCGCATCGCGGGTCCCGCTATCGGGGGCATCATCATTGCCAGAAGCTCCGTGACCATGCTTTTTCTGCTCAATGCGTTCAGCTTTCTGGCGGTGATTGTGGCTCTGGCGCTGATCAACGGTCGCGAGTTGCACGCCCAGGCGCTTCAACACAGCAGCGGGGATGTGCGACAGACTACCTGGCAGAGTTTGCGCGAGGGTGTGTCCTACGTCTGGAAAACGCCTGCGGTGTTGTTGGTGATCATGGTGGTTGGCCTGGTGTTGCTTTTCGGCTCAAACTTCAATGTCCTGCTCCCACTCTTCGCCACGGACGTGCTGCATGTTGGTGCAACTGGCTTTGGCTTTCTCTCTTCTGCAATTAGCGTGGGCGCGTTGCTCTCGGCCCTGTGGCTGGCCTGGAGCAATCAGCAGCCAACGATCCGCCACATGCTGCTCGCCATGCTGATCTTCGGCGGCCTGGAGATAGTTTTTGCGTTCTCGCATATCTATCCCCTATCGTTAGTGCTCATTGCGGGCGTGGGCTTTGCGGAGACCACCTTCGCTCAGCTTGCCATCACTATGCTCCAAACGATCGCCCCGGACCACCTGCGTGGGCGCGTCATGAGCGTCTATGTGCTCTTCTTCGACGGCAGCCTCCCGCTGGGCTATCTGCTGGTTGGCTGGCTGTCAAGTCTCTGCGGTGCGCCCCTCGCCATGCTCATCTGCGCGCTTCTCAGCCTGCTGGTTACGGGAGCCGGGTGGATATGGCAAATGAACATCAAGATAAGGGAACGGAATCTCGTAGGGCGAGAAGCCTCCTAAAGATCGGCCCTACACCAGCGGAGCTGCTCCGCTGGTGTAGGGCCGATCTTTAGGAGGCTTCTCGCCCCACGCT
>WNGQ01005474.1_pt1 | contig 15676 bp, 6 predicted proteins | sample 5407661 | NCBI WGS metagenome assembly WNGQ01 (sample SAMN13153382, study PRJNA577476) | soil metagenome | isolation source: 60 cm soil or saprolite under Garry oak tree replicate 2 | place: USA:California | collected 2016-06-15 | reverse complement strand
TGGTCCAAACCGGCGATATCCTCGATCGCGGGCCCAAGGCTCGAGCCGCAATGGACTTTCTGATGGCCCTCCAAAAGGACGCGCCACGCCAGGGTGGGCGCGTCATCGTCTTGATGGGCAATCACGAGGCAATGAACATCTATGGCGACTTGCGCTACGTCACACCAAACGACTACGCCAGCTTCGCGGATAACAAATCCGAAAACCGGCGGAAATCCGCTTACGCGTCGTACGCCGAATTGAACAAGAATACTTCAGAAGGCGAATGGATGACGTCGCATCCTCCAGGATTCATCGAGCATCGCGAGGCTTTCGGACCGGATGGCAAATACGGCAAGTGGCTTCGCACTCTGCCGGCAGTGGCGCGGGTGAATGATTCGATATTTCTTCACGGCGGCATCCATCCGCAGTTCGCATCGTGGAAACTTGACAAGATCAACGATGTCGTCGCCGCCGAAATCAAAGCCTTCGACGCCTACAAGAAATTCATGGCCGAACAGAAAATTGCGCTGCCCTTTTACACGCTGGATGAGCTGACCATGGCGGCGACCGCGGCCGTCGAAAAGAAGGTCGACGTCTTGAAAGATTTTATCGGATTGGGCGGCTGGCTCAGTATTCATCCCGACGGCCCGCTATGGTTTCGTGGCTACGCCGAATGGTCCGATGACGAAGGGGCACCCCAGATCCAAACTCTGACTGAAGCATTCGGCGTGGCGCGTTTTGTTGTCGGCCACACGCCGCAGGCAGGCCAAGTCGCCGAGCGATTCGGAGGAAAGGTGTACTTGATCGATACTGGAATGCTTGCCGGTTACGTTAAGGGCGGACGCGCGTCGGCGCTCAATATCCAGGATGGAAAGGTGAGCGCCATTTATTTGCAAGACGCGAAGAATTTCGACTGACACTATGCAGTTCATCAATCGTTTATTCAATCTGCGGCCAGGCGACTTCAGCCGGGGACTTCCTCTCTTCGGCTATAGCTTTCTGATCATCTCGTCATACGTGATGGCTCAGGTGGCCCGCGACGCTCTCTTTCTCAATAGGTTCACGCCGCAGCAACTGCCATACGTCGACATCACGACGGCGGTAGTGGTCAGCGTCATCGTTGCCTTCTACATTCGCCTCGACCGCCGCGCCGGTCTGCGAAATCTGCTCGCCGGCTGCCTGCTGTTCTACACAGCCAACGTGATCGCGTTGTGGTCGGCTGTGCACTATTACAAATATCCGTGGATGTACCCCGTTCTCTATGTCTGGGTCGGTATCTTCGGCGTTTTGGCGCCCGCACAGGTGTGGACCTTGGCCAACTTCGTCTGGACAACCAGGGAAGCCAAAAGACTCTTCGGTCTTCTGGGTAGCGGGGCGATCGTCGGCGGCATTTTCGGGGGTTTTTTTTCAAATTGGATGGCGCCGAACTTCGGCACCGAGAGCCTGCTTCTCGTCGTCGGCCTGTTTCTTGTCTTCTCGGCCGGATTCGTCGTGGTCATCTGGAATCAGCAGCACGCCAGTGAAACTCCGGTTCCCGCTTCGCGAAGCGACGAGGTTCCGAACAGCCTTCTGGATAGCTTCAGGCTCGTCATCCAATCACGACACCTGCAATCAATCGCCGCTTTGATCTGTCTTTCTTCAATCGTAACAACCGCGGCAGGATGGCAATTGAAAGCGGTCGCCACGGCGGCTTTTACAAAGGACGCGCTCGTTCAAAAGGACGCGCTCGCGGCATTCTTCGGTTCATTCGCCGGCTTCACCGGAATCGCTTCGCTGGCCGCGCAACTGCTTGTGACAACGAAGCTGCTTCGCCGCTTTGGCGTAGGCGTGGCTCTGCTGGTTCTACCTCTAAGCCTGGTGGCCGGTTCAGCGGCCGTCCTCTTCTGGGGCACGCTCTGGGCAGCAAGCCTGCTCAAAGGGAGCGACAAGGTTTTTCGATACTCGATCGATAAATCCGCGGTGGAGTTGCTTTATTTACCGGTGTCCGCCAACACCAAGCTTCAGGTGAAATCGTTTATTGATACCGTCATCTGGAGACTCGGTGACGGCCTGGCTGGACTCACTCTGCTGCTATTTGCGACGACCTTGCGCTTCACTCCCAGACAGATCAGTTGGGTGAATCTCATTCTGCTCGTCGTGTGGCTCGGCACCGCCTTCGTGGCGAAGCAGCAGTACGTCGCAACGTTGAGGGACAACATCCAGCGTGTCCGAATCCAACCGGAGCGGGTCTCGGTCCCAGTCCTGGATCAATTCACCACCAGCGTCTTTGCTGAGAAATTGAGTTCTCCCGACCAGAACGAGATTCTCTACGCGCTGGCGCTTTTCGAAATGGGCCAGCAGCTGCGGGCACATTCCGCCGTCCGGAATCTGCTGGAACATCCGTCGCCGCACATACGCAAGAAGGCCATTTCGATTCTGAGCGGAGCAGCCGATCAATCGGTGCGGCCACAGATGATGACGCTGCTTCACGATGATGATCTCGAGGTTCGCACCGAAGCATTGCTGTATCTGACCCGGCACGATCACATCGACCCGCTGGCGAATATCGACCGCCTGGGCGATTTCGCCGATTACTCGATCCGTTCGGCAACCGTAGCGTTTTTAGCCAGGCCAGGCGAAGCGCAGAATATTGAGGCCGCTCGTTTGATTCTCGATGGCATGGTCCGTGAGGACGGAGAGAAGCGCCAGCAGACGCGCATTGAAGCCGCTCGGGTGATCGCCTCACTTCCCGATCACTTTGAAAACCAGCTCGAGGTGCTGATGAAAGACACGGATCCGGACGTCGTGCGGAACGCCCTGCGTGCTGCAGGAGCACTCCGAAAACGCCGTTACGTTCCCGCGATGATCCAACAACTGGGCAACGACAAATTAACGGCCGACGCCGCCGACGCGCTTGCATTTTTTGAAGACGCCGTCGTCGGCACGCTAAGGGATCATCTCAACGATCCGAACGAGCCCATTGAGATCCGGCAGCAAATACCGCAGGTATTGCTCCGGATCGGTACGGAACCAGCAGGCCGTGTGCTTGCTGAAAATCTCCTGCAGGCGGACACGATTCTGCGGTTCCGTATCATCTCTGCCTTGAACAAGCTTCATGACGTTCGAAGGAATCTCGCACTCGACAAGCCGCTGATCGAAACCGTCATGATTGCGGAACTCATGGGGCATTACCGTTCCTACCAAATTCTCGGAACAATGGGTGGCGTGGCTGACGACGTACTGCAACGAGCCATGAATGACGAGGTGGAAAGGATATTTCGACTGATGAAGCTGCTGTTCCCCTCACTCGACTTGCAGAACGCGTACCTGGGAATCCAATCCCCTGATCCAGTCACTCATGCCAATGCGCTGGAGTTTCTCGACAATACCTTGAATCCCCAGTTGCGGCCGCTGCTTGTGCCACTCATTGACAGTGAGGTCAGTGTCGCGGAACGAATTCGGTTGGCCGATCGATTCCTGGGATTCAGCGTGAAGGCCTAAAGCAAGGCTACGACCCCGCGCCCATTCGCGTTGTTGGCGTACTTCGCGGCTCTTTTTCGGACCCGCCGTGGAGGAGTTTCCTCCGCATCTCCAGCAGCGTCAGGATTATCGCGGGGAAATGACTGATGAACCACAAAGGCGCAAACCAGCCCGTCGCACGCAGCCGCCGCGCAAAGAAGTAATAGCTGATCGCCATTAAAGAATAGCTGACAGCGGAAAAGGCGAGAATGCTGGCGCCGGTGAAGTTGTCGATGCGTTGGGTCAAACCGAACGCGAGTCCAGCGACCGCAATAAGCGTCGCCGCACCACTTCCAATTACTAAACTTGCCCCGCGGCCGCTGTAATGTTGCTCGGGATCCGTATCCGAGGACCACGAGGTGACATTCGCATCCCGCCACACCCAACGGGAGCCGTCGCCTTCGAACACTCGCAGACCGTCAACCTGATACCCCCAGATATTCCATCCTGCTTCATTCAGAATGCCCGGCATCCGGTTGATCCGGTTCACCACGTCGAACGCTTCGCGATTTACAAGCAGGAAGGACGATTCCGCGTCGAGCAGCTTCCGCCTGTTTCGCCGGGAGTCCGCGACGCGCATCATCTGTAGAAGTTGCTCCATCGAAGGAGCAACTAACCGTTCGAGAAGTGAACGGCACCGAATGCCAGGTCTCATCGTAAACGCCGAAATCTCGTTGGAGCCGGCAAATTCCAGCGCGGTCTCGATAGCAAACCGGTCGAGCGTGATATCCGAACCCAGGACGACCAGCCACCGGCCTCGAGCAGTCGATTGCGCTTGCTCAAGAGCCCGCGTACGATCGTGTTGCGAAGCGATCGGAAAAGGCGTCGCAATCACCCGGACGGGAATGTGAGATCGCCCGCTCCGGAATTCTTTCGCCACTCGCGCAAAATGCTGCTGTTCCTCCGAATGAATCAGAAACAGCTCAATGAACGGATAAGACTGGCCCAAAATGGACCGGATCGTACCCTCGAGCTTCGCCACATTGCCATGCATCGGCACAAAAACCGAGATCACGCCGTAGGCGCCGGACGCTCGCCGCGCCGTGAACCGGCTGCGTCCCGAAAACGCAAACCAACTTTCGAGGAAAACCAGAAGGGTGGCAAGCGCCGAGAGCCAGCAAACGAATAAAAAGACAAATTGGAGGAAAGGCACCATATCTCTTTCTAAAACTGAAAGCGGGGGGCTGTCAACCTAGATCATTGCGAATTTCGAATTGCGAATTTTATTTACTCGCAACTTCGCAATTCGAAATTCGCAATTTCGAAAATTGTTTATCGGTAGTAATTCTTCAGCCGCTGATACAGTTCGCCGGTAGCCCTGCAATCGGCAAGGCAGTAATGCGCTATTTCATCGAGCCGGCCCTGTCTGAAGTAGTCTCCCACTTTGCTTCCGTTGATGCCATTCTTGGGGGAATTCACGCCGAAGATTTCACAAAAAAACTCGAGGGTTCCTTTGCGGTACCGGTCAAAGTTCGTGAGGACCTCGCGAACATCAAAGTGCCGTTCCGTGCTGAATCGCCGGGTGTCGAGGACCAGATCGCGGGGAATCGGCACACCCATGATCGCGCTTCGGATGTTGATGTACGGAAAATCGAAGGATTTTCCATTGAAGGTAACAAACCGCTGCGGCCGGATCTGGCCGATGTCCGACCAGAAATTGGCGAGCAACTCTCGCTCATCGGCCTGGCAATACAGACGGGACCGGTCCAATTCAAGCCAGTGAACACCAATACAGATGATCCGGCCGGTACACGGGTCCAGCCCCAGGCTTTCAAGGATCCTCTGGCGATCTTCATCGCTATCCACGTCAAGCAGGATCTCTCGTGCTCTCGAGGGAATCAGTTCAACGTCTTGCCCAACCGTCTCAATGTCCACCACAAGTGTTGCCGGTTGCCCCATGTCTTGTCTCCTGAAACGATCGTATTCACGTCTCGGACAAGTCAGGGGCAGTCCACGGGTCTGGATTTTTCCAGCTGGTTCCCCGCCAAGTCAACGATTCGCTTGACATTGCGCCTACGATGACCATGATGCTTATAACTGCCAAGTCGGGCGCGGTTCGTAAGCCTTCACCCCCTGTACCATGGGCTTATTAACCACATGGTTTCTCGATCGATGCATGCCCAAAAAATTCTGAGTGTCAACTCTTCGCGTGCGTACAACCGCCTGTTGGCTCGGCCAATAGGAATACGACACGCGAAGACGAAAGAAAGGAACGAACATGAAGACAATGTCGAAGCTCGTCCTGGCGCTCATAACCCTCGGCTTGTTTGTATCCGGGGTGATGGCCCAGACGGCCACAACCGGCTCCATTTCAGGCACCATCACTGATCCCACGGGCGCCGCGGTGCCCGGCGTGACAGCGACAGCCACGAGCCCAAATCTGATTTTGCCGCAGTCGGCGACGACGGGCGGCGATGGCCGATACACAATTTTCAGTTTGCCTCCGGGCAGATACATGATTACCGTCGAGGCCCAGAAGGGTTTTACAAAGGTCCAGCAAAGCAATATCGATGTGAACCTGGGAAGAACATCGCCGGGCGACATAGAGCTACAGGTGGGAGGCGTGCAGGAGGAGGTTTCGGTCACGGCTGCCGCCCCTGTTGACGTGGCAGAGACAACGACCGGCAACAACGTGTCCACCGATCAATTCTCCTATTTCCCAACGCAGCGCACTGTACAAAGCCTTTACACGATTGCTCCGACCGTCACGCGCTCGGGCTTACGTGACGCGACGGGACGTGACCGAGACCCTTCGGTTGGAGGATCCTCCGGTCCGGAGAACAACTACATTTTGGACGGAGTCAGCGTGTCGGACCCGGCTTACGGAGGAGGCGGCGCCAATCTTCCTTTTGAATTCATCCAGGAAGTGGAAGTCAAGACGGGCGCCTACGGTGCAGAGTACGGCCAATCTACAGGCGGTATCTTCAACGTGATCACCAAGAGCGGCGGCAATGACGTCCACGGAGATGTGTTTGGTTTCTTCACCACGCAAGGCTTGGTGCGCGCTGTAAAAAATTTCCCGTTCACGGGCGCCGCGGCGAACGGTTTTGCAGAAGCGGATACGGGTGCAGACGTCGGCGGTCCTATCAAGAAGGACAAACTGTGGTACTTCGCGGCCGTGAATCCACAGTGGCGCCAGAACTACTATCTTACGCAGACATTCCACGCGCCCGTTGATAACAGAGTCACGATTCCCTTTTATTCCGTTAAAGGTACGTGGGCCATCAACAACAAGAACATCTTTACGGCGTCCACCTTTGCGGATTTCACGAAAATCGACGGATTCCTCCCTACGATCGGTAACTTCGTGGCGCTGACGAGCGGGAACGGATTCGGATCCGACGTCAATGCCTTCCTCGGAAGGGCCGAGAGAGGCGGTCACAATTATGCGTTCCGTTTAAATTCGACGATCAGCTCCACGTTTGTCGCGGAGTTTTCCGGCGGACTCCATTTTCAGAGATTCAACGACATTCCCCGCTCGTCAGACCAACCTATGGTTACAGATAATTTTGCGGTTCTTCGAGGTGGAGCGGTTCTGACCCCAACGCAAACGGGGATCACGACTCCCTTAACGGGGTGCGGCTCCGCATCATCGGCATGTCCGGGTTTCGTCGATTATGTCGACGGCCGAGGCGGCTCGCTGCAGCGCAACTTTTTCCGTGGACCGGGTTTCAGCACCGGTATTGTCACCAATCAGGATCGCAACCGGTACGAATTCGCCGCTCGCCTTCAGAACACGTGGAACAAACATGATTTGAAGTACGGCTTGGAATGGCACGACAACAAATACAACATTGCTACAGTGGCGCCCGGCGGACCGGTTACGTATGCCAATCCTAACAATCTCAGCTTCGCGACCGCGGACAATAACCAGACGAATGGCGTCCGTATTACGAATAACTTTAGCGTTTGCACTGTTCGGGGCAGCCAAGTCATTTGTCCAGCGGCGACGGCGACAGCGGTCCTGAACAACGCCGCATCCGCTTTGCCGGCCGGATTGACGGTTGGACCGGCGGGCTCCATTACTTCCGATGAAGCCTTCAACAATCCATTCCTGGTGCGGCTCAGCACGCGTGTTCGCGATTTCGAGCTTCATGCCAACACATCCACCCGAGTGCTGAGTCATTATGTCCAAGACGAATGGAAACTCGCCCGGAACCTCCAACTCAATCTGGGTCTGAGGTGGGATTACCAACAGGGATACAGTAACGGCGGGGGCACATACATCAAGCTGAACCAGTTCATACCGGACACCCAACCGCGTCTAGGGCTTGTTTGGGATTTCACAGGCAAAGGTAAAGGCAAGTTCGTCGTCAATTTTGCGCGATACCTGGAAACGCCGATTCCGCTGGATGTTAACGTTCGCGCTGGAGGCGGCGAGGTTCAAATCGACAAAAACTTCAACGCGAACAGACTCAATGCTCCATCCAATTCGACCATCGTTCCAGGAATTCGATCGAGCCTTGCCGTCGGCGCGGTGAATCTAGGTTCTGACGAAACTCCGATCGATCCGGGTATCAAACCTCAGACGCTCAACGAATACACAGCCGGTTTCGAGTACGAGGCCGTCCGGGATCTCGTCCTGGGAGCGCGAGGCGTCTATCGGGCTCAAGACCAGGTGATCGAGGATGGCTCTTTCGATGACGGCGACAATTATCTTCTTTTCAACCCAGGCCGCCGAGGCCATGGCGAAACAACCGAGGATAAGGCTTGCTCCGCTCCGGCGATAGGATGTTTCGGCCATGGCCGGCGCTACTACAGAGGGCTGGAATTTACGGCGAACAAACGATTCACGACCAATTATCAGATGATCGTTTCGTACACGTTCTCCAGTCTGATTGGCAACTATGAGGGTCTTTTCCGAAACGACAACGGCCAGTCGGATCCGAACATTACTTCACTGTTCGACCTCGTCAGTTTGCTCAAGAACCAGTACGGCCGGCTGCCCAACGACCGCCCGCACCAATTCAAGTTCAACGGCAGCTATCGCACACCGCTTAAGCTCCTCATCAGCGGAAACTGGTATATTCAGTCCGGCTCGCCCTTCAACCAACTGACTCCGCATGCAGTTTATGGAAACAACGAAGGATTCGGAGTGCCGAGAGGAACTGCCACTGTTCCGAAGGTCACCGTCACGGAGCCTGGTTTTCCCAATGTCGTCGACGGCGTTGGCGCAAACCGGACTCCAGTGACCTGGAATACGGATCTGGGTTTCTACTATCCGTTCAGACTCAAGAACGAACGTGAAATCCGACTGCAAGCGGATTGGTTCAATGCGTTTAACCAACAGCGCGCAGTCACTCTGGATCAGACTTTCACGCTGAACAGCGGCGTCACCGGCGTGCCGCCCGTGACGAATCCGTTTTATGGAGCTGCTGTGGTCGTTCAGCCTCCATCACAGTGGAGATTTGGCGCGAAGTTCAGCTTCTAGCCAAACCTCGCTTTAGTGATACCTTTTGGGGAGAGCGTGAATCGCGCTCTCCCCGATTTTTTTTGGTCACGAATAAAGGTAGTTATGAGCTCAATGCTTTTTGTTGTACTGATGGGTTTGTCATCCGTGGCGCCAAGCTGGCAGGGAAATGGCGTCTCGCCTGTTGGCACCGGCGGCTCTCATGTGATTCAAGGCCAGGTGTATCTTCCGTCGGGCCGTCGAGCGGAGAACGTCCATGTGAAGCTTCAAAGCTTCGGGGCCGGCGACCTGTCGGTCATGGCGTCTGGCAATGGTGAATTTACTTTTCGATCGTTGTCTCCGGGCCAGTACATCGTCATTATCGATGCGGGCAAGGGATTTGAACGGGCCGAGGAGAACGTCTTCATCGACACCGACATCAGACTCCGAACCGGAAGTTCCTCGACGTCGCGGCCGTACCGTGTGATCGTTCATCTCCAGCCGAAACGAAATCCCGAAAACGAGGGTAAAGCTTCAGTGGTTAACGCCGCCGCTCTGGCGGAAGCCCCGGAACCGGCGCAGAGACTTTACAAGAAAGCGTTAGGTCTGGCTCAGGCCGGCGACTCCAAGAAGGCAGTGGAAAACTTGAAGTCAGCCATCTCGATCTTTCCGAATTTCGTTATGGCGCTGGACGAACTCGGTGTGCAGTATCTGAAGCTCAGTAAAGCGGACGAAGCTGTGCAACCACTGAGGGAGGCTGTGAAAATCAGCCCTGATGCGTTCCGGCCGAACCTGAACCTTGGAATCGCTCTATTGGAAGCCAAACAGTTTGAGGAAGCCGAATCGCAATTGAAATCGGCCATCCGCTTGAGCGGCTCTTCGTCCGTCGCCCACATGTATCTCGGGATTGCATTGATCAGTGAACGGAAACTCTCGGACGCTCAGACTGAACTGGAGACAGCGGTGAAGTCCGACGCACCCGAGCTAGCGAAGGCCCACTACTACCTGGGCGGGATCTATTGGGGGAATCGCGAATACAACCGCGCCGCAGACGAACTGGACACCTATCTTCGACTCGCGCCCAATGCGCCAGAGGGCGCCAAGGTGCGCGAAACGATAAATGAACTCCGGAGCAAAGAGTAGCTCTTACGGATCGATCTCATTCGCATTGCAACCGGGCATCGATGGATCACGCGGGGCATCTGGCCCACATCTAGCGGATTTCTCACCGGCTTGTCGACGCCGCAGCGAAATCCCTCTCCCTTTGGGTCCCTTTCGGAGAGGGTGTCGCGAAGCGGCGGGTGAGGATTGATTAACGACACACCGGTGAATCCACACTTGACAACGCACCGCTGCAGTGTACGATTAAAGCACAAGTCTAAGCATTGGTAAGACTTGTTTCTCTCACCTCCATCGGATTCATCGAAGGTGAATAAAAAATCATCTCAGAATCCACTCGGTCTTTTGGTTTGCCAATACGCCGCAGACATGCCGGCATTAAGTCTCTTCAATAATTCCTTTAGGAGTTCACAATGCCCACAATGAGAAAAGCTAGAGCGTTGGATTCCCGAGTACTCATGCTTCTGATCTCGCTGATCGTGTTTTCCATAGTGAGTGATGCATCCGCCCAAGGTAATCGAGGAGGGATGGCGATCACGGTGGTGGACACGAGCGGCGCCGTACTGCCGGGCGCCTCGGTAGACATTATCAACCAGGACACGGGAGTGACCGAAAGAACAGTCATGACTGCCGAGGACGGGAAGGTTCTGGCAACACTCCTTCCGGCCGGAATGTATCGGTTAGTTGCGAACAGACCCGGCTTCAACCAGGGGGAAGTTCGTGACGTTCGCGTCCGGATAACGGAAACCTCGAGCGCCACTGTCACACTGCCAGTGGCTGGAGTCACTCAGGAAATTACAGTGGAAACCGCCGTCGCGCAGGTGCAACTGAACTCACCCTCGACTGGCCGGACCCTGGAAGCGGAGACGATCAGCCGTTTGCCCATGGCCACCGGAAATTTCTTCGGTCTGCTGACGCTGTCAACTGGAGCCAATACAGAACTGTTTGACACCGCGGCATTGGGACGCGGCGCGGTCACCATCAATGTGAATGGGCAGCGGCCCACCAACAATAATTACCAGTTGGAGGGTATCAACGCGAATGACTTCAACCTGCCGATCCTGGACAACGTTCCGTTGCCGAACCCGCAAACGCTTGCGGAATTCAAGACTCAGACATCATTGTATGACGCATCTCAGGGACGCAACGGTGGTGGAAATGTTCAGGTCGCTTTGAAGTCAGGCACTAGCGAATACCATGGCGATGTTTATGAGTTCTTCCGGAATGACTGGCTCAATGCAAACGATTTCTTCCTGAACAGGGCCGGTCGCCCCCGTCCGATATTACGCCAGAACAAGTATGGCGGATCGTTCGGCGGTCCCATACCAAGAATAAAGAATCTCTTTGGCTATGGAAACTACCAGGGAACACGAGCGTTATCCGGAATTTCGACGGGCACGACCATCAGCACGAACGTTCCGATCCTTCCGACGGATCGATCTGAAGCGAATTTGACCCGGACCTTTTTCCCTAGCGGATTGCCCCCCGGAATTACAAGGCTGGATCCGGTTGCCCTTCGCTTCCTGACTTTGCCCGCATCGAAATGTCCCGGATTCAATGATGGGACATTCTGCCTCCCGAGTTTATCAGGGACAGCCGGTCCTACTGGAACCGGTACAGCATTGAGACTGGCGAACCTCACACGATCTTCTCGTGGCGACTTCAATGACGATCAATTTGTGGTGAGCATCGACCACCAGACCACCCAAAACGACAAGATCACAGGCCGCTGGTTTTATGCGGACTTCCAAAGCGTTCGGCCTTTCGGGATCACATCCAGTTTGGCGCACCAGAAAGACTTCCCCAATGCCAACCGTTTCCTGAAGTTGGGCTGGACGCGCATCATTTCTCCCACGATGATCAATGAAAGCCGCTTCGGCTTCAACCGGTTCTCGTTCAGTCAGATTCCGCACGAGCCTATTAGTCTTGCGGACATTGGTGCAACACGCGGCAATTCCGGGGAATTCCCCGCAGCGTACCGTATTAATATCCTCGGCAGCGGAGCCTTTTCGATGGGCACCGGCGTCAACGACGACCGAACCAACACCGCGAATACGTTCACCTACGCGGATGATTTGTCGATGTCGAGGGGCAAACATCAGTTGCGTATGGGCTTTGAAGCGGACCGGTACCAGTTGAATCGGGCCAACCGCTTCGCGACGCGCGGCAGCGTTACATTTGGCAATACCGTCGCGGGTGCGGGAGGCGCGGGCATTCCCGCACTGGCGGGTTTCCAGAACTTTCTTCTGGGCCGCATCACGACCACGCAGGGCGGTTCAGGCATTTACACGTTCTATTTCAGAGCGGCCGATTATTCCGGCTATTTCCAGGATGACTGGCGCGCGGCCTCACGGCATCCGGAACACACCCCCCGCGTCGGCACACCGGGTGTCACAGACTGCACGCTATTACACTGCATGGACGCCAACAATATCGCGCCGCGCGTTGGGCTTGCATGGGACTTCTTGGGGAACCATAAGACAGTTCTCCGATCCGGGTACGGTATTTACTACCAGAGGACATCCAATCAGGGACTACTACAAACCACTGGCGGCCTGCCATTTCAGGAGCCGGCCGCGGCGGCACCGTTCAGCGTGACCACGCTGAACCCGTTCCCGACCAGCCGGCCAACTTCCGATTTCCCGTTGCCCACAGACCAGGTCGTGCCGCGGCTGATCGCATTCAACGCAACCACAGGAGCCCCTGTCTTCAGTAGCGCGAGCGGTGGCGCCCTAGGAGCCACGTTTTTCTTCCCGCGGCGTGACTTCCATGCCCCTTATGCACAACATTGGAACCTGAACATCCAGCACGAAGTCTACCGAGGATGGATTGCAGAAGTGGGTTATGTCGGGACTCGAGGCGTGGGTCTGCTTGGTCCAGGTCGGCCTGTCAACCCCGCTCAGATTTGCACGGTGGCGAACCCGTGTGCGATTCCGGCAGATATAGGAGCAAATGTGACCGTTCCAGCCGGAACGCCCGGATTAACAAAGCAAGGGGACGGCACTATTCTCATCACGCGAAGCACGGGAGCCAATGCCGATGCCCGCGTGCCCGCGCAATACCTCGGGCTGGCCAACAGCCAACTTATGGCCCAGGAACAGGCCGGTCAATCGACATACCACAGCCTGCAGGCTTCACTAACTCATCAGTACAGCAATGGGCTCTATTTCCAGGCGGGATATACGTGGTCGAAGGCAATAGACAACAGTTCCGGCTCATCATTCACCGACGAGCTCAACGGAAATAACCCCTGGGGCGATTTGTTCGACACGAAGGGCACCATTGGTCTCGCGGACTTCGACCGGACACATCGGTTCGTCGTCAGTTATAACTACGAACTGCCTTTCGCACGGTGGGCTGGTGTTCCCCAGCGTGGAGCGCTCGGGAGGGTCGTCCACGGGTGGTCGATAAATGGTGTAAGCACTTTCCAATCGGGAACGCCGTTCATGGTCTATGACAGCAGCGCGGTACAACTCGAGGACACAGACCAAGTCGTCACCCAAAACAAGACGATACTGATCGGAAATGTTAAGGATGCTTACACATCTGGCGACGTGAAGTCTCGGCTCACTAATTACATCGACCTGAGCAAATTTGTCGTCGGCGGCCGGTGCGTTGATAACCAGAACAGCATCGTCTCTTGCAGTTCTCCCGCAAGCACTGGTTTCACCGCCAACGGCACGCTCGGACGGAATGTGTTTCGCGGGCCGTTCCAGACGAACTGGGATATGTCGCTCATTAAATCTATTCCGATTAAGGAGCGCCACTCGGTGGATTTGCGGGCGGAATTCTTCAACGTTTGGAACCACGCCGCTTTCTCGAGCCCGCAAGCCAGCGGGGCGAATTGTGGAGGTTCTTGTCCCACGTACGGACTCATCGACGTGTCCGGTGGAGATTCCTCGATCTTAACCACTGCCAACCGGCCGCGGATTATCCAGTTCGCGGTGAAGTACAACTTCTAACCGCGGATGATGCGGATTGCGCGGATTCCATCCGCGCAATCCGCGGCCTACCTTCGACTTTCAATATTCACTCTTAGCTTGACATGACGTGCCGAGGATGTACGATTGATGCGTAAGTTCAAGTTCTTAGAAGACTTGCCTCACCCCCTTGGATTCATAGAGAAGAACGACAGAAGTCATCCCAGAATCCACTCGGTCTTATGGTCCACTAATAATCGTAGCAATCGAACGTATGGAGGAGATCGGATTATGACGTCCAGGAAACTTTTTCTTTTGGGTTTGGTATTAGTGCTCGCAAGCACGCCGGCCCTCTTGGCCCAATCCACGACGGGCAGCATCCAGGGCGTGGTTACGGACGAGCAAAAAGCGCTCATTCCGGGCGCCAACGTATCGGTCCGTCATCTTGAGACGAATGCCACGCGCACCACAAACTCAGACGAAGGAGGCCGGTTTCGCGTAATCAACCTGCCTGTCGGAACGTATGAAGTCACGGTTGATCAACCCGGCTTCACCAAATATGTCCGGTCTGGAATCATTCTGACACTCAATCAAAACGCCGTCGTCGAGGCGACATTGAAGGTAGCTGGAATCACGGAGGCGGTGACCGTGGTCGAAGCGAATGCGTCGCCACTCAACGTCAACAACGCGGAAATCGGTGTGGTGTTTGACCCCAAACGCATCTCCGAGCTGCCGCTTGCCACCGATCGCGATGTGTTTTCCATTGCCCTTTCGGCACCGGGCGTCAGCCAGCTCGGCAGTGGACAGGCGGTTTTTGCGTCGGGCCCAGACTCCGGGAAGGATAGCTACTCGGTGAATGGCATGCGGGTCCGATCCAACAACTTCATGGTCGATGGCCAGGACAGCAACGATCCGAGCGTCACCGGCCGGCAGCAACCCATCAACAATCCAGATATCGTCCAGGAAGTACGCCTCATCACGAATCAGTTTGCGGCCGAGTACGGCCGCGCGGCCGGCTCGGTGATGAACGTCATTACGAAAAGCGGAACGAACGGCTTTCATGGAAGCGCCTTCTGGTTTCACAACGACAATGCTCTGAATGCTCGAAGCAATCTGGATGAAAAAGTCGGACCAAACGCTCCATGGAGAATCGAAAACCAATTTGGCGGAACAGGCGGAGGTCCCATTGTTAAAGACCGGACCTTCTTCTTTGGGTCCTATCAGCGATGGACAGACCGCCGTCTTGGTTCGGGAAGCACCATCAACGGCGTTCCGACGGAGCAGGGCCGCCAAATCTTACAGCAGGCGGCGGGAAGCCGGCCGCAAGTGGCCGCCTTGCTCAAATTCCTCCCGGCGGCGCAGACACCGCTACCCGGTAAAACCGCAAGTTTCAGCCTTGCCGGCCAAACCTACGCTGTACCGCTAGGGTCGCTTACGGGATCCGCCACACGCCACACGGACGACAATCAATTTTCCACGCGGATCGATCAGCACTTGAACAACACGCACACCCTGAGCGGCCGTTATCTCTTCACCGATGATACGGACGCCGGAGGCGGACAGGTGACTCCTTCGCGTTTGACCACCGTCGTGCCCGCGCGCCAACAGGCCGCCAATGTCTGGCTCACCAGCGCCCTGTCGAGCCGAAGTGTTAATGAGTTGCGCGCGGCATATCAGCGGCTTGCGACCACGACCACGGCCCAGGACACGACTTCGCAAGAGATACCATCCATGGAAATCTCAGAGCTAGGCCTGACAGGTTTCAACG
>WNGQ01012876.1_pt1 | contig 15677 bp, 13 predicted proteins | sample 5407661 | NCBI WGS metagenome assembly WNGQ01 (sample SAMN13153382, study PRJNA577476) | soil metagenome | isolation source: 60 cm soil or saprolite under Garry oak tree replicate 2 | place: USA:California | collected 2016-06-15 | reverse complement strand
AAGCGAAAGCGCACACCATTCTTTGTGATTGTAGTGCTCGTCGCGTTTATTGTTGGCATAGGTGTCGGTCTCCTTATCCCCAACTCAGGACCGCTCCACGTCTCCAAGCCAGCACGGACCGGTCCCGGCAAGGCAACACCGATCGGCCTCTCCTACGGCGACACGCTGCCCTGGGACAGCGCGAGCGTGCTCTCGCAGACCCTCAACGACGCGGTGGCCCTGGGCATCACCACGATCCGTCTCGACCTCGGCTGGAACGACATTCAGCCCGTTTCAGCCAGCACCTACAACTGGACCAACTTCGACAAGGTGGCGCAGGCGGCACGCTCAAGGAACCTGACCCTGCTCCCGATTCTTACCTACACCCCGCCATGGGCACGGCCGCCGGGTTGCACAACGGCACAGTGCGCCCCTGCAAACCCCAACGCGTTCGCCTTGTTCGCAGCCGCGGCCTCCACGCGCTATGCCCCCATGGGCATCCACACCTGGGAGATCTGGAACGAGCCCAATGTCGTCGGCTGCTGGCAGCCAGCTCCCAATGTCGCTCAGTACGTAAACCTGCTGAGTGTGACATCCACAGCGATAAGGGCTGTCGACCCGCAGGCCTTCATCGTCTCGGGCGGCCTCGCTCCCAGCAGCACTTCTCACGGCAACATCGCTCCGCTCACCTTCTTCAGCCAGTTCGCCGCTCTGGGTGGGATCAGCCTCGTGGATGCCATCGGGGACCACTCTTACTCGTTTCCCGTGCCCCCAGCCTACAATGCGGGCTGGAACGCCTGGCAGCAGATGACCGGCACCTCTCCGAGCATCGAGAGCATTCTTGTGGCCTACGGCGCCGCCAGTAAGAAGATCTGGATCACCGAGTATGGCGCTCCCACAAACGGCCCCGGAGCCGGAGCGACCTCCTCGAATTACAACTTCGGCAAGAGCCCCGACCACGTCGATGAGGCGCTCCAGGCGCAGATGGCCAATGACGCGGTCCGCCTGGCCCGCTCGTCAAGCTACATCGGCGCCCTCTACTGGTACTCGTACCAGGACCTGGGAACCGCCAAGTCGACCATCGAGAACTTCTTCGGACTCCGCAGGTTCGACGGCTCGGCTAAACCGCCCATAGGCGTCAAGTTAAGAGAGGGGGCAAAGCGCCCAGCAAGCGGTAGGAGGTACTCACGCGAGTGGAACGTTTGGGGATGGAACAGCCCGAACGCACACTCTGGAGAACCAAACGAATCGCTCGTCCTAAAGGCATATGTCCCACCATGCCATGTACCAGCGTGGGAACCTGTTCGCGCAGCACTTCGGCGACCGAGGAGAGACTGCGGTGCGGGTCGTCCCAACAGGAAAGGAGCACGAACCAATGCTGCACGACCATGGCCAGCAATTTGGCATAGACTTCACAGAGGATACGCCAGGGATCGCTGGCCTTCCACTCGTCGAGCAAGCCGGACTCTTTCCACAGTTTGAAAAGCAACTCCACTTGCCAGCGCGCTCGCAGCAAGGCCAGGGCCTGCGTGAAGGTGAGCATGGACGTCGGCACATTGGTCAGCACAATCGTCCAGTGCGCCAGTTCCATCACCAGCGGGTTGACGGGCTTGCCATGATCCTGAGCATAGGCGCGGATGCGCTCCTGGCGCAGGGCGGCGACCTCGTCGGGGACGCGCTCAGCCAACAGGCGTACGCCACTGACCAGTTTGCTGGCTCCCACTGCCACCAGCAGTTCCAGTCGCTCTCCGGTGACCTGGGGCAAGACCGAGAGCAAATCCAGCCGCTGCTTGTTGTGCCAGAGCACGATGCCGACCTTGTAGCGCATCAGGAAGTAGACGCCGCTTTGGCTCAAGGAGCGCAACCACTTCAAGCTCCAATAGCCCAGGTCGCCGATCCACAAGCTGCCGGGCAAGATTTCCTGCTGGCGCAAGACACTGTTGAGCTCATGCTGGCGTCCCTCTTGCAGGTAGGGTCCGTGCAAGCGACCTGCCAGCAAGTCCCAGCGCACCGTCACCTTGAGGGCGGCTTGTGTCTTGTCGTCTTTGCCCGCTTTGGCCGCTCGTCCTCCACAGCCGCGCCAGACTGTCTTGAGTACGCTGGGCAAACTGATGCTACTGCCATCTTCAATCAGCACAGCGCGGAATTGTTGCAAGAGCGGCAAACTGACGGCGTTGGCACACACCACGTACTCGACGGCCCGACGCAAGAGCGCCAGCAGCCAGCTGGCGGTGCGCTCGCTAAAATGGCAGTCCAGCCCTTGTTTCTCGACGCTGACTCCCAGGCTGCCGGCAAAGCGCGAGAGGGCACTGGGTCCAGCTTGCGGTTGCTTCCACCAGCCCAGCACCAGGATGAGGGCCAACTGCATAAAGCTCAGCTTGCGTTGGCGCATGCCAGCGGCTCGGGCCAATTCGACCGCATCGTGTTCAAACAACTGTTTCATCATGCGACTCATTCGTGGTATACTCGTCATCACGTGACTCCTTTGAGAGGGGAGAGTAGACAGATTTTCCTCCCTATCTTCTCACAGGAGTCGCTTTTTGTCACCTGCTTGATTAACTCAACCATTCTTAACTTGACGCTTATGGGGTCGAGCTTGCCTCGACCCGCTTCCCCAGGCGGTTGCCCTTATTTGAAATGTATAGCCCATTGTGGCTGCAATCCGGTAGGGACCGTGCCGTCGATCGTCCAGCCCGTTTCTCCTATTTCATACACCCATCAGCTTCCACTGTCTTGACACATGGTACCACCATAATTTACACTCATATGTGTAGAATAGAGTAAGGATAAGGTACAACGTGTTAAAAAAGTTAAATCCAAAAACCAAAAGAGCTATATTTCTAATCTGGATAGGCAGTTTCTTCGCTTTGATTTGTCTCGTAGCACATGTTCTCTATCCCTATATTAATATCAATCTGGCCATGAATATTTTTCCCTTCTTATCCTCCACTCCTAGCACTACGCCGACATTCTATGGTGAAAACATTGATATGAGTCAAATCCTGCCTACTTCGCAGCACTATGTTGTCAATCGTAAAGGCCAGGATCTCATCGATATTGCTGCAAATCTCGGGATTAACCTCATCCGCATAACGAACGCGCAGCGAAGCTTTAATAACAATGCCGATTCTGTTTATACGGGAGATCAGTGGCATCAAGTACTCAGCAAGATGCAAAGCAAGGGGATTAAGGCACTCATCCTTATAGAGACTGCTAGTAACAACGGAGATTATTATACTCCTGATATACGACCAGCTTATCTGAAATTAGTACAAGAATATATTGATAGTGGAGTTTTTTCTAACTCGGACGTATACGCTGTAGACATTAAGAATGAACCACTTTTAACAGACGCTAATGTAATCATGCTTCAGGCCGCCCATACTATCATCAAGGCAAAGTACCCTCACCTTAAACAAACGATTGGATGGTGGGCAAGCACTAAAACGCCCAAAGATCCTTATAATCCTAATAATTACAATTGGTCAGATTTTTCGGTTGGTCAAAAAATAGCCAATATTGTTGACTTTTATTCTATTCACATGTATGGTGGGCTGGATAGTGATAATTTGGGCACTGGTTTGAATCCTGATCTGAGAACAAAAGTGTTTATATCACAAGTCGAGCATGGTCTACAGACCAAAAAGCCCATACTTATTGAGGAATTTGGGGAGGCCAATGGCGATGCGGTGAGTGACCAGGCTACAATCGGCAGCCCACAGTTACAAGCAAACATTTATCAAGGTGTGTATCAAGCGCTAAAAGAAATGCATAGCAGCCAGATAATTGGAGCAGTTGCCTTTGATTTCTATAGCCGCAATCAATATCCCGATGCCTGGGCTATAGTTAAAAATAAAGGGAATTATCTCTTCCCCGCGGCATACATCCTTCAAGAGTATGCTTTAGGAAAAAACAATTCTTCCCGTAAGGCGGCAACAGTTGTTAATTCACAAAGCTACCTGGTTAAAAATGCCGATAATCACGCGATAAAAAACCTGCATATATCTGATCGGATTGGTCTTAAACTTCAGTTAGATGACAGCCAAAATTACTCACTTTCCTTAAGTGCGGATGGTATGTTACAGCCTGTAGAATTATTCCATTATGATCCTGCATCGCATTCGTATTATGCCGTATATCAGGCTACAAGTAAGGGAAGTGTACAACTCAATATCATCCCTGATGCCAATTGCATAACAGGCGACATTTGTCCAACAACTCCTGTATATACATTAACGATTCATGTCCAGTAGCGTGAAATCATCATGATCGGCAAGCCCGTCGTCGTGCTCTTAAGCGATCTCTGCATGACCGTAGCCATTCGCGACCGCATGTGAGCAACGACAACTGCTGCACGACAACTTCCAACCCACCGACGTGTGTAGGGAAGTAGATGCACACCAGGAGGAGCTTCACTATTGGATCTCCTTTCGACGGCCATACACGGCGCGCAAAAGCGCGTTGTTCGTTGCTTCCGCAGAGGCGCTCCACGTGAAGTGCTCCTTTACACGACGATGGCCGTTGGTGCCCAACGAAGTTGCTAGCTCGGAGTCTGCCAGGATTCGGTCTATCGCTCCTGCCAGCTCGTTGACGTCTCCTGGCTCCACCAGGAGACCTGTTATGCTGTCCAGGACCGCGAAGGGAATGCCGCCTACGCGAGTTCCGATAATTGGCGTCTGACATGCCGACGCTTCGATCAGCACCAAACCCAGGCCCTCTGACCGATTGGTGGATGGCAAAACGCACACGTCCGCCGAACGATAGAAGTCTGCCAGCTCAAAGTCTTCAACTGGGCCAGGAAACACGATGTGATCGTCGAGGCCGAACTTGCTCGCCAATTCCTTGTACCTGGGGACTGCATCGCCTTTGCCGACCGCAAGGAGGAGGATGTCCTCGTATCGATCTCGAAGTTGAACAATGGAACGGATGAGAATATCAAGCCCCTTGTGGGCATGGGTTGCATCCATCGACCCGACGAAGAGGACGATCCGCCGACCCTCACGGCCTTCACGGGCGACGAGACCATCGGAAGACTGCGGATGAAACAGGTCGGTGTCCACGCCGCACGTGGCAATGGTCAATTTTGAACGTTGAGCGCTCAAGCGGCGTGAGGAGTCTACGTAATAGTCGGATGTCGCGATAACGCCGTCGCTTTGCTCAAGCGTCTTATCCCCGAGCGTGCGATAGTAGCCCGCACACATAAGCCTGCCAAGGAGAGTCGACTTCTCGATGTCATTATGAACTGTCAACACAAAAGGTATGTGGCCGCGTGCCCGTTCAGCGATGTCTGCCAGGAAGGGAACGGGCGTGTGGGCGTTGATAACATCTGGCTGCTCGATCGCGAAGATCTCGCGTAACTTCCTGCGCCAGCCGAGGCCCACGGGCGTGTTGGATAGTTTCATGCCCGCTGGCAGGGTATACGTCTTGAAGCCCTCTCTCTCCTCGACGAGCACTGAACCATGACCACGTCTGGTCGTGATGACGAAGACGTCGTGCCCGTATCTGTCTCGCAGACGTTTGCATGTTTGGAGTGTGTATGTTTCTGCCCCCCCGCGTGCTGGCGCAAAGTAGGGCGCAGCGAGACAGACTTTCATGGCGCGCACTCTTTCTTGCCCACTTCCGGGCGACCCTTCTTCTCCGTTTCCATTAGCAGCATCACTAGGTCTCATTTTCTTCAATGCATGTTCCTTTATGATTTTGTATATGATTTTGTACGATTTGTAGGGCTGGTAATATGCCAGCTTGGTAAATCTCTGTGTAGTAATTCTCCAGCTTTCTGACATCCTCCGCTTTAATATATTATCTATTGTGTAGTACTTTAATTAAAATCAAAATTAATGTTATTAGTATATCTGGTATAAGTAGTAATATTCCTAAAAATAATATTACTATTTGATAATGAAAGATTGGGGCAATCATAAACATGACGACTTCAGATTCGATTGACGTTGGAAGCGGCGTCATTCTAAATCGCGCAACTCCTCTGCGCATATATATAAAATATTTATACAAGTACTTGATTATTATACTAATCATTTTATTTTTATCAGACTGAAGAGCATCAGTGAAAACCTGTTCTCCTACTCCCTTTTTATAGCCCATATGATTTTGAGCTAAAAGACGGTTCCATGTGGATGTAAATGCCATTAATATCAAATAAGCTCCAAGCCAGGTAGCCAAAAGGCTAGCTATATAATCCTGGTTTTTTGAAACTGACCAGATCAGTGCACCAATAGCCATTACCGCAAATGCTACTTGATCCAGTAAGAAATCTACAGTTCCATGTAGTTCTTCATCTACATGTCTGATACGTGCTATTTTCCCATCTACGCCATCCAGAAGAAAGCCAATGCATGCGAAGATTGCACCATACATTGTCATATTTAACATAAGCAGATATGCTGCTGTTATCCGTGTTATAAAGGCAAAAGCTGTAACAACAAGCGGATGTATCTGGAATCTTGCTAATACTTGTGCTATTGGCAGTGTGATCGGATCAACAATTAGTACTTCAACCGGCGCATCCTGTTGTTTTAAAACAGTTTGTTGTTTGTTATTATCAGTCTTGGTCATAAATTTATTCTCCTTAATTTAGAACTCAAACGTGCGGATCGTGGTTTCCATCAACGTGATCTTGATTTGGAAGGCGAGGTCTTCCACGTCACAGACCTTTTGCTGTCGATACAACTGGGGAGCCAAAGGACAGCATCGCCCCAACAGCACATACAGACTCTCGATCAAGCTATGACCGCGTACGCGTTTGTCCTCGGTCGTCGAATGATACATGCCTAGGCCCTCCATCTTCTTGCCTTTGCGCTTATGCCACGCCCTCGTCATCCCCAATGAGATACCTGTCACGACGGGTTCTTTAGAACGACTAGCACGCTTAGGCTGCATCTGGCGCACTCGCTCGAGCTCTGCTGCTACCTTGGGCTTCATCTCTTCTCGGAAATGCTTCCACCAGCTTTCTACCACTGCGGCCTCTTCCCATAGCCCTTCCGACAAAAAGCGACTCAGTCCTGCCAAACTGGGGCAATCCACAATTTGCTGCAACAGGCCCGAGAACATTTGGGCCCCTTCACAGAGCATCAATCCCAACAATACGGTCACGAAGTACTGATACTGGGGTTTCGACAACACCGTCCGAAACAGCTCTGCAATGGTGTTCTTTTCTGCTATCAACTTTCTAAAAGTGCAAACATAAAGTAACTTTGTTAACTTGTATATATTTAAAATATTACTTATAAACATTATCTTTACCATTACTATACACAAGATCCTTATTATCATCTAAGAAAGATTTAGATGAATTATAAATTACTACATTTTTATCAATGGAAACTACGGTACTGCTTGAAATTTCTTCGTACACATACGCATTTTTTCGGATTATTGGTGGGAAAATTTCATTTAAGGCATTTATATCTCCGTAAGTCAGCAGTTTGTTCGTACCTGATAAATCAGCCTCTACAGGGTCATTATTGACATTATTCTTTGAGAGCCAGGCTATAGCAAGAACGTCTGATTTATGAACATAATAAGCATCATAGTACAAACCAGAATTATCCAGGGTCATTTGAGGATAGTAATCTCCTGTAAGATGTGAAATAAATCCTGTTAAGTTTAAAAAGAAAATGATTGCTATTATTCCAGTAAAAACTATTCTTTTTTGCTCTTTCACGAAAAATAGTATTGAACTAAGGCCAAGCACAATTGGTAGGGAAAGTATAAGAAGAAGTTGTTGAAACATTCGCAGTACCCCGTACTCTACTGATAGAGCAGGCAGTACAGTTATAAGAGCGAGAAGAAAAAGAGCGCCAAGACAGAGAAGCAAATGTTGCACATCAAACGATTTTTTATTCTTAAGGAAAAAGACAACCAGCAAACCTACCAATACAAATATTTGCATGAAAGCAGCAGAAAGTGACCTTAGTTCTACCTGATACTGGGATATGAAAAGAACTTAATAAATTCCCTAATGGAGTTGGTGCAAGTTGTTCTTGCGGAATAGGATAGCTCGGATATTTACTTGTTATTGATTTAGGATAGAATTGACTTGTATTTGCCTTTCCCGAATTAATTGCTTCTGCTGGTTGTGTGACGCTTTGAATATACTCTTGAAGTTGTTGTTTGGGGTCATTTTCGTGAGAAAAGAAGATACTATAAGAGAGATCACTTGATTTATTATCCGAATTTACAAATATACCACTAACAACTTCTGATATTACAGAGCCAGTATGGTTTGATGAATTTGTATACGAATTATTCCAAATGTAAGTCATTAAAAAGATAATTAATATTAGAGGTAAGCTGAGAAACACTTTATTAGTAAAAGTAGTTTTTAGAGTAATATGAGACTTTGATAACAGCGAAGCAAAGGTGTTTTTCACAAATGGCAGGGAAATTATGAGCGATAAAACATATACGAATGTTACCAACACCAGTAAAACAAAATTTGTTGAGTAATGAGAAACTATAACACTGATCGCAAAAATAATGAATAATATCTTTCTCGTAGGTAAAGAGAGCTCGGAAAGGGATAGTATATCAAACTTTGAGTAAAATTGCCGAATCTGGTTGCGCTTGAGCATCATATAAAGTGCCAGGCCAAAGAAGATAAAACCTATTTCCTGCCGGTTTAACATAGGCATATCATTGAAAAATGTTGGAAAAGACATAAAAAAGAAAGCGGATAAAAAAGCATATACAGGTGTTGCATAGTTCCTCATAATGAAAAATACTAATACCGGTGAAGTCGCAAATAGGATTTGAAAAATAACTTTATAAACATACAAATCTTGTATGGATAAGAGATTGGTCAGAATTGTTGGTAATATAGTGATACTAAGGCAAGCATTGTAGGCATCTTGATAAAATGCCATATTCCAAACGTGATGGGTATTTGTAAGCTGGAATACGTAATATTCTCTTTCAATATCATGTCCTGTTATATACCAACTGCGGAGAGAAGTGGTAAATAAAGAGGCCATTCCTATGAAAAATATTGCATAGGGATAGAGATCAACAGCTATTTTATCGCGAAATAGCACCAGGAGAAGGCTATAGAATGCTATGGCCCCTAGTAGGATGAATGTCAGGATATCGCTGCCACCATTATTTAAAACAATGGCCCCCAAAGTGGCGAGTACAGGAAAGAATACAGGCAGGGCATACAATACTTTTTCGATATTCGATCGCTTGGGAAGCTGTATCTGAATTACGAGATGTTTTGTTCTTATCCAGGCAAATATAAAAAGGAGTAAAACATATATATCAAAACCAAAGATGATATTTTGAAATGCTAGTGGATCCTTCACGCCGAATAATGGCAAGAGGATATTTAAGAGTAATCCACCGAATTCCAAAAAAGCAATGCTGAGTCCTACAATAAATAAGAGGTTTTCCCACAAAGATAGCTTTCTGATCCGCAAAATTAATGAGATGAGGAAACCCGGCAATAAAATATAGGTACAGAAGGAAATAAGCGTCGTTGTATAGAGAAAATTGACCTGTGTCAGCTCAAGCATATTGGCTAGAAGGTCAACCCCTAGTAATACGGAAAAGAGTGTTTTTTTACCGAATGTCATGATTGAATCCCTTATACACCTCTTCTATGGAATCTAGAACGTTTTCCCATGAATAAGAGCGTGCTTTTTGTACCGATAAAGTGCTTAAATGGTTCATAGTGTCTCTATTTGATAGCAGTGCATCTAATGCCTTTGCATAGTTCGTGGCAGTCGGATCTTCAATGAGCACACCGCACTCGTCAAGGATTGGCCGCATCTCAGGCGAATCGGAAGCTACCACAGGAAGGCCAGCGGCTAGCGCTTCAAGCATCGAAAGAGAGACACCTTCTTTCAAAGAGGGAAGCACAAATATATCTGCTGACTGGTAATGTTCAATGAGATCTTTCCCTGTCTTTTTCCCATGTAGTTTCACATTGTGCAGTTCGTACTTCTGAATTAAAGCTTCTATGTCTTCCCTTAGTTCTCCTTCACCCACAATATCCAAAAAGACGCTCGTTTGCATTTGGGAAACTGCTTCAATCAGCATCGAAAGGTTTTTCTGAGCGGCCAACCGGCCAACGAATAACAGATGTGGCACCGTGTTTTCCTTCGTTTTCTCTCCTATGAAATATGTTTCAGCCACGCCATTAGGTATCACAACAATAGATTCCAATGGAAGTGCATATTTCGCAGCGATCAGCTTCTTCTGCGGCTCAGTTTGGCAAATAATTTTTGCAGCCGATTTCAAAACCCTTTTGAGAAACAATTTCTTGTAGGTTCCCAGTAGGAAACCGAAAGGGCCGGAAGGATCTACATCAAGATGGATATGCGCAATATAAGGGATCCCTCTTACTTTAGATATCAAGTACACAATTTCTGGCGAGAATGCCTGTGCAACATGCAGATGGATAAGAGAGTGACGCGGTAGAGCAAGAAGCCGAAAAAATAAGGTAAATATAATTGGCGTATGCGCAAATTCAATCGCTTTCAAATAATGAACCTGCGATTTTGAGCTAATAACTGCGTTCCGGGAATAGCCGATGTCAGATGTATATACCGACACCGCGTATCCTTTATCCACAAATACCTCTGCTATCTGCGCCGCAACATTCTCCATGCCACCTAGATGAGGTGGGTAATAGGATGCTACCTGTATGATTGTTGGTGTGGTTAGGGTTATTTTAGACATGACGCAAACACCTCCTTAGTTAAAGCAACACGTGAATCCCAGGTCAACTTTTCTCTGACTTTCGCTTCGCCAAAATGTCCCATACGGGTTGCTAATTCTTTATCTGCCACTATTTTTGAAATTGCCATTGCTAAGGCGTTACTATCCTTAGCAGATACAATAAACCCATCGATACCATCTTCGATGACTTCAGGAATTCCACCCACATTTGTTCCAATCACTGGAGTCTGACATGCCATTGCCTCAATAAGCACCATTGGAAAGCCTTCAATGGTAATCGAAGGGAGTATGACAACAGATGCTTTCTGCATCTCTTCAACCAGATCTTTTCCTCTTTTCAAGCCAACAGAAATAATTCTCTTATCTACGAAATCACCTTTTTCTCCAACAACGCATAACTTTATTTCGGGAAGCTCTTTTATAGCTTCGAGTAAATAATAGAGGCCTTTTATTCTATGCATACTTTTATAGTGGCAAATGAATAAGGTGAGATTTTGATCTTTTGTGATGACCGGATTGGGTTTGAACAGAGAAATATCGACTCCTGGATGAATAATAGTGCTTTTGAAAGCATACCTTTTTAAGATAGTATTTCTCACAAAGTTAGATGCACAGATTATTCTGGTTGCTTTCCTTGCCGTATGAGGGAGAATAAGCATTTCGTATAGAAAAATGATGATATCTAACAAAAACTTATTCTTCTGCATTGTTCCTGAATGATAGGTTAAAACGAAGGGAATGTTTCCAGCGAGAAATGCTGTCAAATCACCGATGAAGGGTACCGGTTGGTGTGAATTGATGATATCGGGTTTTTCCGCACGAATAATGCTCTTTAGAGCTAAATACCATAATGGATTAATCGGTGTATTTGAAATTCGTACCATGATCGGTAAGCGGTACACTTTTATCCCGCAGTAGTCTTCAATAACTTGCTTCTTCCCATTTGGGTTAGACGTAACTACAACTACCTGGTAGTCATAAGTTTGCATGAGACCTTGGGCAATATTAAACGCATAGTTTTCTAACCCACCCGAATGAGGTGGGAAGTAAGGTGTAACTAAAAGTAGGTTAACTTTCTTATCTTTCATGCTAACCCCTCATTGTTGACATATTCAACATCTTCCCGATTTGATATGTATTCAAACACTGCTTCTAAGTTTTTCCACTCGTTGTACTTATCAACTTCCCAGGAATGACCCCACAGGTGAAATACTCCTCCCTTTTCCATAGTTTGATCAAAAAAGTACCGGGCAAGCTTTTGCCATTGGAGTGTTCGATATTTGGGTAATTGGAGGACATCTGATACGTGTGTATAGACGTGAACGCTAGTTGGGAGCGCGCCGTACTCCCTGCAAGACGCTATTGAAAAGCGCTTTGTGGTTCTGGCTACCAGAAACCCTAAATCAAGCACTGCTTTTTGAACTTGTTGGGTGTACGCGCCATAGGGATACGCAAATGATTGGAGCTTCTTCCCTACTATTGATTCTAAAATATCCTTCCCAGCTTTGATATTATCGACAGCAAAATCTAAAGGGACTTGAGCCAAATTGGGATGATGGAGGGTATGTCCCCCGATCTCAAAACTTTCGCTGAGAGATTGAATTTCTTGCTCTGAAAGCAAATCTTTTTTGGAGAACTCCCTGTCCTCTGGAGAGACATAAAATGTTGCTGGAAGGTGATACTTTTGAAGTAAGTATGCTAATTTTAAATCTAGTTTATGACCGTCATCCCAACTGGTCGTTACAATTTTTTTCATTCTTCTCTCCCTGATTTGTTACTACCTACCAAAACTTCTTCATGGAGACTTCTAGAGGATTTGATACCTCTTTTAGCTTTGCCTTCGAGAGGCGTTTTGTTGTGTATATATCCTCAACTCTTTGAACCACATTATTCCAATCATATTGTTGAAGGAAAGACCTGTAACTTGTAAAGTCATTATCCTTCATCATATATTTATCAATCGCATTTGCTAGAACTTCTTTTGATAAGGAAATTGTCATTCCATTTAGTTCTTCCTTAATCAAGTACCTGGCGGCGTTTTGATGATCATCAGTGGTTATAACCGGAAGCCCACACCCGTTTGCTTCTAAAACGACAATCCCAAATCCCTCCCGAGTTGAAGGAAAGGCAAAGACACGTGATGATTTCATCAACGAATATAATTGATTGTGGTCTTCGATACATTCGATAAATTCAACGTTTTCAAGCAGGTCATTCTTTTGTACCAGTTCGATTAAGTGATTTCTCTCAGGACCCTTACCCACAATAATGCACTTTATCTTGGGATATTTTGTCTTCAGGAGAGCTATGCTCTGTATTAATACATCGATATTTTTATGAGATAATAACCTCCCTACAGAGATAACATCTGAGCGCGAAGTTGCAGGAGCAATACCTTCAAGATCAGCAATTGAAATACCATTAGGAACAACAGTTATTTTATGCTCGGGAACTTTCAGTTTTGTCATAAGTTCTCTGGCTGTATGTTCGGATACCGCTGTAAATTTGTCGGGAAGCACTGAGGTCATTTTTTCTATCAAGGCTGCTAATACCCCTGATGGACCCATATATTTTATCCAGTATGAAGCTCCCCATACCTCATTCCAAATTACATGCAGTTTTTTTCTCTTAAGAAGAGCAACTAACTTTGTGCTAAAAAGCACTAAGTGTGGCATATGATCAACATCGATAATATCGAAGTCTTCTTTTACTAACTTAAGACAATGCAGCGAGAATAATAAAGCCTCTTTAATAGATCGCTTTTCGCCCGAATATAACGGGAAATAGGGACTTATCGCTTTTATCTGTACGCCTTCATCTACTCTAGTATCTGAGCCTTCCCACCATTTCATGCAGTAAATTGTAACTTTATGACCGCTTTTAGCGAGTCGCGTGGAAATTTCGTAAATTCTTTTTTCTTTGCCACCTTTGTTATATGGGTAGATTGCATCGGATACTATCGCTATTTTCAACATGGTTTCCTCTCCGTACAAAAGAAAAATGTCGGGAAAATGCTTAAAATGACTATTACATTCGACTTAGCACATCAGCAGTTTCCCGTTCCTCCACTGTTTTGAGTAAATCGACATTCTTTTTGACGCCATCCCGAATGTTGTGTAACGTGCTGTGAGAAGGCATTAAAACCAGTCCTGACCTCGCTCCCGAGCTTTTCTGCTCTGCGCCATTACCCAATATTCGGGAGGGGATCTTCTTTTTACCAACCGATTCTTTTGGGGGAGACCAGAAAAGATTACGAGAAAAGGTAAAAAGAATCTTTAATCCATCTTTGATAGATTCAATTTTTGTTTCACCTTCGCGGACATTATAGCTAATTGGCACTGAACAGATAGAATAATCCAATTTAACCAGCTTAGAGACCATTTCCATCTCGATACTAAACCCATCTGATTTTAAATGATCTCTCATCTCTACGATAACGTCCCCTCGCCAAGCAAAATAGCCACTTAACACGTCAGTGATATTTGCCCCATAAAAACACCTCACTAAAAAGGTATAAATCCAATTTGCTAAGTGATTTTGCGTCTTAAAGGCATTTTTAGTAATTTTCCCACCGAGCCGTGAGCCAATAACGACGTCACAAAAATCATTTGCAATGGGCTCTATAAGCCTCAGCATTTCTCTGGGATCGTAGGTGTTATCACCATCAAGCATTACGACATATCTTGTATCACTGTCGATACAATTGAATGCCTTACGTATTGCATTGCCTTTGCCTTTTGCTTCTTCAAAAAGAACGTGAGCTCCCTTGCTCTCTGCAACTTCTTTGGTCTGGTCAGAAGAGTTGTTGTCAATAACAATAACCCTGCATTCAAATCCATGTTTATCTAATGTGTGATGGGGAATACTGTCCATCACTTTGGCTATACCTTGTTCTTCATTATGACAAGGTATCAAGATAGCAATTTTCTCTTTTTTCATTTCGTTATTCCCCCTATCCAGAAATCTATTGATTGCTGCTTATTGGTTAATTCAACAACTATCTCTTGTCTTCCTGGCGAATTTATGAGATTTAATTTCTCATTTTTGACATAGTATTGGTTATTTTTAACCAATACATCCCCGCTATCGACGATGTGCCTCGTCCCATTAGCATTCACAGATACATCGTAGACATACTGGTAATCAGTCGTCTCGAGGTTATGGATGACGAATGCAAAACTTATTGCCTGCTTACTTGTTGCAGAACTCGGCAAATTCGCATTATTGTTGAAATAGAGTTCAGTCAACTTTTCAGGTTTGGGAACCAGGTCAAGAGTAACAAGTTCGTTATAGACAGATGCTCTATTTAAGTTGAAGAAAATAAGCATTGCTACTACTAATGTCACTCCCAGCAATAAAGTTGCTAGTTTGAAAAGCTGTTTAATTGTTAGGTGCATCAATAAAACCTTTCTAGTACCTATTCAGGTACGCTGACGAAACTGTACTACCAGTGGGCTCACTTCCTGGAAAATACCAGAATGTACTTTAAGAAGTAACTACTCAAGGTACCTCTGAACTTTGGCGATGCTCGGGTTTGGGGGGTACCCGAGTAGGTACGAATTATAAAGAATATAGATACTAACCCTGCAATTGCTTGCCCCAGTGTCCAACCCCATCCTATGCCAACCAACCTACCAGAGATAAAAGCATAAGATAACCCTAATGTAAAAACAGCCGCTATTACGTTCGAAGCAACTAGCGATTTTGTCTTGTGTTTTACATTCATAATAGCATTAGCAACTAAGATTATTGCTGTAAAAATTGTAGATACACTATACAACTGCAAGAATTGAAAAGCTTCAACTGCATAGTTTTTGCCAAACAATTGCAACAATATATTTCCAGCGAAAATGATTATAGATGTCGAAGGAATAAGGATTACCAGGATAGTTGTGACCGCTTTTTTTACATGTTTTTTTAGTTCGGCTTCGTTATATGACCCCTCTGCGAGTAATGCCTGGGCAGTAGCTAAGGGAATAATCAACAAAATGTTTTGCATCATG
>WNGQ01003815.1_pt1 | contig 15678 bp, 14 predicted proteins | sample 5407661 | NCBI WGS metagenome assembly WNGQ01 (sample SAMN13153382, study PRJNA577476) | soil metagenome | isolation source: 60 cm soil or saprolite under Garry oak tree replicate 2 | place: USA:California | collected 2016-06-15 | reverse complement strand
GTGGGTACGATTTATTTCCTCATGTCGGAAGACAACGTGCGCGCCGAACTCAAATTGCCGTGGGTGAGCTTTGGCTCGGACGAAGGCTCGCTGGCGCCGGAGGGTGTTTTCCTGAAATCCAACCCGCACCCGCGCGCTTACGGCAACGTCGCCCGGTTGCTGGGCAAATACGTGCGCAGCGAGAAAATTATTCCGCTGGAAGAAGCGGTCCGCCGATTGACCACACTGCCGGCTGAGAACCTGAAGCTCGGCCGCCGCGGTGCGCTGAAACCGGGTTACTTTGCCGACATTGTCATCTTCGATCCGGCTAAAATCGAGGATCACGCAACTTTTGAAAAACCGCATCAGTATGCGACCGGGGTGCGCGATGTGTTCGTGAATGGAGTGCAGGTGCTGAAAAACGGCGGGCATACTGGCGCCAGGCCCGGGCAGGTTGTGCGAGGTCCGGGATGGAAAATGGCGAACAAACTTACGAACCGGCACTCCACGCCATGAAACGCCTCTTCTCTCCAGGATTTTTTCTCGCAGCCCTCGGATCACTTGCGATCACCTCGCCAGTTCTTGAGGCACAACCCACGCCTCTGATTCACGCCCATGCCCACAATGATTACGAGCATAAACGCCCGTTGTTCGATGCCCTCGACCAGGGCTTTTGCAGCATTGAAGCCGACATTTACCTGGTGGACGGCAAACTGCTTGTCGCCCATGACCGCGACAAAGTCAGACCGGAGCGCACATTGCAGGCGCTGTACCTTGACCCGTTGCGCGAGCGAGTGAAGAAAAACCATGGGCGCGTTTACCCGGACGGGCCCGAGTTCACGCTGCTGATCGACCTCAAGTCTGACTGGCGGAAGATCTACCCGGCGCTGCGCGCTGTGCTGAAAGATTACGCCGACATGTTGTCCGTGTTTCGCGCCGAGGCCAGGGCAACGAACGCGATTACCGCCATCATCACGGGCAATCGTTCGCTGGAGATGTTCGCGGACGAAAGCGTCCGCTATGCGGCTTTCGATGGACGACTCAGCGATCTTGATTCAAATGAATCGTCCAATCTTGTTCCCTGGATCAGCAGCAATTGGAGCGCAACCTTCAAATGGCGCGGCGCAGGCGAAATGCCAGCCGCCGAAAAACAAAAACTCAAGGAGACTGTCGCCAGGGCGCACGAGCATGGCCGCCGTCTGCGGTTCTGGGGCGCGCCGGATACGCCTGCCTTTTGGGGAGAACTGCTGGCGAACGGCGTTGACCTCATTAACACGGACGATTTGGCAGGCTTGCGGCAGTATTTTGATTCGCGGCATTAGGCGTCCGCCCCGCGGAGCGTGGTTGCCCAAAGGCGCCACCCTGACCTTCAAGATTCCGCCACACGCTCAGAAGCTCTTGACAAAGTGCTGTTCCAGCGCAGAATGCCGCTCGATGGGGTAACGAATTATGAAATGCCCAGCGTGCTTCAATAATCTCACTCAAACGCAAGTCGGCAGCGTCACTGTGGATGTCTGCCAGGGAGGTTGTGGCGGGATTTGGTTTGACGGCTTCGAACTGCAGCGCGTGGACGAGGAGCACGAGGCGGCGGGAGAACGGTTGCTGAACATTCGGCGCGACGAGCGGGTCCAAGTGGATTTTTCCCGCAAGCGGCAGTGCCCCCGCTGCACTGAGATGATACTACAAAGGCATTTCTTCAGCGCCAAACGGCAGGTTGAGGTGGATGAATGCCCCAATTGCGGCGGTTACTGGCTGGATGCAGGTGAACTGGCTAAAATCCGGGCTGAGAAAAGTCAAGCCGCAGCAGCGGAGAAGGCCTCCCAGTCCAGCGTGTCCAGCGAGGTCATCCGTTACCTTTACCGTTTGCAAACCGAGAGCCGGAAATCGCCTTAGCAAGAAAGCTCGATCACAAGGGCGCGGACGAGCAGGCTGCGGTCGCCTATCGGTTGCGACTGTGCCGGCAGCACCGCGTTGGCCGTCTCCGCGGTCGTAATTGGAAATTTGCAACTGTTCATGTAACCGCCGCCGTTAGTCGGCGCAATTGCGTAGCGGGAGCGAGATCAGCGCCGACTCACTTCGGCGGCTACGCCATCTCGGACTAGTCATTGCGGCTAACTGAACAGTTAGTGCGATTTTTCAATTTTCAATTCCCTTTCCCTTCACGTAAAACCTCTGCCGTGAAAAAGAAACCGTCTCCGGGTGCGGACCTGGCGCCATCGAAGGCCTTGCGCTGCTACCTTTATTTCACGGCTGCAACCACCGGCGCGGCCATCATGGTGGTCGAGATTCTCGGCGCGAAAATGCTCTCCCCTTTCGTTGGCATGTCGCACTTTGTCTGGACGGCCCAGATTGCAGTGACGTTAGTGGCGCTGGCCTGCGGTTATTACGCCGGTGGCCGGCTGGCGGACCGCTCGCAGCGGCTGCCGTGGCTTTACTGGTCCATTCTGACCGCGGCGGTGTACCTGGCCTGGACGGTGCTGCTGTGCGAACCGGTGGCCAATTGGTGCCTGGACTTCAACCTCGCGCTCGGCTCCTTGCTGGCCTCGGCCCTGCTCTTCTTCGCCCCGTTGGCGCTGCTGGCCATGACGGGGCCGTTCCTGGTGCGTATCATCACCGCGTCGGTTGCCGGCGTAGGCGGCAATGTGGGCCGGCTGAGTGGCGTCAGCTCCCTGGGCAGCCTGGTGGGCACCGTGCTCATCGGCTATCTTTTAATCCCTCTGCTGCCCAACTCGGTGACGATGTACCTGACGGCGCTGACACTGATGCTGATTTGCGCCGGTTACCTCGCCATCCGCCGCCGAGCGTCAGCGGTGGCGCTGCTCCTGGTTCTGGTCCTGGGTGCCGCCCCTGGCTTGAAACTCCAGAGTAAACGTCAATACCACTGGGTGGTCGAAGCGTTCAGCGGCAATTCCCCGTTTGGCCAGCTCCAGGTGCTGGATCGACGCGACGGCGGTGGCCGTTACTACCTCAACGACAACCTGACCCAGAACACGTATGACCCGCAACGGAAGCAGAGCATGTCCCACTTTACCTTCATGCTCTCGGGGCTGGCTCAGGCATACAACACCAATATCAACGACGTGCTCTGCATTGGGTTGGGCGTCGGCATTGTGCCAATGGAGTTCGCCCTCCAAGGCGCGCGAGTGGACGTGGTAGAAATCAACCCCGCCGTCGTCCCGGTCGCCGTCCGTTTTTTCGACCTTCAAGCCGACAGGCTCCACTTGACGATTGACGACGGACGCCATTTTCTGAATCGGTGCCGCAAGCAATATGACGCGGTGATCCTCGACGCTTTTCTGGGCGATTCTTCGCCTTCGCACCTCTTGACGCGGGAGGCATTCGCCTCCATCCGCCGCGTGTTGCGGCCCGGCGGGACGCTGGTGATCAACAGTTTCGGCGAGCTGGAGACCGGTCACAACTTCTTCACCGCCTCGCTGAACAAGACCCTGAAAGCAGTCTTTCCGACCGTGCGGATGCATAGCAGAGGCGGCGGCCAATTCTTTTTCGTCGCCACGGACCGCTCCGATCTGAGTTTCGTGCATCAACCGAACCTGGCCGGCGTTCACCCTGATGCGCTGGACGACACTCGAGCGGCCTTCGCCGGCATCGTGGATACGGCGCCGGAAGACGGACGCGTGCTGACCGACGATTACAACCCGTCTGAATTCTACGACGCGCGTAACCGCGAAGAACTCCGTCGCAAATTGGCAATGGCGGCCAAATCAATGTAGGCCGGCGATGTGGCCAAGATCGCTCCAAAATCAACCACCGATGGACACAGCGCGCGCCTCCTCTCCCCGCCCTCTCCTCCGTCGGACGGAGGAGAGGGGGCGCGTTGTTGGATTGCCTCAATCCAGAGCGCATCGTTTTTTGAAAAAACATCGGTGTCACCTGACTCTATCTGTGGTTAATCTGTAGGAATGGAAACTAACGAAAAAGCGCAGGCCGACCGCAAGACTCTCGACGAGCGCAGCCGGATGACGGACTTGGAACGCATCCGTCACTCCTGCGCCCATGTCCTGGCCACCGCCATCCTCCGCCTCTGGCCGGAGGCACAGTTTGCCGCCGGCCCGCCGGTGGAAAACGGTTTTTATTACGACGTGGACCTTGCGCACCGCATCAGCCCCGAAGATTTTCCGAAAATCGAAGAGGAGATGAAGAAGGAGATCAAAGCCAATCATCCCTTCGAGAAGATCATCGTCACCCGCGACCAGGCGATGAAGGACGCGCAAAGCGGTCGGCTGGGCGCGCTGGGGGAGCGCAAAGTCCCAAGCAAGTTCAAGCTGGGCAACCTTGAGGACATTCCCGAAAGCGAGGCGATTTCTTACTACAAGAACGGCGATTTCATTGACCTCTGCGCCGGGCCGCATGTGATGCGCACCGGCAACATCGGCGCCTTCAGGCTCACGACCGTGGCCAGCGCTTACTACAAGGGTGATGAGCGCAACCCGCAGCTTCAGCGCATTTACGGCACTGCTTTCAAGACGAAGAAAGAACTCGACGATTACTTCGCCATGCTCGAAGAGGCAAAGAAGCGCGATCACCGCAAGATCGGCGCGGAGATGGGCCTCTACGTCATTGACACCGAGTACGTCGGCCCCGGCCTGCCGCTCTGGCTGCCCAAAGGCGCGGCGATTGCCGAGGAATTGGAGAAGTTGGCCAAGGAAACCGAGTTTCTGGCCGGCTACGTCCGCGTGAAGACCCCTCACATCGCCAAGGAAAAGATATATTTAACCTCCGGACACTTGCCGCATCTCTACAAGGATTCGATGTTTCCACCGATGGAGTTAATGGAAGGTGATAGCCGCAGCAGAGTTGAAAGAGCTGTTGCCGCACGCGAAGAAAAGCTTCGACTTGAGAAGGCAGATCCTGTCGCAAGTGCCGGCAAGATTGTAGAACTGCAGGAGGAGATTTACCAACTGATCACACGAGGCGGCTTCCTTGTGGATAGGTACTACCTCAAAGCGATGAACTGCCCCCACCACCACCGGATTTTTGCAGCAGAGCCGCGCAGCTACCGCGACTTGCCTTTACGCCTGGCCGAGTACGGCACCAACTACCGCTACGAGCAGTCGGGTGAACTCTTCGGCCTGATGCGCGTGCGCTCGCTGAACATGAACGACGCGCATATCTACTGCACGCCGGAGCAGTTCGCGCAGGAGTTCAACGCGGTCAACGATCTGTATCTCAAGTATTTCAAGATTTTCGGCATCGAGAAATACGTGATGCGGTTCAGCACGCACGACCCGTCCCGCCTGACCGGCGACAATGCCAAGTTCGTCAACGAGCCGGAGCTTTGGATTCAGACCGAAAACATGGTCCGCGACACGCTGAAGAGCTCCGGCATCAATTACTTGGAGGTGCCCAACGAAGCCGCCTTTTACGGGCCTAAAATTGATGTCCAGGTCTGGAGCGTCATTGGCCGGGAGTTCACCTTGGCGACCAACCAGGTGGACTTCGCGGTGCCCAGGCGCTTCGGACTGGTCTATCGCGACAGAGACAATACCGAAAAGACACCGCTCTGCATCCATCGCGCGCCACTGGGCACACATGAACGCTTCATCGGCTTCCTCATCGAGCATTACGCCGGCAACTTCCCGCTCTGGCTCGCGCCCGAACAGGTGCGCGTTTTGCCAATTGCGGAGGCGCAACTCGATTACGCCAGGAGCATCGTGAATGAATTGCGCGACCAGATGGTCCGGGCTGAACTTGAATTCAGCCACGACAAACTTCAAGGCCGCATCCTGCGAGCCGAGGAAGCGCGCGTCCACACGATGCTCATCGTCGGCCAGAAGGAACAGGACGCCGTCGCCGTCGCCGTGCGCGTCCATGGAAAAGGCAATCAGGGCGCAAAACCCCGGGCCGATGCAATCGGACAGATTTTGCTGGCAATTAGGGAGCGCAGACCGTAATCGGACAATCGGGAGTGCAACGCCGAAGGGGGAAGCTGTGGCCGAAATTGTATTGGCATTATATGAACTGGTAACGAACGGTGACTAATCCAGAGGAAATCAAGGTGTTCATGGCCCTGGACGGCCCTCGAAACACGTGGCGAACAATAGGAGGTATCGCCCGCCAAACGGGTCTGTCTGAAGAACGAGTCGCGCAAATACTTGATAAGTACAAGGCGATCGTCAAAGGCGCCTCACTCCCAATCCCATTCCCGGAACAAATCGGCGATGCGATAGCGGAAGCCGGGCAGCAGGTGTTCGCCGTCCAAGTCGGCAGCTCTTCCGAGCAGCTTGCGCTTGCTCGGCGAATAACAGACTTCAACACATTGGTCGTCGGGATTGATAATCCAGGCGATTTGCGCGCCGCTGGCGAAAAAGTCGCTGAGCCGCTCGTCAATCTCCGCCCTGGTATTGGATGGGGCGAGCACCTCAATGGCGAGATCGGGCGCGCCGGGGAAAAATTTTTGTGTGGAGGGTTTGAAACCGAGGCTGATGAGTCTTGCCTTGGGAATGAAAGAAATGTCCGGGGCGCGGCAGTTGCGGTCGCGCATCCAAAACCCGGCGCTGGAACCGAGCACCGCCCCTAATCGATTGGTTTTGGCGAACGTCCGCATGGCGGTCAACAGAGCGGCGCAGATATTCTCGTGCTGAAAATTGTTCTTCGGGCTCATAACCAGTTCGCCTTCGACCACTTCATAGACGAAACCGTCATCAGGCAAAGCCGCAAGCTCAGCTTCGGTCCAGATTTTCTTTGTGCCCGGCGCAGTCGCAATCACGAGATCAGTATAACCAATCGCCCGCCGTTGTCGAGGGAGATGATGAACCTAAGAACGGTTAGAGCCTTTCTCCTACTTGGTCATGTCTGGCCGCGGTCGAGGCTTGTGGAATGCGAAGATATCGGTCTGATGCCTGTGGCCCAGCTTGCCGCCATTCGACCGCACAAAAGCCGGGCTGTTTAACCGATCCGAAACTTTTCCCGTCTTCACCTCCTCGGTCAGGTCCGCCACACTCTGCAAGACGCGCGTGGGTTGATACACGTAATCGCCGACCATTTCCAGGCGCGTCGAGCCGGTCAGCACCAGAAACGAGTGCATTCCGGCCTCGAACGCTCCGCGGATATCCGTTTCCATCGTGTCGCCGATCATCACCACCTGCTCCAGCTTGCACAAAGCCAATTCCTCGAGCTTGTGACGGGCGCGCTGGAACATGTAGCCATTGGGCTTGCCCAAATAATAGGCGCGCCGGCCCGCGCTGGCTTCCAGAAACGCAGCGGTCGCGCCGGCGCCGGGCCGGGTTTTCTCGTTGGTAACCGGGCACCAGTTATCGGGGTTGGTGGCCAGCAGCAGAGCGCCCCGCTCCAGGCATTCGTGCGCTTTGGTCATTTTCTCCAACGTCGTCGCGCCCTCTCCCACCACCACGTAACGCGGGTGCAGCGCATCATTGGCAATCTTTCTCTCGTGCAATGCGCTAAGAATGCCGCCTTCGCCCAATACGAACACGGTGCAATTGGGATCGGTTTCGCTAAGAAAATCCGCCGTGTTCAACGCCGAAGTGTAGAAAAGCCGGGTCGAGAGACCATGGATGCCCAGGTGCTTCAACCGCACCGCCAGATCCTCAGGCGTCGGTGCCGAGTTGTTGGTGAGAAACAAGAACGGCTTGCCCGTCGTGTTCAATGCCTGCACAAAATCCGCCGCGCCGGGAATCAAATGATTCTCCCGGTAAATCACACCATCCATGTCGATCAAATAACCGGTCTTTGGCATAGTGAAAAATGTTGGCTCTGCCAGGCAAGTCGCTCATTTGTCAGGGAGGTTGGAGACAAATGCTGCCCGGCCCTTGGTTTGAGCAGCAGAAGGTCTGCCAGCGGCTAATGGTGCTGATTTCCACGGGGTTGCCGCGCCATAAAGCAAGAAATGTCAAACCAGAATAGCCAGGGTGGTCAAAAGCAGCCATCGTGCCTGATTTTTATTTGCTGTTCACGCGCCGCCCCTCCATCAACGCTGTGCGGGCGAATATGTTAATACCATTAACCGACCACTTTACGGAAATGTCGCGTTTGACGCCGCGCGGGTGATCCCAACAACGCAATCCATGTCTGCCGGCGCTAGAGCCAGGCGCTGCGGCAGGTCCAATCCTCATCACCGTGCTGTCTCACTACTTCCGCTAACCGACGAATCAGACCGCGAATGTTGCTCTGCCGAAGCCGCTTGCTGTCTGCGTAAATGATCCCGCCGTGAGTACGTCCGGCCTCTAATCTTGCGTTGGTGTGTCTTGGCACCGAATTGACGTCGCGTGTGACCGATGTGCGCCGATCGGCATCCAGAATATCCAGCAACGGCGGGTCCGGGAGACCCACCCAAGGCGTCTCGTGAATGCTCAAGACATCCAGCTTCGCAAAACGCTTGCGCAACGCCTGTGCGACTTCAGGATCAATATGTTCGTCGAGCAGGAGCCTGAGCTTCACAGCCTTTCAAGCGTGGGCAGGACCCGCTTCAGACCTTCAAAGTCGCGCTCGACCTGCAATCGGCGGCAAGCGGCGATCTCATCGGCATAACGCTGCGCGTACGCCAAAGCCATGCGCACTAGAGCCACTGGCCGGCGCATCTGAGAGGCTGCGCGCTCCGGCTTGCCGCCGTGCTCCTCCACCAACTGCTGAATCATCCACACCGGCCAGCGCGTTCCAGCCAGGTAAGCTACGCGGCCAGGCTCACCATCGCGAAATTCAATCGCAGGAAACCGCGAGCGGCGCACCCCTTCGAGCACATACCGAGCTACCAATGCAGCTGGCTTCTCGCCCCGCAGCCGCGCGATGGCGGTCAACTCCTCAGCTTCCGGCCGCGTCAACCGCAAGCTCATCGGCACTTCTTTGGTGACCGCTGCCATACGTTGTAAACAATCGCATCTGCAGGAGCGGTAGTCAAGGAAGATGAGAAAAACCGGGAATGAGGTCCTCGGCCAGGGTCTCAAACAAATGCACAGCAGCGATCACTAATGCCAGGTGAGTCCTGATTTGCGCAGCAGGAAGTATTCGTTGAAAGGGGTGTCATCGGTAATTTGAACAGCGACGTTGGGATTAAGCGCGCGTTTGATGGGAGTTTCGCGGGACAAGACCTTCCGCAGATAATCGGGCACGTTCTCGGAGGGAGCCCATTCCATCAAATCTTTCTTGGCGTCCTCAGGCAGACGCGCCGCGAGTTCCTCTGTGTTCAGTTGCTCGATCGGGTCCAGGGAAGCCAGCACGTGGGTCCCCCAATTGATAAGGGAATGGAAACATCGCACATAGGGAAACGATTCATCCACAGAACGGAGGACCGCTTGCGCCGAGGCACGTTCCACTCCACCCGGGAACCAGACCTGAAGAATTCCGTTTGGTTCCAAATGCTCTTTGGCAACCGCGTAGAACTCTTTTGAATAGAGCAGACTCGAGCCGGCGGCTTCGATCGGCGGCGGTGGATCAATGACGATGACATCGAATTTCTCCCGGCTGCGGTTCAGATAGCGGCGGCCATCATCAATGACTATTCGGCCCTTGGCATTGCGCAGCACCCGCGCCGCGTCCGCGTGATAGAAACGGAAGGCGTCTCTGACGCTGGGCACCAATTCCACGGCAGTTACGTCAACATTCCAACTCAGGGCCGAGCGGTAGGTGGTGCCCATGCCGAAACAGATTATCAGTACCGACTTGGGCTGGCCCTGATGAAATGCCAGCGGCAAGTGAACCATGAACTTGGTGATGGGCGTCAACGACGTCATGCCGATGCCATTGACCAGGAGCTGTTTGTCTTCCCGTTTGCTGCCGACAGAGAGAACCGAAGCGGTGTAGTCCCGCCTGACCACGGTGGTTTTGTCCAGCATTGAATAAAGGCCCTGGAAATCAACCGCAACAAACAGCGACCAAACCAAAGTTGTCCCGGCGGCCAACACCGCCACGAGACGGCGCCGGGGAGACAGGGAATTACCGGTCAGAAAAGAAAATACCAGAAACGGCAGACACAGCAGGATCAGAGCGTAACGCTCTCGGAGCAGCGGTAACAAAACATACGAAGCAAAGAGCGGGCCGAGAATGCAGCCCACCACATTCAGCGCATAGACTTTCCCCGCCTCCGCAGGCTGACCGCACGCATATTCATCAATCAAACGCGGGGTGAGATACCCCAGAGTGGCGCAAAGGGGGCAAATGCCCGCCAGCGCAAGGACTGCATAGCTCTTTTCGCTGACTGCAACACCGATCCGCCAGAGCCACCTCACCAGCCGGGGATCGGTCGCCACGATGGGCAACAGGGCTGCCGCCGTCAGAAAGGAAATCAACTCTGCCGTTGAATACACCGGCCGCCCCCGCAGATCGCGGCGATACGCCGCCGAGCCCAGAAGCGTCGCGCCTAGATAAGTAAACACAATCAGCGCAAAGGAATAAACCTGAGTCTTCAACCAGGGCGTGAAAGCGCGCGTCCATACCACCTCCATGGCCATCGCGCAGAAACCGGTCGAAAAGAGAATCCATCGGGTGAGCCGGCTCCTCGAGCCGGCCATTTGTGAGCAGACCGCTGGCCCGCTCGGCGCTCCCGACTCCGGCTCAGCCCGTGGAGTGCAACCTTGCTGCCGCAAGCCCAGCCAGCCGCTGAGGAGAGCAATCGAAAAGTTGCCGGCCGCAGCCACCCAAAGCGTATGCCGGAACCCCAACATTTCAACCAGCACGATGGCCGTCAAAAAAGTCCCGCTCATCGCTCCCAGCACATTGGCCAGATAGAGGAAGCTGAAACTTTTTGAACTGTCCGGTTCGCACTCCCGGACGTAAGCCATTATAAAAGGAAAAGTCCCGCCCATGAATACGCACCAAGGCAGAATGGACATCACCAGCACAGCCGCCGAGAAAAAGAGGTAGCCAACCGAATCCGTCTGACCGGCTGAGAGCAAAAAGTGCTCCCCGACCTTAAACAGCTTGGGGACGACAAGAGCTCCGAGGCCAATGAGCAATTCCCCGCCGGCGTAAAAGAAAGCCGCTGAGAGTCCGGTTTTACCAACCCATCGAATAATGAATCTGCCCCCGGCCCAGGAACCAACCGACAGTCCCAGCATGAACACCGAAAGGACCACCGAAAGCACCGGAGTGATGATCCCGAATGAAGCGAATGCCATCCGCGTCCAGACCACCTGATAAAGCAAGCTGCAAAAGCCCGAAACAAAGAACAGAACAAACAACAGCCGGCGCACATACGAACTCATTTGGTCGGCATTGTCCAGCACGCCCCCGGCCAAAGCCATGCTTTAGTTGCCTCAGCTACTGGCATGCCTGGCATGCCGGGGAATGGCGGCGTTGAGGTGGTGAAGCGGCGCAATTTGTCATGTTGACATGCCATTACCCGGCTGGGTGTTATCCTCAGGACAGTTGCAGTGTTCTCAATCTATGAAAGCCCAGCGCGCTGACCAAATTCGGCTCTAATCTTTAAGCTTGCATTGGTGTGGGTTCAGGAGCATGAAGGTTGTAGCGGTGGTTCAGCTAATCTAAATACGGACCTGTGGAGGCCGGTGGCGAACCGGCGTGCGGTTGTTTTCGGGCCGACAGCGACACGCGAAGAAACCAGACCCTGCTAGAGATCAATATGAAAAGACAATTGCAAAGGACAACCACGCTGCTGGCTTGGGCGGCAGGCGCGACGCTCGCTCTGGCGGCAGAACCAACTCTCAAGGTCGGCGATCCAGCGCCCAAGCTGCAGCCTGCAAAATGGGTGCAGGGCCAACCGGTGAAGGATTTCCAAAAGGGCAAGGCTTACATCGTCGAGTTCTGGGCGACTTGGTGCGGTCCATGCCGCGTTTCGATTCCTCACCTGAATGAGATTCACAACAAATACAAAGACAAGGGCCTGATTGTGATCGGCCAGGATTGCTGGGAGCGGGATGACGGCCTGGTGGCGCCGTTTATCGAGAAGATGGGGGACAAGATGACGTATCGCGTCGCGCTCGACGACAAGGAGAGCGATAAGAAAGGCAAGATGGCCCAGACGTGGATGGCCGCCGCTGGGCGCAATGGCATTCCCAGCGCGTTCCTGGTGGACACCAAGGGGATCGTTGCCTGGATCGGCCACCCAATGCAGTTGAAGGACAGCGTGATCGAGGAGGTGCTGGCGGGCAAGTTCGACGTTCAAAAGGCCGCCCAGGATTACGATAAACAACAGAAGACCGAGGCCAAGGTGAACGCCGCGTGGACGGAGGTCAGCCGGGCGATGCAGCAAAAGAAGTGGGATGAAGCCACAACCAAACTGGCCGACGTGGAGAAGCTCTTGCCCGAAGATGAACGCGACGGGTTGGACATGATGCGCTTCAATATACAGATCGGGAAAAAGGACTACCCGGCCGCATATAAACTCGCGGAGAAGTACAGTGCGGCAAACAAGGACAACGCGATGGCGCAGAACGATCTGGCCTGGCGAATCGTGACCGATCCGGATATCGAGCAGCGCGACCTGGACTTGGCTGAAACCATCGCCAACCGTGCTAACGCCGCGGCCAAAGGCAAGGACGCGGGCATTCTGGACACTCTGGCGCGCGTGAAGTTCATGCAGGGCAAGAAAGAGGACGCGATCGCACTACAGGAGAAAGCCGTGAAGCTGGCAGAAAGCGACCAGCAGGAGAGCCTTCAAAAGTCGCTCGACAGCTATAAGAAAGGGGAGTTGCCGAAGGCAGATTAGAAAATCGGGTTGCAGTTCGAGCGTGAATTTTTCTGGGGCGCTGACCTGCTGCCGGGCTGGAGCCAGGAGGAGCGCCGAGCGGTCAAGTACGGGCTGGCGCGTTCCCGGAGTGATGGGTGATGCGCGACGCGTGAAACCCGGTGCCGGCCAGGTGATGCGGCTGTCCCTGGTGCTTTGCCCCTCGCCTCTCGTCCCTTTGTTCGGTCGCGGCTTGATTACCTGGAGGAGCAGAGCTATCGGTTACCCATGAGACGAACACCGCGCGGCGAAGCCGTAACCACTCCCTCGCTTACATCGGAGGGAGGAGAGGACGCGCGTTCTCGGATCGTCGCTCTTCTCGGTTCTCTCCCCGCTCCTTCGTCGCTGGGAACAGAAGAAAAAGCATGTCCACAAATCGTAACTGTTCAGGCAGCCGCCGACGTCAGTCAGCGCAACTATGCACAAGGAGCCAGACCAGCGCCGACTGACGTCGGCGGCCACGCCATCGCGGCTCAATCCGTGCGGCTACCTAAACAGTTACCTGAAATCTTTGTCGAACATGCGCGAACCTTCGTCATTGTAGTACGAATGGGCTTGCTGGTTCCTCTCTTGACTCTCTTACCAAGACTGGTGGCGGACACTGCGCCGCCTTTCCCTCAAGACCCGCAGCAGCGGCTCGAACGCACTTGTTTCCAGACCAGCCAAGGCTACACCAACGTGGCCGACCTTCGATCTGACGTTGCCATCGTTTACGGCATCGACTCGGGGCTGCCGGATCGCATCCAGACCTGGCGCGATCGGGGCTATCGCATCCATGTGATGACCGGTGTTGCCTGGGGCCAATACCAGGATTATTTCAAGGGCCGCTTCGATGGAGTCAATCACGAGGATGAGGAGCAAACGGACCGCAACGGCACCCCGCACGGGCATGGTGGCGGCATGTTCTATACTTGTCCAAGCACCAACTACGGAATGTTCTTGTGCGCAGACGTCCAGCGCGCGCTCGATGCGGGTACCGATGCAATCCACCTGGAGGAACCTGAGTTCTGGGTCCAGGACGGTTACGAGGAAGGTTTCAAACGCGAGTGGCGCAACTACTACGGCGAGGATTGGCAGCCACCACACAGTTCAGTGGACGCCCAATGGCGGGCGTCGAAGCTCAAGTACTTCCTCTATCGCCGCGTGCTGCAACAGGTTTTCGATTACGTTCAGGATTTCAATCGGCGTACCGCCCGCCACGTCCGCTGTTACGTCCCGACGCACAGCCTGCTCAACTACGCTCACTGGCGCATCGTCAGCCCGGAGTCGAGCCTGGCGCGGCTCAACGGTTGCGACGGCTACATCGGGCAGGTCTGGAGCGGCACCGCACGCACGCCCAACCTTTATCGCGGCCAGCTTGGCGAGCGCACCTTCGAGACGGCTTTCCTCGAGTACGGCGCCGTGCAGAGCCTGGCCCGCGCTACGGGCCGCACTGTCTGGTTCCTGAACGACCCCATCGAAGACAATCCCAATTACGATTGGGCGGACTACCAAACCAACTGGGAATCAACGGTGGTTGCCTCGCTCTTTCAGCCCCAGGTCTGGCGCTTCGAGGTGGCCCCATGGCCGGAACGCGTCTTCGCCGGGCGCTACCCAATGCGAGGCCCGGATCGCCGGCCGATTCCGCCCGCCTATGCCACCGAGCTGCAGACCGTGATGAACGCCCTCAACGACATGCGCCAACCCCGTGTCGAATGGGACTGCGGCACCGCCGGCATCGGTGTGCTGGTGAGCGATTCGTTGATGTTCGAACGCGGCGAGCCAGCCGCAAGCGATCCTCACCTAAGCAACTTTTATGGGTTGGCGCTCCCCCTGCTCAAACGCGGAATGCCCATCATGCCAGTGCAGCTCGAGCACGTGGCCACACCGCATTATCTAGACGACTTTCGCATCTTGCTGCTCACCTATCACGGCATGAAGCCGCTCAGTCCGGAACTGCACGAACCGCTGGCCGGCTGGGTCAAACGCGGCGGGGTGCTGGTCGTTTGTGACAACGACGCGGACCCTTACAACCGCGTCCGCGACTGGTGGAACAGCGCTGGGCGCAGCTTTGCAACGCCCCGCCAACACTTGTTTGAAGAACTGGGATTGAAAACGAAATCAGGGTTTTCGGAGCAGTCCCTTGTCGGGCAGCCCGCCCGGCCTGGCCAGCCCGAAACCAACGGCCACGGTAGTGGGACAGGCCACGGGACTGGCGCGGGCACCGCGTCGCCTGGCCTGGCTGACGACTCGTCCGCGTCGTCCGGCTCGAGAACCAGCGGCTTGGATGACAGGGCAGACGCCGACTGCAGAAGGCGATACGCGGCTCATCGAGACGGTCATGCAAGCTGCCACCTACGCCGGGATGAAATGGCGCGAGACCAATTACCTGCTGCTTCGGCGCGGCGCCTATTTCATCGCAGCCGGCCTCGATGAATCTCCCGCCGCCGGGTCCAAGCAACTGCGTGGCAGGTTTGTAAACCTCTTCGATTCGGAACTACGCGTTCAAGATGCCATCACCCTCGCTCCCAGATCGCGCTTCTTTCTTCTCGATCTCGCGGCCTCGAGTGGCGGCCGGCCTCGGGTGCTGGCCGCGGCCTGCAAGGCGCTGCCCGCGCGGAGCGGCGTTCGTTCCTTTTCAGTGACTGTCGAAGGCGTCGCCGACACTGCGGCAGTGGTTCTGCTTCACCTGCCAAAAGCTCCGCGCTCCGTCGCGCTGGCCGGCCAGCCGCTGGAAAGCTTCGAATACTCTCTGCGCGACCGTCTGCTCTGGATTCGATTCAACAACGAGGCCAGACCGCGCGACCTCCAAGTGCGTTTCTGAAATGCGGAGCCGGAGACCTGCCCCCATCGGCCCAATTCCCGAAAGAGCGAAAGAGGGCCGACGTCTTCCGGACCCGGATTCGTCATAGACTTGCCGGTTCCAATCATGGAAGCTGCGGGCATGGCAAAGGCCACCTATTATCTCGAAGTCATCTCCTCCTGGTGTTACTGGGCGGAGCCGGCGTGGGCGGAGCTGAAGCGGCGTTACGCCGGCCAGGCCGAGTTCGGCTGGAAAATCGCGC
>WNGQ01003547.1_pt1 | contig 15680 bp, 17 predicted proteins | sample 5407661 | NCBI WGS metagenome assembly WNGQ01 (sample SAMN13153382, study PRJNA577476) | soil metagenome | isolation source: 60 cm soil or saprolite under Garry oak tree replicate 2 | place: USA:California | collected 2016-06-15 | reverse complement strand
CCGATGCTGCGAACAAATACGCCGAAAACGTAGAGGGAAAATTCTATGTCGATGATCAATGCATTGACTGCGATTTATGCCGCGAAACTGCGCCCGCCAATTTCAAGCGCAATGACGACGGCGGTCATTCCTATGTTTACAAGCAACCGGAGACTCCAGAGGAGGAAGCGCTCTGCAAAGAAGCGATGGAAGGTTGCCCGGTCGAAGCGATTGGCAACGACGGCGCGTAGCTGTGGGGCGACCGCGGAGGCGCACTCTAACGTGCGACATTGAGGTTAAAGGTTCAACGTCCAGTGCCCAACGTCGAAACTCGAACAGCGCCCATTGCTTTAACCATCGCAGGCTCGGACAGCAGTGCTGGCGCCGGCATCCAAGCCGACCTTAAGACTTTTTCAGCGCTCGGCGTTTACGGCTTGACGGCTGTCACCTGTGTCGTCGCGGAAACACCAGGGAAAGTTTCGCGGATCGAGCCAGTCAGTGGCGAGACTGTGCACGAACAAATCGCTATACTCGCCAGAAATTTCCCAATTGCTGCCGCCAAGACAGGGCTGCTCTATTCGGTCGGAATCGTCGAAACGGTCGCTCGCGCAATTGTCGATTCTGTTCGTAAGATCGACGATCGCATTCCGCTCGTCGTCGATCCGGTGATGGTCGCAACCAGTGGCGATCTCCTTTTGTGTCCTGATGCAATTGCCCTTTACGAATCGGAGTTGTTTCCGCTCGCGACGTTGCTTACGCCCAACCTGGATGAAGCCGAGAAATTGGTCGGCGAGCCAATTCGCGATCTGAAAGCGATGCGCAAAGTGGGAAAGAAACTGCAAAATAAATATCGAGTGCCGATCTTACTTAAGGGCGGCCATCTGGCTGGCGACAACGCGGTCGATCTGTTATTTGCGGACGACAAAATTGCCGAATTCTCAGCGCCGTTTGTCCGCGGCGTGGCGACCCACGGAACAGGTTGCACTTATTCGGCCGCAATCACTGCAGGTCTTGCATCCGGTTTATCATTGGAAGATGCCGTTGCCCGCGCAAAAAAATTTGTAACCGCGTCGATTGCGCAGCATTTCCAATGGATCTCGAGTTCTGGCGGCCGTCTCGACTCCCTCAATCACTCGATTTGATTTGGTTGGCTTGGCCGCTGGCCGCGCTGCTATTGAAAAGGAGAGCCTGGCGATCCCTCTCTATCCGAGCGTTTTCCAACGCTTTAACTTCATCGCCTCAAGCGCGGCTGAGGTTTCCGCCTGTTTTTTGCTCCGGCCGCTGCCCTGTCCCAGAACGATCCCTTCCCAGACAGCTTGCACAACGAATGTCTTTTCGTGCTCCGGCCCGCTTTGCGTAATCAACTCATAGACCGGACTGCGCGGTGAAATACTTTGCAGCAATTCCTGAAGATCGCCCTTGGGATTGACGTCCACCGGTTCTTCCGCGATCTGCTCGAGGACGGAGCGCGCTTGCGCGAGGATAAATTTTCTCGCGGTATCTAAGCCGCCGTCAAGATAAAGGGCGCCAATGAGCGCTTCGAAGGCGTCGGTCAATGTCGACGTTCGCTCCCGTCCGCCACTGGCTTCTTCGCCACGTCCCATCAGGAGGTAACGTCCTAAATCCAAGGCGGCGGCGTGAATCTTCAGTGTCTCGCGCGAGACTAACCGGGAACGCAATTTCGTCAGCTGGCCTTCGGCCTCACCGCCAAAATGCTGAAACAGATGTTCGGTGATGACAAGCTGGAGAACGGCGTCGCCGAGAAATTCCAAACGCTGATTATCAAAATGATGCCGCTGCGTTTCGTGCCCGAGGCTGGGATGAGTGAGCGCCTCCGCTAGGAAAAGCGAATTGCGGAACTTGTAACCGATACGTTCCTCGAGTGGACTCACATTACCGTTTTTGATAAATCTCGAGTGAGGTGACGACGTCGAGAGCGCGCTGCAAGACGGGATCGTGCGCCGGCGGTTTTTCCGGCGCGCGTCCACGCCGTTGCTGCGCGGTTTCGGCGGCCTCGACCTCAGGATTTGTTCCGGCCAGAAGGGCGGCCTCATTCATATGCAGGCGTCCCGCTTCATAAACAAATGGGCCCATCCCTTTTTCGCCGCTCAATTGAAAAATCTGCCACTTGTCCACCATCGACATTTCCACTGGCAGGTCCGGTTTTATCCCTTCTGGAAATAATGAATGGCTTTCCGGCGAAACGATTTCCGCAACGGCAACGCGCAAGATTTTCCCACTCGGCAATGGAACATCGGAGTATTCCACTGCGCGACCGGCTGTGGGCTGACCCATGATCAAGGCTTTGTCGTAAAAGCGAAGCGCGTCCGCGAACGCTTCGGCAGAACCGGCTGTGTCGCCATCGGTAAGCACCATGATCAGACCACGAAACGCCGGATCGCGGTCGGAGTTAAACACGCGGTCCTGCCGCGCGGCTGGTTTGCGCAAAGTGAAAAGTGGTTTGCCCTTTGGGCAAAATCGCTTCGCAAATTCCGCCGCCATCGCAAAATCATTCGTTGCCTGACTGGCGCGAAGATCGATAACCAGCGCGTCGACTTTCTTGGCTGCGAAAGAGCTAAGACTCTTGTCCAACGCTTGAAGATTAGCGCTGTTCAGCGAGCCGAGGCGCAAATAACCGATATGACCGCCCAAAATCTCATTATAAAATGCGCTCGGCCCTTCCATGGACGCGCTTTCCCGGTTCGGCAAAAGCATTACCCCATGTGGCAGCCGAATCATCAGGCCCTGAATCGTCGCGCGGTTGAGTTCAGTATCGGTAGTCGCATCCGGATTTGTGAAGTTACTTTTCAAGAGCGTGATGACTGCCTGTAAATCCGCTGAGCTTAACGAATTGACCAACTGTTCCGTCGTTGGTTTGGCCGACGCGGCCGGCGATGGTGATGGCAGCGCGGGCGATTTAGATGCGGCCTGAGGGACGCTCGGGGCTGGCGTCGAAGATTCGGCAATAAGGCGCGCTGCCAATGTCAACATCAACCAAGTGGCCAGTAGAAGTCGGGACATCAGGGTAATTTTTCGATTTTATCTGTAACGGCAGTAAGAGCAATATCGCGCCGGTAATGACAGTTTTCGAAATGAATGCGCGAGACGGCATCGTAGGCACGCGCGCGCGCTGCTTCGATGGTTGATCCAAGCGCAGTGACTGCCATTACCCGACCGCCTGCAGTCACAATTTCGTTGCACACCCGGCTGGTTCCGGCGTGAAAAATTTGAACATTCTCCAGCTTCGCCGCTTCGTCGAGACCGGAAATGACTTTCTCCGTTTCATATTTGTTGGGGTAACCCTTTGAGGCGAGCACCACCGTAACTGCGGGCCGTTGGTCCCATTCGATGGAATAATTGCCGATCTTTTCGTCGATCGTCGCCTCCAGCAACGGCAACAAATCCGATTTCATTCGGGGTAAAATCGCTTGTGTCTCGGGATCGCCGAAACGGCAATTGAACTCGAGAACGCGCGCACCGTCACCAGTGATCATCAATCCTGGGTAAAGCAAACCACGAAATGTGATTCCTTCTGCGAGCAAACCATGCAGCGCGGGTCGCATAATCTCTTCTTCGAATTGTGATTGCAGTTTGCTATTCCAATTGTTGGCCGGACTGAACGCACCCATCCCACCCGTGTTTGGCCCAACATCGCCATCAAACGCGCGTTTGTGATCACGCGCGGATTCGAGCAGCCGATAGTTTTTCCCATCTACCAGCGCGTGCAGCGAGCACTCCGTGCCGCGCAGGAATTCTTCGACGACGACACGCCGACCCGCCTCGCCGAAGCGGCCTTGATTCATCATCTCGTCAATTGTCGATCTTGCCGATTCGGCATCGGGAGCAATGATAACGCCTTTTCCAAGCGCGAGCCCATCGGCCTTGATCACAATCGGAAATCCCAGCTGGTCGCAAAATCGGAGCGCATCATCGCTGCGTTCGAACGTGCCCCCTTGCGCCGTCGGGATTCGTTGTTTGCGCATCAGTTCTTTCGCGAAAATTTTCGATGACTCGATCCGCGCGGCCCTCTTGCTCGGTCCGAAAACGCGCAATCCTTGCTTAACAAAAAGATCGACAATCCCGGCGGCGAGAGCGTCATCCGGCCCGACTACCGTTAGATCGATACGATTTTCTCTAGCGAAACCAACCAGTGCCGCCAAGTCGCTTACGGGAATCGCGACATTCTCACCGATTTCAGCGGTACCGGCATTTCCCGGCGCGCAAAAAATGCGCTCCGCACGCGGCGATTGTTTCAGCTTCCAAGCGAGCGCGTGTTCACGGCCACCGCTGCCAATGACAAGAATTTTCATGGAGCACGCAATTGAAACCGTGCGCTACCAGAAAAACAAGCAACGTCGCGTAGCATTGTAGAGACAGCGTTTAGACTGCGGGCAGCAGGCTAGGCACCGCAACTGTCTCAATATCGCCGGGCAGTATCCCTTAGCCCGCCGCATGCGGCGGTGATTCCGCGGGCAAGATCGATAGCTCCATTTTTTCTGTGTGCCGAATGACGAGCAGTTTCGCCAGAACGCCGATTTGTTCACTCACCAGCATCTTGTGTAGTTCGTGGATTGTGCCGATCGGTCGCTCATTGAAGGCAACAATCACGTCGCCGTCCCGAAGACCTGCGCGCTTTGCCGGGCTGTCTTTTTCCACCGATACCACCAGCACCCCGGTTTCCAGCGGCAAATTATAAAATCGGATCACACGCCGATGCAGCGGCACATTTTGACCAGCGACACCGATGTAACTGCGCCGAATTCTTCCATCGCGAATCAGCCATCCCGCGACCAGTTTGGCGGTGTTGCTCGCGATCGCAAAGCAGATGCCTTGCGCCGGTCGAATCATTGCCGTGTTTACACCGATCACTTCGCCGGCTGAATTGACGAGCGGCCCACCGGAGTTGCCAGGGTTCAGCGCGGCATCGGTTTGAATGATATTGTCGATCAAACGACCCGATTGCGAATACATCGAGCGGCCAAGCGCGCTAATCACGCCCGCGGTCACGCTCGCTTGAAAACCGAGCGGATTGCCAATCGCTATCGCCACTTGTCCGACGCGCAAGCTTTCGGAGTCGGCCAAGCGCACGTGAGCGAGCTGAGGCGCATCGATCCGGATCACCGCGAGATCAGTGTCGGGATCGTCGCCGATGAGCTGCGCGAGACAATCGCGGCCATCCGGGACGTTCACCACAATCCGGGTGGCATGATGGACTACATGGCTGTTAGTCAAAATGAAGCCGTCCGGCGTGATCACAAATCCGGATCCGCTTCCGGCAACATCCCGCGCCCGATTTTTGACGCGCTGCTCGATCTCGATGTTCACAACAGCAGGCGCGACCCGCGCGACTGCGCTTACGACCGAACGGGAATATTCGTCGAGTAACAAATCATCGGTAGAAACGTCGTTTCGGCCTGTGAACCCGGATCCGTTTCGCGGCTGTGACTTATCCAACAGGCTCATCGCGGTTGGCTCGTCTTGTTCTGATACTGCAAAATCTTTCGTCATAAGTTCTAGTAAGATCGACAAACCTAGACCGCCGTCAACTACAGCCGCTTTCATCCTATACAAGCCCATTGGATTGCTACTCTCTTCTTGCGCCTTAGTTGGTAACCGTTTAAAGAAAATCATGCCAAAGTCTTCTTCCGGCGGCTCAGTCATGGATGCGCAGTGTCCTTCCCGACTCGTGCTCGATCGGATCGCAGACAAATGGACGGCGCTCATCATTCAGGTGTTGGCTCAGGGCACCAAACGTTACGCCGCGCTCCAGCGTGAGATCGGTGGCATTTCGCAAAAGATGCTAACGCAGACTCTGCGCAGCCTCGAGCGCGACGGTCTGGTGCAGCGGACAGTTTACCCGGTTGTTCCGCCGAAAGTTGAGTACGCGCTGACGCGGCTGGGCCGCACGTTGATTGAGCCGTTGCACGCTCTCTGTCGCTGGTCGGAAAAACATTTGCCTGAGCTGCAAGCAAATCGTGCTCGAGCAAAAGCGAAACTTCAAAAACAAGCTCCCATCGCCACAGTAGCCACCGCGGTTCGTTGACCTAACCATTGACTGACCGAGGTCAACGACCCCGGGTACAGCAGCTCGCTCATGCATCAGACGGAAATCATCGTTCTTCTATTCGCGGCCGTGGCGGTGGTCGCGGGGAGGCGTGCGGATCGTGCTCGTCATGAGCGGACTTGCATTGAGCTTCGTTCCGCGCCTGCCGGAAGTGAGACTCAATCCCGAGATCGTTTTCTATTTTTCCTGCCGCCATTGCAAAATCGACCACCGCATTTTTCTCCTCTCCGCCGCTTACTCCGGCAGTGAGCGAGCGCGAATGATCTTGAGCGATCGGGCGCTCGGTCAGAATTGTTTTGCATCGGAGGGTGGAATTGGCCTATTTTAGAAGTTCTTCCGGTTCTCAGTAACCGGGTTTCCCGGATATGGATGTTAGCGGCACAATCGACGCAATTCTGAATCAGAAAAGTGGCGAAATTTTTACCATCCCGCCTGACGCGACCGTCTTTGAAGCGATCGAAATGATGGACAACAAGAACGTTGGCGCGCTCTTGGTGATGGACGGCAAGAAATTGGTCGGAATGTTTTCGGAGCGCGACTACACGAGAAAGATTGTGCTCCGCGGCAAGCGTTCGCGAGAAACCAAGGTCGCCGAGATCATGTCAACCAATTTGACTATCACCCATTCGCGTGAGCCGGTCGAAAAATGTCTCCGTCTTATGACTGACAAACGCATTCGCCATCTACCCGTGCTCGATGGCGATAAAGTTGTTGGCGTCATCTCAATTGGCGATCTGGTAAAATGGGTCATCTCCTGCCAAAGCGCGGCCATAGCGCATCTCGAGAATTACATCAGCGGCGGATACACCGGTTGAAATAGACGCAGCCTCCGGGCGCTCCGACGAATTTCAGTCCAGTTCCCAAGCAGTCTTGCCGCCCACAATCGTCCGCACCGCTCGTCCCTTTAGTTTCCAGCCATCGAATGGCGAATTACGCGATCCTGATTCGAACTTGTCGATTTGAACCGTCCATTCCAAATCTGGGTTGAGCAACGTCACGTCGGCCGACGCTCCGACTGACAACGTTCCGGCCTCCAGCTTCAATAATTTCGCCGGCTCGACTGTGCACATCTTGATCAAACGCACGATGTCGATCTTGCGGTGTTTGTGCACGAGCAGATCGAGAAATAGACCGAGCGCAGTCTCCAGTCCGATAATGCCGAACGGCGCGGCATCGAATTCCACCTCTTTTTCAAAATCTGCATGCGGCGCGTGATCGGACGCAAGGACTGACAATGTGCCGTCGGAGATTCCTTCCAGTAATGCATCGACATCGGTCTGCGCGCGCAGCGGAGGATTCATCTTATAATTGGTATCGAAGTTCTGGATCGCTTCATCCGTCAGCGCGATGTGATGCGGACAAACCTCGCCACTGATCTTTACGCCGCGCCTCCGCGCTTCGCGAAGCAATCGCACGCTCTTAGCGGTGGTCACGTGCTGGCAATGAATGTGATGATCGCAAAGTTCCGCGAGCAAAATGTTGCGCATTACCATTGCTTCCTCACCAACCGCGGGCCAACCAGGCAGACCGAGCAGCGTGCTCCAATAACCCTCATTCACGACGCCGTTGCCGACGAAATTGTAATCCTGACAGTGATCCAGCACCGGCACATCCACCATGCGTGCATACTCGACTGCCCGCCGCATCAACTCGTGGTTTTGAATGCAATGACCGTCGTCGGTAATCGCTACGATGCCTGCCTGCACGAGTGATCCGATCGGCGCCAGTTCTTCGCCCGCGAGATCCTTTGAGATCGCACCGGCTGGCAGAACATTCACGCATGCGGCAGTTGCCGCGCGACTTTTGATCCATGCGATCGTGCTCGGATCATCGGCGACTGGAGAAGTGTTTGGCATGCAAACAATCGTCGTGAAACCGCCGGCCGCGGCCGCGGCCGCGCCAGACTCAATCGTTTCCTTGTGGCCAAATCCCGGCTCGCGCAGATGCACGTGCATGTCGATCAAGCCGGGCGTCACGATCAAACCGCTCGCATCGATTTCTTCAATTTCGGAATTCGGAATTCGGAATTCGGATCTGGAGGCGACAATCTTTCCGTCTTCGATGTAAACATCTCCGACCTCATCCCGCTTATTCGCCGGGTCGATCACGTGACCGTTGCGAATGATCGTCGTGCTCATGTGTTCGCAATCCCGCCGCAGAGATAGAGAACAGCCATGCGGACGGCGAGGCCGTTGGTAACTTGGTCGAGAATGACGCTCTGCAATCCATCGGCCACTTCGCTGTCGATCTCGACGCCGCGGTTGATCGGGCCTGGGTGCATAATCAGACAATCCGGTTTCAAAAGTTTTGCGCGCTCTTTCGTTAGGCCGAAAAACCGGGTGTATTCGCCGGTTCCGGGGAAATATTCCTTGCGCTGACGTTCGTGCTGGACGCGGAGGAGATTCACGACGTCGGCACTGGGCAGTACGTTGTCGATCTTGTGTGAAATTTGGACACCCAATTTCTCAAACTCGCGCGGAACCAGCGTGCTCGGCCCGACCAGCGTGACGCAGGCGCCAAGCTTGACCAAACCGAAAATGTTCGAACGCGCGACGCGGCTGAACAAAATATCGCCGATGATCGCGACGTGCAGTCCGGCGATTTTTCCTCTCTTTTCGCGGATCGTGTAAAGGTCGAGAAGCGCCTGCGTTGGCTGCTCGTGTGCGCCGTCGCCAGCATTGATGACACTCGCTTCCAATCGATTGGCCAAAAACTGCGGCGCGCCAGCCGAACTGTGACGCAAGACAAGAATGTCGGCATGCAAGGCCTCCAGATTGCGCGCGGTGTCTTTGAGTGTTTCGCCTTTCGTGAGGCTGGAAGCTGTTGCCGAGATGTTGATTACGTCCGCGCTCAACCGAAAAGCGGCCAGCTCAAATGATGTCCGAGTGCGGGTGCTCGGTTCGACGAAAAAATTCACCAGCGTTTTCCCGCGCAACGCCGGCACTTTCTTAATTTCCCGTGTCCCGACTTGTTTGAATGCGTCGGCGGTCTCAAGAATGAAATTGATTTCGTCCACCGACAATTCGCGCAAGCCGAGCAGATCTTTGCGGTTCCAACGCATGGCAGCTTGTGCGTTGCCTGAGAGCGATGTTGTCGTCGATTCTACGATTCTCATCCAGCGCCTTCCGGTTTAATTAACCAGACGCCATCGGCCTCATCGGCGCTGCCGATGCGCACCCGCACTTTTTCATTCGCAGCAGTCGGGAGATTCTTCCCAACGTAATCGGCGCGAATCGGGAGCTCGCGATGCCCGCGATCGATCAGGGCCGCAAACTGGATCCGCGCCGGTCGACCAAACGAATTGATCGCGTCCATGGCGGCGCGAACGGTGCGCCCAGTAAAGAGAACATCATCGACAACGATGACTGTTCGTTCTTCCAATGGCACCGGCAGTTTTGACGCGCGCACGACAGGCAGTTCTGCGCGCGTACCCACATCGTCGCGGTGCATTGCCACATCAATGGCTCCGGTCTCGATGTCGATCTTTTCGATCGCGCGGATAAAATCCGCGATACGTCTTGCGATCTCCACGCCACGTGAAGGAATCCCTGCCAGTACGATTTCAGGGAGCCGCGGATTACGCTCGATAATTTCATGTGCGATCCGCCGAAGTGCTCGGCGAATTGCCTCTGCGTCCATGATCAGGACGCCGCCAGATGAATTCTGTTCTCCGTTTTTCATTCGTTTCCTTGGCAACCTCACGGGATCGCTTTAAAGGACACGTTTATGGATCAACTATTCACTTTACTTCGGTTTTGGCTTCGCGCATCCGTTTTTCGCGCCAATTGGAGCGATGTTTCACGATCCAATCGAGCAGTGCCTTTTCGAAACCGATGTCTTTGCCGGCTTTCTCGCTCTCAATCCACTTGTGCTTCAAAATTTCCGCGCGCTCGGCAAGGAATTCCTTGTAGAGAACAGAATTTTTAACGAATTGAGATCGATCTTTTTCTGAAGATGGCATCTCGCGATTTTCTTTCATAAAATTCGGGACCAGTCAACCAAATCGAATCACTGAAAATTCGACGAGGTATCCCGTCGATTTATTTAGTCTCGTTCGCGCTCAAGCATGCGGATGCCTCGCTAAGGCAAAGTCTTGCGAAGATCTTCGGCAATTCTCTTAAACTCGGCTGTAACAGGGGATTCTCGATCTTCGCCCACAATCGGCATGCCGCGGTCGCCCGCTTCGCGCGTGGCAATATCGATCGGAATTTGACCGAGCAACGGGACGCGCAGGCGCTTCGCTTCGCGTTCGCCGCCGCCGCTTCCAAAAATATCGTAACGCTTGCCGTCGGATGGAGAGACGAAGTAACTCATATTCTCAATCAGCCCAAGCACCGGCACATTGACCTTGTCGAACATCGTCGCAGCTTTGCGCGCATCGATCAGGGCCACCTCTTGCGGCGTCGTCACAATGATCGCTCCGGAAAGTGCGACCGTCTGCACAATCGTGAGCTGGATGTCGCCGGTGCCGGGCGGAAGATCGAGTACCAGATAATCGAGTTCGCCCCATTCGACCTGCCGCAGAAATTGTTGGGTGTAACGCGTCACCATCGGTCCGCGCAAAATCGCGGGCGAGGTGTCGTCGAGCAGAAATCCCATCGACATCAAACGCAAGCCGTATTGCTCGATCGGAACGATCTTGTTTTCCTCCGTTGCCATCGGCCGTTCCCGCGTGCCGAACATGAGCGAAATGCTCGGGCCATGGATGTCGCAGTCACACAAGCCGACGCGCGCCTTGGTTTGCTCGAGCGCGAGCGCGAGATTTGCTGCAACAGTCGATTTACCGACCCCGCCCTTGCCGCTCGCCACTGCGATCGCGTGCTTGATCCCCGGAATTCGTGTCACGCCCACACCAGCCCCGGCTCCAGCCGGTGGCGCGTGGATATCGATCAAAACTTTCGCGCCTCGAACGCCATCTATCGCACGCAGGACGTTTTCTGCTTCGTTTTTAATCGTTGCCGGAACATTCGGATCGTTGGTCGCCAGCGCGAGCTGCACTTTGATTTCGCCATTGTCGATGTTGATCGACTTGACCAAGCCAAACGAAACAATGTCGCGGGTAAAACCTGGGTATCTAACCGACTTCAGCGCATCGCGAATTTGTTCTTCTGAAACAAGCATTGCGACGCAAATTTACGCGCGGCTTCAGCGGAGTAAAACGCGCAAAAGATTCGATATAAATGTGAGCTTGACCTTCACTTGCTACGAGACACGATGGACGGCATGAAAACACAACTTTCTTTCCGAATCATTTTCACTGGCGCTCTGCTCGCCGTATTGAGCGCATGCGCTACTTATGCGCCCGGCGGTCCCGGGCCCCTGGTCGGGACGTGGACAAACTCGCTCGGTGCAGTCTGGACGATCAAGGCCGACAACACCTTCGAGGTCGTCAATCCTAAACGCCACATTTGGGGCAATATTACAGTGGTTGGGGATACTGCCACAATCCAGGAGACGGGTGGCAAGACCGCGAAAGGCTGCCACGGCCCTGGTGTTTACAAGTTTAGCCGCGCCAGCGCAAACACCCTCGCGTTCACGTTGGTCAAGGATAGCTGCAAGGAGCGAATCAAAAACGTGACGCTCGCCTGGCATCGAAAGTAACTTTCGAGCCAATTTAAGCACAACTGAGGCTGAAGCTTCGTCCGAGTCCGCGGCGGTCAGACGCGGTCTTTCAGATCCGTCTTACCTCCGCTGCGCGCGCAATGGACGCAACAGAAGATCTTGTCCCCCTGCTCGACGCCGTGGCCAATGACCCGACATTGGCAGTGGGGACAAACCGGTGCGAGCGCGTGGATCGCGCACTCGAAGCTATCGAACGTGTGCCGCTTCCCGGCAACGGTTAGTTCGAACGACTTGTCATATTCGTTTTCGCAAACTTCGCACTTAGCCATACTAAGATTTTTCGTGTGCGGAGGTCTCTTCGGCGGTGTCCGGAAAGTAGAGATCTCCCAGCGAAGCAATATCGCGTGGCCCTCAGTCAAGTCGGGCAAAGACAGCAAACCTAATCTGATTCATCTTCTTCCACCGGCTCAGCCCGGCGCACTCCGGTTTCTTCGCGGGCGCGCGGTTTCCGGGTACCGTTCGCTTGTTGTCCTTTGTAAATCTCCTTGAAAATATCCGCGATCATTGGCGCAGCGGCGCTCCCTCCATGCACTTTGCTGTCCACGTCGCCCTCGTAGAGCGCGGCGAACGCGAATCGTGGTTGATCGGCTGGTAAGAATCCCGCGAACCACGCTGCCGTGCGCTCTTTGTTCTTCGGTCCCCATTGCGCAGTGCCGGTTTTCCCAGCGACTTCAACGTTATCGAGGCTTGCTTGATGTGCGGTGCCCCCCGGCCCATTGACGACGTCGATAACCCCCGTGTGCAATTGGTCCAGTGTCTCGGATGAGAGATCGAGTGTCTTTTTTGCACGGACGGAATAGGCAGTAACAATTTTGTTATCGAATGTCTGCACCTGTTGGACGAGACGCGTTTGATAAAATGTGCCGCCGTTTGCCACGATCCCCATGGCTTGCGCCATTTGCAGTGGAGTGACCTGCGTATCGCCTTGACCGATCGATAAGTTTGCGATGTCGCCGTTTAGCAATCTGCGACCGTGCGTTGCCTTCATGTATTCATCGTTCGGGACGCGGCCTTCCGCCTCGCCGCGCAACGGAATGCCGCATTTTGCCCCAAACCCAAGCTTGAGTGCCCAATCAATGATTGGTTCGGCGCCGGTTTTGATTCCAGCCTGGTAGAACCAGGTATCGCACGATTCGGTGAGCGCCTGAACAAAATTCAGCGCACCGCGGTCGCCTTTTTTCCAGTTGTGAAAAGTGACATTGCCAATCTGGATTGCCGGCACGCATTCGAATCGATCATCGGGATGAACAGCGCCGCTCTCGAGTGCTGCGATACCTACCGCGATTTTGAATGTCGATCCTGGCGGATAAGACGACCGAAATGCGCGTGGCAGGAGCGGAATATTTGGATCGTCCTGCAAGGTTTTAAACTTTTCCGATGAGATCGACGGGATAAAGAGGTTCGGGTCGTAAGTTGGCCACGATGCAAGCGCGAGAATGTCGCCGTTGTTTGGATCGACAACCACAATTGCGCCGCGTTTGGCTTTTGCCTCCAGAGCTTGTTCCGCGAGCTCCTGGAGGTGAAGATCAAGCGTGGTGACAACATTGTACCCGGGCACCGGCGGCGTAACCAATTTCTCGGAAGTTTTCCGGCCATCTTTGTCGAAGGTGAGTTTGTACTCGCCGTGCTTGCCCGCGAGCATTTCGTTGAACGTTTGCTCGAGTCCCTCGCGTCCCTCGGTTTCGGGCCAAAGCGCTTCGTGATTATCAACGATGCCGTCAGGGTTGCGTCCGGTTTTTCCCGTGTAACCGACGATCTGTCCGGCTAGTCTGCCATTGGGATATGTGCGCACATAAACTGGCCGCACGATCATTCCGGCTGGCAAATTGTCTTTGACCTCTTCGTACTCCGACTGGCTGAGATTCTGCGCGATCTCCAAGGGCATAATCCCACGGTTGCGATAATTCCGCAGGATCGCTTCGTCTGAGATCCTGAGCGTGCGGCCGATTAACTTTTCCGCCTTGTCGATCTTTTCCCGGACGAAGCTAAGCGCCTGCGCGTCGGAAAAATCGAGCGGAGTGGGAAAATTGATGGCGAGATTGTAACTGAGCCGATTTTGTGCGAGCGGTACGCCGTTGCGGTCCGTAATTTGGCCGCGCGGCGCCGGGACATCGAGGATGTACGTGCGTGCTAGTTTTTGTGTTTCGAATGTCGGAATGACCGTTTCTTCGGGCGGCGTCGGACTCGCGCTTGACTTCGTAGTTGTCTGTTGTGTTTGTGCGTCAACAAAAGGAACAACGGCGAAGAGCACAATTAACGCGCGCACTTTCATTTGCAGGATCGACATCTTGCTCCGTGACAATGCTGCGTCAATGCCGCTCCAAGAAGCGATGCACTTCTTCAGCCAGCTTGGGACCGATCCCTTCCGTGGACGCAATTTCGTCCACCGTCGCTTTGCGCAGACGATTCACGGAACCAAACTTCCGCAGCAGCAGATTCTTTCGGTTCTGACTCACACCTGGGCAATCATCAAGAATGCTTTCGCCGATGCGCTTTTTCATGAGCAGTTGATGATAGGCGTTGGCGAAACGATGTGCTTCATCGCGAATGCGCTGGAGCAAGCGCAACGCACCAGAATCGAGCGGCAATTGCAGGGGCAGCGCCCGACCTGGACGATAAATCTCCTCGTGTTCCTTCGCCAGTCCGATAATCGGAAGATCATGCAGCCCGAGCCGTTGCAGCTCGCGGCACGCCGCGGAGAGTTGGCCTTTTCCACCATCGACAATGATCAAGTCGGGCAGACGAACGTACGATTGCGGATTACTCAGGCGTTCCGCAATTTCGAATGCATTCTCTTGCGAATATTCCGCCGCGTCCGGATGTGCCTCGCGAGCTTCGAGAAGAACTCGCGAATATCTTCGCCTAACAACTTCGGCCATGCTGGCGAAATCATCCTGTCCTTCGACAGTTCGGACCCGATATCGCCGATAATTATCTTTGTCCGGCACGCCATTCCGGAAACAGACCATCGACGCTACGACATGCGTCGTGGAAATATTCGAAATATCGAAGCATTCCATGACGCGCGGCGTACGCGGAAGTTGCAGGGCATCGGCCAGCGCCTGCACCTCTGCCATTGGATCGATTGTGCTCGGCAAACTGCCGCGGGTAAAGCGGCGCGTCGGCTTTGTCGTGCTGCGCAAATCTTCAACCATGTTGCGAAGTTCGGCCGCTTTTTCGAAATCCATTTTCTCCGCCGCCTTACGCATCTCCCCTTCCAGCGCGGCGATCATCTCGCGCGAGTGCCCCTCGAGAAACTCACAACCCTGTGCGACACGCTCGCGATATTGCTCGGCGTTAATTTCGCTCAAACGCATCGGCACCTGATACGTTGACGATTTCAATTCCCGCTCCGTCGGCGAACCGCGTCCGAACGTGAGAACACCAAATTTCTTGCGCATAAAGTTCAGCGTCTGCCGGAGCGCACCGGCGTGCGCATACGGCCCGAAGTAGCGGGCACCATCGTCCTTTTTAAACCGCGCCAGCCGAAAACGCGGCCATTCCTCCGAGGTGTCGATCTTTACCAGAAGGAAGCGTTTGTCGTCGCGAAAAGAGACGTTGTAACGTGGCCGGTATTCCTTGATCAGCTTCCCTTCGAGCAAGAGCGATTCCGCCTCGCTGCGCACGGTGTGCGTCTCGAAATTCCAAACCGCATCGAGCATGGCCCGCGTCTTTAAATCGGCGCGCGCCACTTTCGATGGCAGGAAATAGGAGCTCACGCGTTTGCGCAAGTCGCGCGCTTTGCCGACGTAAATAACCCGATTAAAGCGATCGCGCATCAAGTAGACACCAGGTTTGTGCGGCACTTCGTGCACTCTCTTTTGCAAATCCGGTTTCTCTTTCGTCAATGACGCCATTGTTGGGCGGCAATGTACGCTTGACGGCAAGATCAACAATCAGCGGGTGGGTCGAGCAGTCCCTTGTTCGATGTTAGAATATGGCGGCGAAGCTGTATTAATTTAGCGTCGCCCGCGGAGCGGCCGATCCACCTTTTACGAAACGCGACGGCGCGGCA
>WNGQ01007444.1_pt1 | contig 15681 bp, 21 predicted proteins | sample 5407661 | NCBI WGS metagenome assembly WNGQ01 (sample SAMN13153382, study PRJNA577476) | soil metagenome | isolation source: 60 cm soil or saprolite under Garry oak tree replicate 2 | place: USA:California | collected 2016-06-15 | reverse complement strand
GCTGCTGCCGATCGGGAGAAGGGGCGGTGGGCGCGGCCGGTGCGATCATGTTGGGAGCGGTCTGCGCGACAGGTGCGGCCTGCGGTGCCAACCAGCCAAGCTGCGGGGACGAACTCGCGATCATCTCTCTGGCCGCGTCGCCGTAGGACTGCCAAGCCAAGGTGGTAGCGATACCCATGCAAAACATGATCAGGAACCGGGAGAGGGCGCGCGAGGCTCGCTTGCCGGGCGCCGGCCGCTTGCTCGGGAACCGGTCATTGTCATTGTCCAGGTCGGCCGGGCGAAAAGTCGCGTCGCCCGATGGCTCGGTGCCCCACAGACCTGTGGAGAACTCGGATCGTGTGCGGCTCAGCGTGGAACTCATCGTCACTCCCCCTCCTTCCGGCTGGATCGAACGCAACGGATCATCATCGTGTGACTAGAGCAAGGCGGGAGCGGAGCACAAATTGGCAACTTGCGAACGGATAGCTAGTCGGGCGCTTCCGAGGTTCGAATCATAGGCGGCCTGACCCCGCGACTTCCGGTAATGGGATGGTCCGGCCGTGCTCCTGCCCCGCCGGCAAGCGAACGTTGCCAGGGGCGCCAACGTCAAGGAGCACGCTATGTCTCAGCAACTCAGCACGACGATCGCAGTGATTGGCATCGATATCGGCAAGAACTCGTTCCACGTTATGTGCTGCGGCAGAGGTGGTCACGTGGTCAGGTGGAACCACGGTTGTTCAATATGCCGCCCTGCCTGATCGGGATGGAGGCTTGCGTCGGGGCACATCATCTTAGTCGCAAGCTCAAGGGTCTTGGTCACGATGCCCGGCTGATGCCGGCGAAGTACGTTCGCTCCTATTCGAAGGGGCAAAAGATCCAGGCAAAGACCCGGAGCGCACGTTTGCAGCCTTCGGATCGCGTTGGCGGTCATTCCAGAGGAGGAATTCTCGGAATAACGCATCTCGATCAGTCTGATCATGTGTCATATCAAGCGTGCTCTGCCGTTCTTGCCAGAGGAGAAATTGCCTGAACAATGCATCGCTACTCGCCTGATCTAGGGCGGTGCTGCGCTGATCCAAAATCTGTTTCTCGGAAGGCGGGGCACTTAATCGTTCACCAAGTTTTGGCGGTTGCTTCTTATGTGAAGACTGCAAAGGGATCTGCGGCTCTTTCTTCAGGAATTCTTCGCGCTTAGGCGCATCAGGGGCGTTGCGTATAGTGCCGTTCTCACTTTGGGGAGCCTGTCCCTGTCCTTGCCCCGAAGTCGGTGAAAAAGCCGAGGCCAGAGATGAGAACCAGGAGGTCGAACTTAACTGCCGGACAATGTCGGTGGGCGATTGAGCTTGCGATGATGGGGCCGGAGAGCCTTCCTCTTCTTGTCGCAAGAACCAACATTTGCGGTTGCTCACCGCATCGACGTGGTAATACCAGTGTCCCCCTGGGGGCGTTCGGACATTTGGCTTGGTGGCGCAATCGCCGGCAGCGAGGACAGCCACCGCCTGGAACGTGGTGAGCGCCCCCGCCGCAATTATCCTGCTCGTGACCACTAGAAGGATGGACATAACGCGGTTCCGCATTTGTCTCTCCTCGTATCTAGGATTTCGATCCATTCACCCGTGAGACTGTTTGGGACAAGTCAGGCGTTAATGAGTCGCGAATTCGGCAATCCACAGTGCCATTTAGGCACAACGGAGCACGACCGATCTTCGCGCCGACTTGATGCTGTCTCGCGCTTGTCGAGAAGCTGCGAGATACGCAAACCAGCCGCAACCCTTAGTCAGGAAGCAGCCCGTGGGTGAGATGGTGCTTCTGATCGAAGGCAGCCGGCGAAACAGTGAAGATTGGCGAGAGCTATCAAGTGCCGTCCGGGGCCATTCACGATGCGAAGGTGGGCGAAGGTCATCGCAACGTACGCGGTCGAAAAGGGCAAGCCGCTTGCCTCTTCGGCTCCATGACAGACTAAGGGCGGCTCAGGTTGGAATTTCCAGCATGTCTCTTTAGAGTCAAACCGGCCGTTGGGGCGCTGTCGCGGCAAATCCGCTTAGCCGCCACGAGCGGAATTCTCAACGCGATTACCGACTTCGCAGTAGTGCCGAACAGCAGTCATTCGCCGACCTGCTAGCCGCGAGGCCTGAGGCCAACGACGCTCGGGCAATGGCCCCAGCCCCGCCTCACTGCCGGATGGCAGAACGCTCGTTAGGAACGTATGCTTCCTCTGAAGTATCCCGAACAGGTCTCCCTGCCAGTGCTGATGCCGACCCCGAAGGACGTCCGAATATTCGCGTGACGCCGACCGTCATCTCCGTGCTCGATTGCTCCAAGGGCTTCGGACACTCCTCAACCCAACGGGGGCCCTGCCGTTCGGTGCGGTCGAACAGCATATGCAGCATACTCCGATCCGGGTCGCGACGCGAGAACCCTGCGAGCATCGGCCAGAAGTCGTTTAACTTCCGCGATGCCCCTCGATCTACTGCTGTCGCTGAGATCGACTAGGCCCTGCAAAGCTTCGGTTAGTTCCCCGATCCGGGCTTGTGCAGCTTCGAGAGGATCGGGTCGCGCTTCTTGGGACTTACCTATTCGAAGTCTATCGAACAGACCATGCATATCGTGCCTCCCTAAAAAGAGCGATGCGGAGTTTAGCCTGAACGCTCACTTTCGTGAGCGCCTGAAACGGTCCCGATCGGCAGGGGGCAACCTGCGACCGGGACCGTCCGGTTGGGGAGGACAAAGGGCTGACAACGACTCATCCTTCCCAACAGCGGTACAATTTTCGAATTTTGTGGCGGCGATGCGGTGATCAGATGGGTTGATAATGGCAGGCAGGTCATCATCGCGCGAACGCTTGGCCCGCTAGGATGAGTCAACTCACTTGACGGCTTTTCCTCAGGTTCCGGTATCCACAGAACGGCTACACCAGACACCCTTCGTTAATCACGTCGTGGCGTAATTCGTACCGGGCTGGCTTACGTTCCCTGTATGGAGTACGCGAATGATCGAACCCCAGTGCCCCAACCTCAAGGCGCTCGACGGCGATATCGTCACCCAGAAACCAGGGGCGCAAGAAATGCCCCAAGCGGCGACATGGAGCGGCATTCACCAGTAATCTCATCAAGCGGCTCAAGACGGCAAAGTGGACGGCCGAGGAGAACGCGGTCTGGGACGAGCTGCGGGCCGAGTTCGAGGCGCTTCGCTTAAGAATACGCGCCGATCTCGACGCGTATCGCTCCAGGAAAAGACTTGAAGGCAAGGGACCGTAAACGTCGACGGTCCGCGAAGTATCTATCCTAGCCCCGGCTGTTGGCGCGCGCATCTACCAGTCGGGGCTCGCTATGTCTGATGAGCCGAAAGAAACGGCGCCTCTTAACCGGGGCGCCGTTTGCGTTTGCTAGTAATGAGGATGACTCACCGCTCCGCGATACCATCCTCCCAACCACCGCGCCATCCGCCGTAATAGGCGTAGCTCGGTGCGTAAGCGTAGCCGTAGCCCGGATAGCCACAGCCGTATCGTAACCGTAGTAGGGATAGCCGCAGCCATAGCCATAATTAAGGTGCCCCTATCGCCGCACCGGCCAATCCCAGGCCAAGGCCGATCCCAAATCCACTCCAGCCCCAGGCTCGGCGCCAGCGGACCTCCGTTGCGGTCGCCGGAACGGCGACTTTTAGGGAGACTGGATGGTGCCGAGAAAAACACGAAGTCGTCGAAGCCCAGGCATGGGTATGGATGGCTGATCGCGCCTGAAGAACCCGGCAGAGCGTCGTCTTGTCCGCGCTCGATGGGCCGTTCATTCACGTAGCTGAAAGTCCCCGGTCTCGCGCAAGTCCGGCGGTTCGTTTCGACTCCACCTTGTTCTCGTTGTACATTTGGATGAACAAAAAAGTTCTGGAGAACTGCGGATTGTCGCAAAGTGTTGCGGAATGACAATAGCTCCAGGGCCATAACGGTTGCAGACTGGCACAATACAAAAGGATCTATTTTATGAGCAACGATTGGACTGTCAATACGATCAAGAAATTTCGCGACTGCGCTGAAATGTGCCGTGCCGAAGCGGAGTTGACATCAGGACCGAAACAGCAGGAGCGACTGGAGACCGCACTCGCTTACGAACGGATGATTGAGAATGCCAAGCGCCACTTTGGGTTAGAAGAATGAGTCCAGCCCCCGTCCGTACGCTAACCAAGCCAACAGCTTGGGGACTGCCGTCGCGGGGTCCGATAAGAGCACGGTCCTATGACTTCTGATCCCATCAAAGAATTGAGTGACCTGACAGAATGGAGGCAGACCTACAGCGAGGAGGTCCTAATCCTACCAAGGGTTATTTCTTCTGGCCCACGGGAGACAAATGAAAGAGACGAGAAGGGCTGGTTCGGCTACTTTATTGAAGCCAAGGCGAAGTGCCATAGCCTGCAAAGGACTTTTGGCAGACTTTAACCGAGTGGTTCGATAATTGGGTTAGGGTCGTGCTTACCGGCTGTGTAATTGGTTGCCGCCCTGAATCTCGAGCAGATCCGCCGTCTGATCGAACATCGTGGCGATTTCGGGCATTGTGGACCGGCATCGCGTTTGCTCCCGCCGCCGAGGGCTCGCTCTAGCTTGGTGCAAGATGCCGAATGCCGGCCTCGACACCATGAGGTACATACGACCAGCGCCGAAGAGTGGAAGGCGAGGACATTGAGGATCGCGAAACCGCGCAGATTATGCAGAGCCAGGCTGGTCTTGGACATGCGCGGACCGGGGCTCCGTCGAACTGCATACGCCAGCAAGTGGGGCAATCATCTGCCGGGATCAGGAAATCATACGCTATGGCTCGCCTTGCCTACAACGAGCACATTCGGGCCGGGTTCCGCCGGCAATTCCGCACGCAAACGCGCTTCGCCGTCGAGGCGATCACCGCCGGTCGACGAACCGCGGCGCCTTCACCGAGCTTTCGAATTCGCGCGCAAGCGTGCCGCGCTCGAGCAAATTGATCCTTGGTGTCACGGCGAATTTCATTTTCGTCCGCCTGGCCAAGTGTGCGACGACTGCCGCTCTATCGGTCTCCGGTGAAACTTCAATCGAGAGCACCAGCTCGTCGAGACCGCCGACATTGACAACTTCGACCTTGAAATCGGCCACCTCGGGGCTGCGGAACATGAAGTCTTCGAACTCGGAATGATCGATATTGGTTCCCCGCACCTTGAAAAAGCCGGTGGTCACCAGCATGCCGGGCGCTCCCTCGGGCGCCGGCGCCTTGGTTGTCGGATCGATTACCTCGATGAAAAACAGATCGGTCCAGATGCGATAGCCTTCAGTGCCGGGACCTTCGGCGCCCATCATGCTGGCTTCCGTCATGCCGAAGCAGTCGAACACTTCAGCGCCCCACATCGCGGCGAGCTTTTCACGCTTCGCCTGAGAGAGCGGTTCCGCCGTGCACAGGATCTTCCGAATCGAGCTTTGCCTCAGATCGATGCCTTGCGCCTCGGCCAGATTGGCGAGATGCAGCCCATAGCTGCTCATGGTCAAGAGAATCGTCGGCTTCAGGCCAGCGATCAGGGAAAGCTGCACGGTCGAGGGCGTCGACGCGCCCGCCCCTGCCCAGATGGTGCCGATGCCGAGGTTCTCAGCGCTGCGCGCCCACATTTGTCCGGCGGGATGGATCCCCAGCGGCAGCGACATGTGGCATATGTCACCTGTTTCGAAGCCGACGCATTGGAACGTGCGATCGAAGCCGAGCATGCAGTAGGGCAGATCGGCATAGGTGCGCGGATAGAAAAGGGGCTCGCCGGTGACCCCGCCCGAGCGCCAGTATTCGGCGATCTCGTGCGGTTTCGCCAGGCAGAAATCGGAAAAATACTGCTCCGGCGGCAGCGCGCGGAGATCCTCTTTCAGCAGCAAAGGGATCTCGCGCCATCTGGCCGGATCGGCAACTCGCTCGGGATCGATGCCCTTGAGGCGCGTTTGGTGAAATGGGGCGCGCAGCGCGTTCTTCACCGCGGCTACCTTGCGTTGCTGCTGGAGTGCAGCGATTTCGGCACGCGATCTCGGAATTGGAAGCGGCATGTTCGAAGCTCACCCGAGGCCGAGTTCCGCCAGGAATCCGTCCTGCCGGCAAATAGATTGCTGCGTTTTGAAACCAGCTGCAACAAAACGAAGCGAGAATGGTTAGCCGCTTCCCCCGCAGGGTGTCGGCAAAATCTGCCCGGGCCGAGCCTGCGATCCGACGGCTGCGCTGCGGCCGCTGGTAAGCTCGGATAGCCGCCGATCCCGACTCACCGCCTGAGATCCGCATAGGGATACAGGAATTTCCCCGAGACGAACGCCGGCGGGCTGACGATCACCTCCGAGCCTTCGATGATGGTCTCGGGCCGCGTAGTCGTCGTGGTAACGAACAGCCCATAGGGATTGAAAAAGCCGCGGCTCGACTGGCAGATGTGGTTTGCCGCATACCACACGGCCGCGGAGACCCCCTGGTTTGAGCGCTTGATGTTGGAACTGCTGAAGGGCATTCCCCCTGTCCTAGCTTTGCTCGCCTCCAATCCATTTCCGGATCGCCCGCCGAAGTACGTTCGCGCACAGGGCGTCAGCCTTGCCGATTTTCAGCGCCTGAGCGGGGCAGAGGACTGGCTGCGGCGCCCAGCTTCTAGCCGTCGAGGCTATGAGGCGGCTACAGTCGGCCACATCTGCGGCCCGGATCGCGATGACCCGCCACTCCGCCGCCTGGATGCCGGCTGCGTCCAGGCGTAGATTCACGATGTTCAGGAGCTGCAGCATGGGCCAGTTGGACCGCTTGAGAGTTTGGGATGATCCGGCGATTCGTGACGGGCTCGCCTGGTATCGTGATGTTGCGGAGAACCGACGGCCGGCCAAGTTCCGTATCGCAGCCACGGTGTCCACCCATCTCGATCCGGCGACAGCAAGCGAGGAGGCGCTGTGGGCCGAGCTCGAGCAGCTGACCCCAGGCTTTCTGACGCGTTGGGAGGCCATCCGGGCGGGCGCGCCTTTGCCCCAACCGTCGGATGGCCCAAGCCTGTTAGAGCTTTGCCGGGAGCTCGCTTACCGCATGCTCGCCCATTGCAATTTCTGCCCCTGGGATTGCCGCGTCGACCGGCGCACCGGCGCCAAGCTTGGAGCCTGCAAGCTCGGCTCCGGCGCAAGGGTGAGCACATATTTCCATCACACCGGCGAGGAGCTGTTCTATCGCGGCACGGCGGGGTCCGGGACGATCTTCTTCACTTCCTGCAACATGCGGTGCGCCTTCTGCCAGAACGGCGACATCAGCACGGATAAGGACAACGGCGAGGAAGTTGATGCTCGCACGCTCGCCGCGATGGCATGGATGCTGCGCCGGGAGAGTTGCCACAACATCAACTGGGTCGGCGGTGAGGTCGTGATTCACCTGCATGCCATCGTCGATGCCATCGCGCTGCTGGGGCGCGGCTTCATGCCGAGTCCCGCTGAACTCCAGCGGGCGCGGAGAACCAAATCGGACCGCTTCTTTTTCTTTGAGGAGGTGGCGGAGTGCGCCGACTATGACGGAGGCTTCAACGCGCCGATGCTATGGAACAGCAATTTTTTCATGACTCCAGAATCGATGAAAATCCTGCGCATTCTCACTGATGCGTGGTTGCCCGACCTGAAGTTCGGGCCCGGGCGATGTGCCATGACCATGGCGAAGACGCCGTGGTACTGGGAGACGGTGACCCGCAACGTCGCGCGGCTGAAGGAATGGGGCGAGGACTTCACGATCCGGCACTTGGTCATGCCCAATCACGTCGAATGCTGCACCTATCCCGTGCTCAACTGGATCGCCGAGCACGTGCCGACGGCGCCGGTCAATATCATGGCGCAGTTCCACCCCGACAACTTTTGCGACCCGGGCAGCGCAAAGTACCGGGACAAGTACGCCGAGATCGCTCGCCGGACGACGCCACTGGAGCTGAATGCCTCCTGGAGTCGCGCGCGGGAATTGGGCCTCAAGTTCGAGATGACCACGTTCGAGCGCCGCGATCCATTCACTATGGCGGCGATGTTCGGGGTGTGATCGGAGCCGGGCGCCGGACCCCGATAGGTGTTTTGCGGCCTGGGAAATGGCGCTGCCAGATACGAGCAGAACGGTGGGACAGGCGAGATGGCCCCGCCCTTCTCTTGTGCCCGGCGCCTACTAGGCCTTCGACCAACAGGATCGGGGACGGCACTGCCTTTTCCGCCGTGACGCCTCCTGGTTGCCCACGGTAGCCCCCTCTGGTTCGCTCGGCGATTTAGTTAGAGCATTCGCGTACGCAAGTACCAGCCTCGCGCCGCCATCACGCGGTCCGGACCAGGAACAAAGACTTGTCTGATGCGTTTGCCTCCTGACCCGGGCGACGCAATTCAGCAGCGCCGAGCCAGGATCACCACCTTATCTTAAACTAACGACCGGAGGCGGCTGCCATGTTGCAGGCGCCCATCGGACCATCCAATTTGCCGCACGTCATCGTCGTGGGAAACGAGAAGGGAGGCTCTGGGAAAACCACGATCGCGATTCATATCGCCCTCGCGCTGATGAAGGCCGGCCAGCGCGTCGCCACGATCGATCTCGATAGCCGTCAGAAGAGCCTCACCCACTACATCGAGAACCGCCGCGCCTGGGCCCAGCGAACTGGCATCGATCTCGAATTGCCGACTCATTTCAGCGTCGCCCGAGCCGAAGGCGCCAGGGTAGATCAGAACGAGGCCATCGAATTCGGGGAGTTCGACAAGGCGGTTACTGCGGTGCAGGACGGCCGGGACTTCGTGGTGATCGATACTCCCCCGCACGACAGCTATCTAATGCGGCTTGCCCATTCGATGGCTGACACGCTGGTGACGCCGCTCAACGACAGCTTCCTCGACCTCGACGTGCTCGCGACGGTAGACCCGGTAACCTTCGCGGTGACCGGGGTTAGTCACTACGCGGACATGGTACGGGACGCTCGCCACTACCGTCGATCGGTCGACGGAACGCTGGGGGACTGGGTCGTGGTCCGCAACCGCCTTTCGCTGCTCGGTGCATGTGTCAAGCCGGTCGTCTGCGAGAGCCTTGACGAACTGGCACTGCGACTGGGCTTCCAGGTTGCGATCGGGTTTGCCGAGCGGCTCGTCTATCGGGAACTCTTTCCCCGCGGGCTTACCGCCCTAGACGATCCCAACGAGATCCTGCATTGCGCCGAGCCCGATTCGTCTTACTTAATGGCACGGCAGGAGGTCGAGATTCTGCTGGAAGCTTTGAGGCTTGCTATCAATGAGCGCGGTCGGCGTCGCGCTGCTACGCGCGCCCAATGGTTCGCATCACGCGACCAGCCTCTCGATACCGACGATATTCTGGCAGCTTCGGATTCCTAACTGGTTCATTTTCGCCTGCACGGTCGAGCTCACAAACCGCGGGCCACAACGGACTATATGGTCGGTGCGCCGATCATCTGACTTGCATGGACTTGTTGTCCTCAGTGAACTGGGATCCGCAAATCATCGGCGGTGGGCGGCCGGGGTGGCAGGTTCCATCTCGACGGGCCTGCGCCTCGGCTCGAAGAGGTGGAGGAAGTTGATGGAAGACCGTTTTGGCAACCCGATTCTGCTCGACGCGGCGCGTGGGGAGGATCGCAACAGTGAGTTCGACCTCGAGGTCCTGCTACATCCCGGACGGCGGTTTGCACATCCTATGGACGTCGTGCGGGATCCGGACCTTTCGCTCGGCGAGAAACGAGCGATCCTTGCTTCCTGGGCCTCGGACGCATGTGCGATCGAGGCGGCTCCGGCGCTCCGCTGTGCGCCCGGGAGCGACAACCCCGTGAAGTTCGACGAAGTCATGGATGCTTTGCGCATGCTGGATGCAAACCAGCAGTGCAGCGTGGAAGCGCGGCAGCGCCACCCAAGCGTGATTGCCGGCCCGGTTTATGGGCTCAACTTCGTGGTCCCGGTTCGGATCGGGGATCAAGCTCGAGCACTAACTCAATGAACCGACGGACGAGGAGAGGTTGGATGACGCGCATCATTGGAGATCCTTGAAACAGGAGACGCACTCACTAATTCATCTTTTACCGAGTGCCCCTGAGGCTCGGCATCGCGGGCATCGGCGGCATCCGGTGCCCCTCGTACCCATGTTGCTCAACGGAGGATGTGGCTATGAGGAACTACGACCTGTCCCCCCTCTGCGGCGATCGACCGTGGGATTCGATCGCCTGATCGACCTCATCGACGACAGCGTGCGATGGGAGGGCGAGGACCATTACCCGCCCTACGACATCGTGCGCACGGGTGAGGATGCCTACCGCATCACGCTTGCGGTCGCGGGCTTCAAGCCTGAAGAGATCGGCATTACGGCCCAGCGGAATCTGATGACCGTCACCCGGCCGCAAGGCCGACCACGCGTACCTGTACCAGGGCATCTCCGAACGGCCGTTCCAGCGATGCTTCAACCTCGCGGATTACGTGGAGGTCAAGGGCGCGTCGTTCGACAATGGGCTGTTGCGGATCGACCTGGCGCGCGAGGTGCCGGAGGCGATGAAGCCACGACGGATCGAGATCGGATCCGCGGAACGCAAGCAGATTTCGGCGTCGCGAGCAGCGTGAATGTGCGCGCGCCGCTGCGCACGCCCGCGGGCGTCTTGCCCGCCGGCAGGGCGAGACCGTAACAACGCAGGAGCACGAAGATGAACATGAGAGATCTTATTCCATGGAGTTCGCGGCAACGTTCCAGCCCGGCGATGGGAGGATGTGAGCCCACTGGTGACGCTACCGGGAGATGAACCGGATGTTCGATAATTTTTTCCGGGGATTCGACGTAGCGCCATTCGGACTCAATCGAGTCCTCTCCTGGCCGAATATCGAGGTGGCGGAGACCGACGGGGAGATGAAAGTGACCGCCGAGCTGCCGGGTCTCGAGGAGAACGATGTCGAGGTCCATCTCGCCAATGGCGTGCTCACCATCCAGGGCGAGAAGAAAACCGAGACGGAGGACAAGGACCGATTGTTCAGCGAGCGTTACTACGACCGTTTCGAGCGACGCATTCCGGTCGAGGGCATCGAGGAGGACGAGGTCAGCGCCTCCTTCCGCAACAGCGTCCTGACCGTGACGATGCCGAAATCGGCGGGGGCGCCGTCCCAGGTCAAGCGGATCGCAATCAACGCGAGGTGAGCCGGCAGTTTTCCCTCGATAGGAGCCCATGACGACGCGGGCGGGAAAGACGCCGCCTGAAGGAGCCAGTACTGGGCAAAGTCCGACCAAGCGGGTCGGCTCGTTTGAACGGTTTCTAGATGCGGTCGCTGAGCGGTCGGGCTGGAAAGCGTCCGAAAAGGACGTCAGTAGAGAGTGGCCTTCAACGATGGAGGTCCGAAATGGCAATGATGGAGCATAAATTGAAGGAAGGAGCGGTTGACGCCATCAACTTCATCCTTGCGGCGTTCCTGTTCCTGACCCCGTGGATTTTCGGATTCATGTCCGAGCACACGGCGGCCGGGAACGCCTGGGTGATTGGTGTCGTCATGGGGATCGTAGCGATCGTTGCGCTCACAAAGTTCGCCGAGTGGGAGGAGTGGGTAAACCTGCTGCTCGGAGTGTGGGTCGTGGTATCGCCGTGGGTATTGGGATTTGTCGTCACCACCGCGGCGACTTGGGTCCATGTCATCGTGGGTCTAATCGTCGCGATCCTGGCCGCGGTGAAGCTGTGGCAGTTGCGGCAGCCGCCGCATCTGACCGCGCATCTGTGAGCCGGCGGGCTGGGGGCTTCCCCAGCCCATCGGCAAGCCTCTGAGTAGCCTGATAGCTAGGCTAGGTTCCTGACAGTAGCGTCGTATTACCGCAGCGGCGATGCCGCGCCGCCCGCGGCGCCATCATTATTAGCTGATACAATGCTATGCCATGGTTGCTCGATGAGACGCGGACGATGAAGCGCAGACCGACGCGACGGCGTCATAGTTCCTGGGAGCGGATCGAGGTTCATCCGCGCGGCGATCGTGAGAAGATAGCCGCGCTGACGGCTGACATGGTGAGAGCTTTCATGGATGCGGACCTTGACACGTATTGGAAGCTCGACAGAGAACTGAGATGGCTTCTCACTCAAGGAAAGCCTGAGGAGGACTGACGTACGCCTCGCGAGGACGCAATCATCTTCGGCGATCTGATCCGGCATGTCGGGCCGCTGATCGACCGGCCGGTCGCTCCTCCGCGACCTGCGCCCTGTACCAGAGCTTGCGGAAGCATCAGGGTTGCTGCGGCGACCAACAGTCCGATAATCAGTATGGTGCGCATAATTGCTCGGTATAAGACAAAACTCATGATGCTGTGGGCGTGTTCCGATCACCCGTTGGCCGTGCGAACTGCCGCCCGTGCCGGGCTCGCACAGGGCGGTTGCCGCCTTACCGAGGCTCTGAACCGGCCTGCCCGGATCATTGTGCCGCAGAACCGTCGCCCCCTTTTACTGAACAGCAGATCGAATTGGTGACCAAGTTCGCCGACCAGGCCGTGATTGCCGTCGAAAATGTTCGTTTGTTCGAGCAGGTAGAAGTACGAAGTCGTGAGCTGAGCGAGTCGTTGGAACAACAGACCGCGACCTCGGAAGTGCTCGGCGTGATCAGCGCTTCGCCGGGCGAACTGGAGCCAGTCTTCCAGACCATGCTTGCGAACGCAGCGCGGCTCTGTGAGGCCAGTTACGGGGCGCTGTGGCTCAGGGAAGGAGAGGTCTTCCGTGCCGTTGCGCTTCACGGGCCGCTGCCTACGGCGTTTGCCGAGAAACTGCGGAGCGGACAACGCCGGCCCGGCCCCACGACCGGTTTGGGTCGCGTCGCTAAGACCCGGCAGCCGGTCCACGTCCATGACTTGCGTTTGGACCAGTCTTATCTCGATCGCGATCCATTGCCCCGCGCGGGAGTCGAGCTCGCCGGCATTCGGACATTGCTGACCGTCCCGATGCTGAAAGAGAGCGAGCTGGTCGGCGCAATCGCCATCTATCGCCGCGAAGTCCGACCGTTCACCGATAAGCAGATCGCACTGGTTACGAACTTCGCCAGCCAAGCTGTGATCGCGATCGAGAACGCCCGACTGCTGAACGAGCTACAGGAATCGCTGGAGCAGCAAACGGCAACCTCGGAAGTGCTCGGCGTGATCAGCGGCTCCCGGTGAGCTGGAGCCGGTATTTCAGGCCATGCTCGCGAAGGCGACGCGGCTTGGCGAGGCTAACTTTGGAATGCTCTTTCGCTACGACGGCAGCGTGTTCCATGCCATCGCATTGCAGGACGTGACGCCCGAGCACGGCGAATATCTTCGGCGAAACCCGCCGCGCCCGGACCCGAGAAACGCCGTTGGTCGGCTTCTGCAAACGAAGCAACCCGTCCATATCGTCGACATCACGGCGGAGCCGGCCTATGCGGAAGGTGAGCCATCACGTGTTGCACTCGTGGAAATCGCTAGGGCTCGCACATTTCTTGCCGTACCAATGCTCAAGGATGATGAACTGCAGAGCCAGTGCCGATCTCCAGCACGACATCATTCGGCCCGACCCGCAGGAGGTCGGTCATAAGGGCGATGATGAATGGCTGCGAGATAGTCTGGCCGTAGCCGATCGGTAGCGGACGGTCGGCATAAGCCTGGCGCCGGACGCCTTCGGGCACGAACACATGGCGCGGCACAATGCCCATCGGCGCAAGCACCTCAGGGGCGATGCGATTCGCCTTGCTAGTGCCTCGAACTGTAAGGATCGCCAGTGCCCAGGTCTGCCCGCCCGTGATAATGACGCTTTCGCCGACGCCCAATAATGCCCGGCCGAGCAGCAGAAGGCGACCGAGACAGAGGGTCGGCTAAGAGTGCTCAATGAAATCGGGTAGAGGAGCCCGGCTCCGGCGGCGATTCGCGGCCCGTCGCCGAGTTCACCTCTGCGGAATAACTGACGATGGTACGGACCATCGCAGCGCGTTCGACTGCATAATCGGGCTCCTTTGCCGCCGCTGAGATGGCGATTGCGGCAAGGACTAACATGATCGCAATCGCAGTGGTGATGAGCAGCCGGCCGGCGCTAAAGTCTTTGCTGGCGGCCGCACGCACGATACGCCTTGACTGCGCCATGAGATCTGCCTCCGCGGTGGCGAATGGTCGCGTGCACGCATTTGCCTGGCGTGAAATTCTATCACGGCCGTCAGGCCTGCGGCGCAGGAGGAGCGGAACCGGCGTGCCGCAGTTTGAAGCTTTCGAAGAAAGCCGATAGAGCACCTTGAGCAGTGCGTATACTTGTTTTATCTCCATGGGTGAGATCGCATGGTGTGCCCGACCCGTCTTTGCGGAGCCTCGTCATGAAGCTTATCGCCCATCGTGGATGGTCTGCCGGTGGGGACGAGAACACGCTTGCTGCGTTCGCACGTGCCGCCTGCGACGACAGAATATCAGGTGTCGAGTTTGACGTGCGCTATGTAGCGGACACTGGGAATTTGGTGGTGTCACACGACCCACCGTTTCATGTCGAAAACGCGCTCACCCTTGATGCAGCGCTATCGTTTCTTTCTCAGACGGCTCTCGAGTTGTTTGTGGAGATCAAGGAGACCGGGCTTGCCTCGGTGGTTATCGAGAAGCTGGTTTCTAGTAACGTGGCCGACCGCTCGGTCGTGTTCGCATTTGCCGGCGTCGCACGATCCTTTCCGTGGGAGAGGACGCGACCGGTGCGCCTGGGCGTCATTGTCATGTGTCCATGGAACCTGAATCGCGTGGTGCGTGCCTATGCGCCAGATGTCCTCTTCATCGGCTGGGACGCGCGCGTTTGCACGCGGATCGCGTTCCGTGTCTGGTGGTCTGTCTTCTCGCTTGAACGGCGCGCGCGGCATCACCAACTGCCGATCGTGGTGGGGATTGCGCAACGCTTGGACGACCTTCATTGGCTCTCGCGGCAACACGTCCACGGGATCGTTGCCGATATCGATCGCATAACAGCGGTCGGAGATGAGCCGTAGCCTTAACCCCCACCTAACTTGGCGGAGCCCTTGATACGATCTCGGCCGACCGAACGACTCTATCGGCTGCCTCTTCCCGGCGCAGTAAATTTCCCATTTCCATGGCTTCGGAGGGAGGGCACGATGCTTCACTACCACCGAATAGTCATCGGGATCGAAATCTGTGGCCATTACAAAATATGCGCCCGACAGCGGTCAAACGCTAGTGGCCGGTCATACGCCACGTTATAGGAGCCCGCTACTGGACAGTCGCGGGGCCGGAACCTTCTTTCGTCAGAGGGCAAACGGAACCGGGGTCGAGAAGACGCCCCCGGCAATTTCCGGGGCTAGCGTCAGTGTTATGCGAAGGGTCCGCGTGAACCATTTTCCCCCGACGCGAACTTGGCCGAAGCCAGGCTGGTCAATTGCCAGCGCGACGATCGCTTCCTCGATGTCGTTGGCGATCCGGTTCTTGAGCACCGGTTTGCGCCGCGAGATCTCCTGCAACGCCAGTTCCCCGCCTTTCCCGTGCCGGCGCCGTCTCGATGCGCACGCAAGAGGCACGTCGCAAGCGCTTCCTTGCGAGGGATGAAGCAATCAAGCAGATGGTAGATGCGATACTATCCTGCCCGGTCGCAAACCCGGACAGGCCAGCCGCAAAATGGCGCGGCAGCGGGACGGTTCGGCCAATGAATGGGAGCCGATCGTTGGGCATCGAGCATGGCCGATCCCGGTCCGCGGTTGGCGTCGTTCCGCGGACCAGGATGGCCTTGCGATGACAGAGAAATGACCCC
>WNGQ01021310.1_pt1 | contig 15686 bp, 12 predicted proteins | sample 5407661 | NCBI WGS metagenome assembly WNGQ01 (sample SAMN13153382, study PRJNA577476) | soil metagenome | isolation source: 60 cm soil or saprolite under Garry oak tree replicate 2 | place: USA:California | collected 2016-06-15 | reverse complement strand
TGTCCAAAAACAGTTCGGCGGTGACTATCTCGTATCTGCCAACTATCTAGGAAGCCAAACGACGCACCTGTGGGTGCAGCAGGCAGTCAATCAATCGCTCTTTTTGGGCACGAGTTCATGCACGCTGAACAGCGTCACGTACACCACTTGCTCGACGACCTCGAACACGGACCAGCGCCGGCTCCTTACGATCGAGAATCCCCAGCAAGGACAACTCATCGGGGCCCTCAATGTGAATGAAGATGCCGGCACAGCGCAGTACAACGCGATGCTCCTTTCAATTCAGCGGCGCGTTACAAGGGGCTTGAACGTTGGTGGCAATTACACCTGGTCTCGTTGCATAGGTGACTCGTTTTCTGCCGGCGGCCCTGGCGCAGGCGGATATCTTGACCGCAACAATAGACGCTTCGATCGCGGCAATTGCAATTCAGACCGGCGCCAACTCTTCAATTTGACGGCCGTCGCCGACAGTCCGCAGTTTGCCAATCCAACGTTACGCAAGCTCGGCACAGGATGGCGATTGTCAGGAATCTACAGAGTATCAACCGGCGCCTATCTTACGATCACGTCCGGTCTCGACCGTGCATTAAACGGCGATGCGGGACCCCAGCGTCCGAACCAGGTACTTGCGAACCCGTACGGGGACGGTTCCCTCAAGAACTACCTCAATCCGAAAGCGTTTGCGCAACCGGCTTTGGGCACTCTTGGAAATATCGGGACTCGCAATGTGATAGGTCCTTCATACTGGCAGTTTGATACGGCTCTATCGCGGGTCTTCCAGGTTCGGGAGAATCAGAAGATGGAGTTTCGCGCTGAGGCATTCAACGTAACGAACAGCCTTCGCAAAGGAAACCCCGGGGCTACATCGGCGGCTCCGTTCATATCGACCAGCGTGCCCCTCAATAGCAACACGTTCGGCCAGATCAATACTTCAGGTGATGCGAGAGTTCTGCAGTTCGCGCTGAAGTACGTCTTCTAACGGGCGCGTCCTGGTGCTGGGTCCTTTGGAATTGGGGACATGATGAAGGCAACGGTTCTCGACGTCGGGCGGTTCATTGACGAACAGCCCCTTGGCCCTTATCAACTGCTCACCGCCGCAATTTGTTCAGCCATCGTGTTTGGCGACGGCTTCGATGCGCAATCGATGGGCTTTATTGCCCCCGCATTGGCCGCCAGCCTGCATATCTCCCGCAATGCGATGGGACCGCTAATTTCCAGCAGCTTGTTTGGAATGATGATCGGTGCGTTAGTCTTTGGCCCACTTGCCGATCGTTTCGGACGGAAGCCCATTTTGATAATCTGCTGCTTATTGTTCGGCCTCTTGTCATTGCTTACTGCGACGGCCACGACGTTCTGGGAAATATTCATTTTTCGTCTGCTGACCGGCTTTGGCCTAGGTGGAGCAATGCCGAATGCGATTGCCTTGACTGCCGAATATGCGCCCAAACGGCTCCGCTCTACGATGGTGATGGTTATGTTCTGCGGTTTTACGATTGGAGGCGCCGTTGGAGGTTTCGTTGCGGCCAACTTGATTGCCCGTTTTGGGTGGCAATCGGTTTTTGTTGCGGGAGGCATCTGGCCCGGCATCGCAGCGGCTATCGCCATTGTCCGACTCCCCGAATCAATTCGCTTTCTTGTATTAAAGCGTGGGCAGGAACGTCGTGTAGCCTTGTATTTATCGCGCATCGCACCAAAGGCTGGAATATCGTCAGATATGGCATTTGAGGCGGAGGAAAACCCCGCTGGAGGTTTTGTCCTGAAGCAACTGTTCTCCGATGGACGTATGGCAGTTACCCTGTTGCTCTGGGTGATGTTTTTTATGAACCTTCTGAATCTGTATTTCTTAAACGGTTGGCTTCCCACTGTAATGAGTGCTGTGGGCGTGAAGGTACAGACAGCAATTCTGATCTCAACGTTACTTCAGATCGGAGGTGTAGCTGGGGCTCTTACCTTAGGTAGAATCATTGACCGCAAGCTGTCGTTTCGCGTGTTGGCATGCACATATTTCGGATCATCAGTGTGCATCTTCCTCATTGGCGGGGCGGGAGCTTCCATTCCTCTGCTAAGTGCCGCGGTGTTTGCAACGGGTTTCACGGTCCTTGGCTCGCAGACGAGTTCAAATGCGCTCACTGCTTCGTTCTATCCCCGCCGCGTTTTTTGGGTGGTGTCCATACCACCCCTGATTGCGACGATAGCGGCATTCATTGCGGCATCTATTATAAGGAAGACTTTTCCCCAGAACAGAACCTGACGTTTCCGCGTTCAGCATTGGAGTTCAAACAATATGCACGACCATATTTACGACAGTATCTGCGAAGTCATTGGAAGGACGCCAATCATACGCCTGCACCGCATTCCGCAAGACCACTGGGCCGAAATGCTGGTGAAGCTGGAGTTCTTCAATCCCGGCGGTAGTGTGAAAGACCGCATTGGGTTGAGCATGATCGAGGCTGCAGAGCGAGACGGCCGCTTGAAACCCGGGGGAACCATTGTGGAGGCGACAAGTGGAAACACGGGGATTGGTTTGGCTATGGTAGGCGCGGCCAAGGGTTATAAGGTCATCCTCACGATGCCCGATGATGTCAGCATGGAACGAGTATCGCTCCTGCGAGCCTTTGGCGCGCGGGTCATGCTCACTCACCGATTGGAATTTATGCAGGGTGCCATCAACAAGGCAAAAGAAATTCTTGCTGAACATCCCGATTATTTTATGCCGCAACAGTTCGAGAACCCTGCAAATCCCGAGATTCATCGGAAGACGACGGCTCAAGAAATACTGCAGGTTGTCGGTACTAACCTGGACGCGCTGGTCGTTGGTATCGGTACGGGTGGCACCGCTACGGGCACAGGCGAGGTCATCAAACAACAGATCAAGCACATGAAGCTGTTTGCTGTTGAGCCCTCGGACTCCCCGGTATTATCGGGTGGAAAGGCCGGCTGGCACAAAATTCAGGGTATTGGCGCGGGTTTCATTCCGGAAGTTTTGAACCGAGACGTGATCGACCGGATTTTGGCCATTGACTATGAAGACGCCAGTTCGGCGGCTCACCGGCTTGCCGAGCAGGAAGGAATCCTTTGCGGCATTTCATCCGGAGCGATTCTTCACGCAAGCTGCATCGTGGCGCAGGAGCTCGGACGCGGAACACGCTTGCTCGCTATTCTTCCGGACACAGGCGAGCGTTACCTCAGCACGGAGTGGTTTTCTTGAGAGCTGCCGTATAATCGCGCCCATCGTAATTGAATCAAAAATGTGTTGGAGGGACAGGTGGAAAGTAGACAGAAGTGCCGGATCCATTTCCCGCAAGCAATCGCTGCGATCGTGGCGGTATCGTTTATCTTGGCGCGCCCGCAAGTCATGGCGCAATCAACGGCGCAAATCAGTGGCGTTGTGACCGATCAAAGTGGTGCAATTTTGCCGGGAGTCGAAGTCAAGGCCACGCAGACCGACACTGGGATAACACGTTCTGCCGTTACAAATGAAGCCGGCCTGTACATTTTGCCAAATCTCTCCATCGGTCCTTATCGCGTAGAGGCCGCACTGCCCGGCTTTCGTAGTTATGCGAGAACGGGAATCGTGCTCCAGGTCGGAAGCAACCCCGTCCTTAATATTCTGATGGAAGTGGGACAGGTTTCCGAAACGGTCGAAGTTCAAGCCGACGCCGCGCTTGTGGAAACACGCAACACGGGCATCAGCCAAATGATCGACAACACTCGCGTGCTGTCCTGCTGTCGGGAGTGGCAACCACCTCGACGCAGGGCACGTTAAATCCAGGCAGCCGAAACTACCCAACGATCATCATCCAGGTCGCAGGCGGAATGCAGGCTGGGCTGACGTATCGCCTGGACGGATCCAACCACAACGATGCCTACAATAACCTGAATCTGCCGCTTCCATTTCCAGATGCGTTGCAGGAGTTCAAGGTGGAAACCAGTGGCTTGGCGGCCCAGTACGGCTTCCACTCCTCGGGTGCCGTGAACGCCGTAACAAAGGCGGGCACGAACGACTTTCACGGAGATCTTTTTGAATTTTTGCGCAATGGCGCGCTCAACGCTCGAAATGCATTCGCGCTTACGAACGATGGTCTCAAACGTAATCAGTTCGGTGGAACAGTCGGAGGACCGATCATCCGCAACAAATTGTTTTTCTTCGGGGGCGAACAGGGTACGAAAGAACGGGCACGGCCGTCGGCGAACCGGGCTTACATTCCGACGCCGGCGATGCTCGCGGGCGACTTTACGGCAATTGCTTCGCCGGCATGCAACGCCGGCAAAGCTGTCACGTTACGTTCTCCGTTCAGCGACAACAGGATCGATCCTGCGCAGTTTTCAAAAGTGGCGTTGAACCTGTTGCATCATCAGCTCTTTCCCACTACCAACGACCCCTGCGGCGAAGTCCGGTTCGGAAGCCGTCTTCAGACGAGCGAATGGATCTCGACGGGCAGAATGGATTACCAGGTAAACGCCAAGCACTCGCTGTTCGGACGCTTTTTCGACGCCCACCGGGACCAGCCCGCCGATTATGATGGCGTGAATGTCCTAACGAGCGCCAACGGACATCTGGTCCAGAATGTGCATTCGTTTGCTCTGGGCGAGACGTATTTGATCAGCCCGCGAGCGGTGAGCTCTTTTCATGGCTCCGTCAATTGGTCGTACCTGCCAAAGTTCGCTCCGAAAACCTTCGATCTGACATCTCTAGGGGCCAAGGGCGTTTACGAGGGCGTCCCGAACATGACGGTCATGACCGTAAATACTGGATTCAGTCTCTTGGGTACGAATACCAATCCTGGGCACCAAAACACGACGTCCTATCATTTGGCCGAAGATCTTACTCTCGAGAGGGGCAGGCACCAGATCGGGCTCGGCGTGAGCTGGATCCATCAGATGCTCAACGGCAGCGTCGGTTCTTCCGTATTTCCCGCTACAACCTTCGACGGCCACTTTACCGGTCTGGGACTGTCCGACTTCTTGCTGGGCAAGGCTTCCGCTTTCGTCCAGGGAAGCCCGGTCATGTCCAATACCCGGCAGAACTCCGTCGGTGTGTACATACAAGACACCTGGAAAGCAGCGTCCCGCCTGACCGTCAGCCCAGGCGTGCGATGGGAGCCGCATACCTTGCCCTATCACCTGGGCCGGCCGATGCACTTTGAACGCGAATGGTTTGATAAGGGGATCAAGAGTACCGTCTTCAAGAATGCGCCCGCGGGACTTCAGTATACGGGCGACGCGCTCTATCCGGGTTTTAATACCGACGTGGAAAATTCCTGGCTCAAGTTTGCGCCCCGGCTGGGATTGGCCTGGGATGTCAGCGGCGATGGCCGGACGACCGTTCGAACAGCGTATGGATTGTTTTACGACATGCCTCCGATGTTTCACTGGGCTGGAAACGGCGCGCCGTGGGCGAATCAAGTCACGCGCAACGACCCCGCGGGAGGACTGGATGAGCCGTGGTTGGGTTACCCGGGAGGCAATCCGTTTCCGGCAGTGCTCAACTCCAATGTTCTATTTCCGCAGAGCGTCTTCTACATCAATTTCAAGTGGCACAACAAGGTGGCGTACGTCCATCAATGGAATCTGAGTTTGCAGCGGCAGGTGGGAACCGACTGGATGGTCTCGGCGAACTACATCGGGAACAGCACCATCCACGGCCAAAGCGCGACAGAAACGAATCCCTCGATCTTCATTCCGGGGGCCAGTTGTGTGCTCAACGGCCAGACGTTCAGTCCTTGTTCGACGACTGGAAATACAAACCAGCGGCGACTCCTCAATCTGGCAAATCCAACGGAAGGACAGTACTTCGCCAATATCACGACACTCGGCGACGAAAGCACGGCGAGCTACAACGGAATGTTACTTACCGTCCAGCGCCGCCGCAGCAACGGCGTGACCATACAGGCGAACTACACGTGGTCGCACTGTATCGCCGATCCATTTGCGGCTGGAGGTTCCCAGACCTCGACTGGTGTCTTTCCTGGTCGTCGTCGGAACGAACGCGGCGGTTGTCCCGGCGACACGCGGCATAGTATCAATGCATCCGCGGTGTACGAAACGCCGCAGTTTTCCAGCAATCTGCTGCGCCTGCTGGCCAGCGCGTGGCAACTGTCGGGCATCGCCCGCATTCAGTCCGGAACGTACTTCGCGCCGATTTCAGGGTTCAATACATCATTGGGTACGGGATTTGGTATCGATCGCGCGAACCAGGTGCTCGCCGATCCTTATCTACCCAATAAAGGCGTCAGTGGCTGGCTGAATCCGGCGGCCTTCGCGCGACCGGCCGATGGCGTGTGGGGCAACAGTTCCTTGAACATTCAGGGACCGGGATTCATCACCATCAACATGGGTCTAACCCGAAAATTCCGAATGACGGAGCGGCAATCCGTAGAGTTCCGGGCCGAAGCGTTCAACATGCCGAACCATTTGAATCCGAACAATCCCGTTCTCGCTTTGAACAGCCGGGACTTTGGAAAGATTCTCTCGGCCGGTGACCCGCGAATCATGCAGTTTGCGCTGAAATACCTCTTCTGAAAAATGAGCGGAGCGCGCGAAGCGCAAGGCCGGCAGGCCGCAGCCGTAAACAATGCAAGCGCGATAGCGCGCAGCCAATAATAAAAGGACGTTTGAATGCGAAAGTTCGTGGAAATCACCGTTGTCGCGCTGATCGGCGCTGGATGGGCCCTCGCCCAGCAGGCACCACAAGAGAAACCGCTTCTCGCGGAACAAGTCTTCAAGAACGTCCAGGCACTCAAGGGAATTCCCGTGGACGATTTCATCCAGACGATGGGCCTCATGACAGCCGCCCTTCAGTTCGACTGCTCGGATTGTCATGTCGGGGCCGGTACTAATCGGGTAGATTGGGCGGCCGACACCCCGAGAAAGGTGATGGCGCGCAGCATGATCAACATGGTTGCGACACTGAACAAGAACAACTTCGGCGGACGTCAGCTCGTCACGTGCTGGACCTGCCATCGCAACCGCGATAAACCACTCACGACCCCCAACCTGGAGACCATCTACGGCACCCCAAGCTTCGATTGGGATGACGCGATCCCAGACAGTCCCGGATCGCCTACCGCTGAGTCGATTCTCGATAAATATGTGCAGGTCTCCGGCGGGGCCCAGCGGCTGGCCGGCCTCACCAGCTTTGTCGGCAAAGGGACCAGCGTGGGGTTCGGGGGATTCGGCGGCAGCGTCGAAATCGTCGCGGAAGCTCCGCACAAACGCGCCACGATCATCTTGTTTGATGCGAATACCGGACAAGGAGACCAAGTCAGGACGTATGACGGTCGCACAGGTTGGATAAGAACACCTCTCAACGTTCTGGGGGAATATCAGTTGAGCGGTAGTGATCTGGATAGTGCCAGGTTTGACGCGCAACTATCCTTCCCGGGACAGATCAAACAGATTCTCACGAATGTGAAATCCGGCCCACCGACCACAATCACGGATCTTCCAAACAGAGACGCACCGCCGGATACGACCTCGGGACAAAATCACAGCGTCAACGTCATCCAGGGAAACGGACCGCGAGACCTTCTCGTAACGTTATACTTCGACACGCAGACCGGTCTGCTTTTGCGTGAATTACGCTATGGCAAGTCACCGATCGGCCGCGCTCCGACGCTGATTGAGTACGGTGATTATCGCGATGTCGACGGAATCAAGTTCCCATTCCGCATCACGTACGCGTGGTTGGACGGCCGCGATTCAATCATGCTGAGCGAGGTAACAACCAATGTCCCTGTGGACGAGGCGAAGTTCGGCAGGCCGGCACCATTGAAGCAGCGATAGCTTTAGTCAATCGTTCTTCGCGGCTGGCGATTGCGGGGACGGAATTGAGTGTGGCAAGTAATGCAGGAGCTGACAATCTGCTCGTTCAACGCGAGCACTGCCTGAATGTCCTTCGCTCGGGTTGCTTTCACCGCCGCGGCACCCGCTTCCACGAGTAGCTTGGCGTCCTTCATCCATAGCCCCTGATTCTTGGCGCGGCCTTTCATCATCAGCAGGTTTCCGGATTCAGCGAGCATGAGCGCCTGCATCTGCAACGTCTCCCAATCCCTGTCATCTTTCGGAGGATTCCGCTCGATATAGAGCAGCGCATCCGAGTACGGAAGCGTAATGGCCACCATGATCTCAGATATCGTGGCCACCGGCTGGAAAGGTGCCTGTGCGATGGCCGGACCGGCTAGAAGGAGCAACGCAATAATTCGCATCATGCCTCCATCATGTAGTAACCGGCCACGCCGCCCAGGCTTATTTGTCCTTTTTTTCAGAGTCCGGCTCAAAAGGATTAGAGGTGGCCATGAAGAGCTTTCGCCCATCCGGGAGTGTGAGATCCCGGCCATTGATGCGCTTCAAACCATTCTTCGCGAGATACCCCGTGACGACGATCTCCGTTCCGATTGGCAGCGAATCCTTGTTGAGTCCTCTCCGGAACATTGCATTCGGAGCGCCGGCTTCGATTTCCCAGGTTGTCACCGTGCCATCAGGATTCTTCACATCGATGGTGATCCAGCTGTGAGGATTGATCCATTCGACTTTCTTCACTGTTCCCTGGATCTTGGCCGGCATATCGGCGTCATATTCCGATGCGAATGAGTGATGCGCCCAGGCCGGTACCGTCGGCGCAAGCAGCAGCACGCCACAGACGGCAGTTGCGGCCGCGCCCACAAATCTTCTACTCATCGTATTCACCCTCCTGTTTTTGAGGCTGCGCGCTATCGCGCTTGCGCTTCGCGCTGACTACTAAATTCAACTCGCGTACGACCAACGGCTATTTCTTTCCGGACTTTGCCGCCCTTACCGCCTTCGTCGCGGTGATGGCGTTCTCCATCATTCGGTAGTTGCCTTCGTGACACGCGTATTCAAAAAGATCGTCCGGACCGCGATAAGTCGGATCGTCGCCCCTCCAGGGAAGGTCGAATGTGAAGGAACTGGTCCAGATCGTTGGGTCCTCCACGGTGACCATGTAATCGAGCGTGTTCGCATTCACTTTCCGGAATCGTTCGGTGACGTGCAAGTTGCCTTGCGGAAAACCGCCGAACGGCGCGGACCCATCGGACTTCTGCTTGTCGCTGAAATTCGTCCAGTCGACGACCAGAGTGTCTCCTTCCCAGTGGCCTTGGGAATCGCCATTCCAAAGGCGGATGCCGGAATCCAGATGCGGACGGCCGTCCAGCGGGATGACGCGCACATCATGCATGCTCTCATAGAAAATCGTGACGTATCCAGGCGTCTGCAGAATCTCGGCTCCCTGGTTGTACTCTTGCGTGACACGCGGCATGGGCCGGGCGAGGCAGCGGTTGTAAGTCGAAATGTCCTCCCACGTATCGACCAGTTGGTCCTTTCCGATGCGCTTCGTGGCTGCATGCGCCTGCATCTCCGCGCGCAGTTTCCTTCTGTTCTTCCTCCGTCAGTACGTCCTTACCGGCTTGAGCAGCCGGCCGCTGGAAGGGTGTTAGGGTAGCGAACGTATACACTCCCTCCAGGTTCGGATCACCCCACGCGGTGTGCGGCACGGCAAAGCTGGTGGAAGCGGGCGCGGCTTTCTGGGTTCCTCTTGTTGCCGACTGCTGGGCGCCAGCCGGCATTTGCACCAGCAGCATCAGTCCGGCGACTGCTGCCATAGCGCTCATTCGTGCGAGAAATCGATGCTTCATTCGGGAGCCTCCTCTGACCGGTTTACGTGCCCTCTTTACAATATATACTCTTTGTCTCACTTGCTTGGCTTGTCGACCAAATGTCCATACACAAACTCTTCCGAGAACTCCACGCACTTGAATTCCAAGGATTGGATGTTCGGCTCCACACGTCGATACAAAGGCATTCTGATCTTCCAAGGACGCGTAAACACCTTCGGATCCTCGATCGTGGCCTCGTATATCAAATGGTATGGCGACAAGGGCGTGTAACGCTCTACCACATGCAAGGCGTCGCTATGGAAGTTTCCGGCCCGGTCGAACCAGGTTTTATCGTTCTGAGCGGTTACGTCAACCACCAGCGTGTCACCGTCCCAACTTCCGATGGACCAGCCCATCCAGGAATCGGCAGGAGCCTTGGGCTTGCGATCCATATAGACCATGCGCGCCTGGCAGATAACACTTCGCTTCGGGGTCACCCGCCGTGTTGTTGACTTCGAGCGTGGTGGGACGGGTGAGCCGCTTTTCAAAATTTTCTTTCTTCTTCGCCTCCGCCCAAGGCTGATACGGGATCTTTCCACCCTCGACGACGCCTTGTCCTGCCGGCTCCGCGCCGATCGCGCCCATAAGCTCCGGAAAGGGCGACGGTCCCGCGGCATGAGGCTCGATATCCCAATTGGCCGAGTTCATCGCCTGCCAAATTCCATTCAAATCGGGGTTTTGCGTTCCGGGGAAGCGCGGCGCGCGATAAGCCGGAAGCTGTTGCGAACGGGCTTGCATCGCCAGAAGCATTAAGAATGTCAGGGTTACGGTACGAGCGGTCGCACCAATCACTTTGCGCTCTATCCTCGGGCGTTTAAGTATCACGGCTGATTTTGGGAGTCAACATGCGCAACGACCGCTTTTTACATCTAGGCAATAGAAGTTCTGATCGGTTTACAAGTAGAATGCAGATGCTTTGCCATCCCGGAGAAACTATGGCAATACGCGCAGCGTTGCTGGTGTGCCTCATATTGGTTGTCTTGCCCGCGTTCAGCGACGGACCCGGACCTCGACCGTCCGACGCTCAGCCTGAGTTTTACTTCACACGCCTGATGTATACCGACACACGAGGCCACGGTCCGAGGCCCGGGCAGGAGGTTCCGAGTACGGACTTTGAACATGGGCATGGATTGGGTGATCGATTGTCCTGGTTTCTGGGCGCCTGGATGACGGACACGTGGGATGCCGATTACCAGTACATGGGGGGAATCCAGCGCCTGACGAACACGCGTGTCTACCTGAAGCCACATCCGCTCTCGATCATGGACCCAGCTCTATTCAAATATCCTTACATATACGCCGTTGAAGTCGGACAGATGGAATTGACTCCACAAGAGGCGGACCGGCTCCGCGAATACCTCCTCCGAGGTGGATTCTGGCACTGCGACGACTTCTGGGGGCTCCGGCAATGGAACCAGTTTGCCCGCCAGATAAAAAAGATTTTTCCTGACCGGGAGATCGTGGATCTTCCATTGACTCATGAGATATTTCACACGTTCTACGATATCGATCAGATCCTACAGCCTCCGAATGATGGCCTTGGCAGGCAGTACACCTATTCGGGTGGGCGAACCCAAACCTGGGAGCAGCCGGACGATACCGAACCGCGTGTCCGCGGAATTTCCGATGATCGCGGCCGGCTGATGGTGTTGATTACCTACAACTCTGATCTGGGCGACGCCTGGGAATGGATGGATGATCCCGATTACCCTGCCAAGTTTACAGGCTACGCCTACCGCTTGGGCATGAACTCCATCATCTATGCAATGACCCATTGAGGGGCGTCGATGATTTCCGCACTCCCCGCCAGCGAAGTCGTTCCGGCGGAAAATTGAGTGTGGAGGACAACATTCACAGCACCTTCGCCTGCCGCATCACCGCCTCCGCCTTCTGACGGATCTCGCGCGCCACTTCATAGGGATCGCCCTGCTGGAATTTTGGCAGGAAAAGCTCCACAGAAAGCGGCCCTGAGTAACCTTTGTCCGCGAGTTTGCGCAAGATCTTTGTGAGTGGGCTTACCCCGTCGCCAGGGATGAAACGCGAGGTTTGGTCGAGCATTTCGCGCGGCATATCCGGCACGTCCTGAAAGTGGACGTGCGCGATCTCGCCGGGGCGGACGCCATCAATATCGTCGAGCTTATTGTTGCCAGACCAAAAGTGGTAGCAGTCGAAGAGAATGCCTAGGTTCGAATGCGCGGCCTGGCGCATGACGTTCGCGAGAGTGTTTAGCGTGGCGATAAACGTGGAGGCGCGCACGAATTCCACCATGGCCCTCATCTTGAATTGCTGCGCGGCTTCGGCGAAGTCGCGCAGATTTGCAGCGGCGTTTTTGTAATCGTCCAGGGTGTACTTGGGCGCGTTGACGGGAGTCGCGGTGGTTGTGTAGGTGCGGTTCAGGCCCAGGGCCGCGAACTGCTCGCAGCGCCGTTTGAAATTGTCGAGGGCGGCCGCACGGCCGGGATTCGGTTCGATCAAAGCAGTGACGCCGCACGCCGACGAGACAGGTGTCAGCCCGTTATCGCTAAGCACGCGCCGGGCGGCGTCGAGCGTATCCGTTTTCAAGAAATCGTCGAGAAGTCCACTGGTGATCTCGACATTCTTTATGCCGGCGCGGGCCCAACCTTCGAGCGACTTGCGATAGCCCGCTCCGGCAGAAGTATTCTGGTGAATCGCCAGCGTCATCTTGCCCGTGGCGCCAAAAGCCGTGCGCGCGGCTGTTCCCGCGGCCAGCGTGGAGAGGAGCAAAGCTCGTCTGGAAATCATGGACTCCACTATACCGGGAATTGGGATTGAGGACAGAGAGCAATTTACAACGCGATTTGCAATCGAGTCACTTTGCCTTGAGGGGTTTCCCTTCGCGTTTCTCGCCTCCGGGAGAACATGATCGACTTCTGTCACGCATGCAAATGCACTGTTCGCCAAACTCGCTTTCGGTTGCCAGTTGGCCAAGTGTTTGCTGCAATGAGCCGTGAAGGAATCGAACCTTCAACCTACTGATTAAGAGTTTTCTAAAAGGCATTGATTACATTGGATTCAAGAGTTTGTGCGCCGCGTTTTCCGGCAATTTCCGGAGTTTGCAGAGCGCTTTTCGGCAACAAATCGGCAACAGATTCCGACGTGGATTGAGTTTGAGCTAACAAGCGCGCGAGGACATTTGTGAGGTTGTCGAGAGCTGTCGCGTCAGGCAGTGCAAAGGTAAGGCGGGGACGACCGTGTTCGTCATGTTCCACAAGATCCCTGAGGCTTTGCTTCAGCGTCGTCGCCATTGCCGTGGTCGCCGCTTTCGATTCTGCGGAATCCCATGGTGGCGGCAGCAGTTCGCCAAGGAATTGAAACGCGGCGGTGAGCAGGTGACCGCCGGTGACGGCGAGTTTTTCGCGTCGGGCTGCGCGTTCGGCGGCGGCAAGTCCGGTTTCGCGGCGGAGGCTTTCGTCGGGCGGGGCTTCGGGGCGGGCGCCGAGCAGGACCTCGAGTCGGCAGCGGAGTTCTTCGATGCCGCCGGCGAGATCCACTTGATCCACGTCACTCTCGGTGTCCAGAACGGCAAGGGCCAAATCGTGTTTCGCGGAAAGCGTGCTGAGCAGTTTTTCTTCGATTGTCTCTTCGGTGACGAGGATAAAAACCTGAACCGGCTGTTCCTGGCCCATGCGGTAGGCTCGCGCGATGCGCTGTTCTAGCACGGCCGGATTCCAGGGAAGATCGACATTGATCACCGTGTTCGCCGCCTGCAGGTTCAGCCCGGTCGAGCCGGCATTCGTTGTCAGGAACAGGCGGCAGCGGGGATTGTTCTGAAATTCGTGGACCAGTCCCTGCCGCAACTTCTGCGGTACCGAACCATCCAGGCGAACGAAAGTTAGGCCGCGCTTCTCCAGGAGAGGCTCGATCAAGTCGAGCATCGTGGTCCATTCGGAGAAGAGAAGAACTTTGCGGTTTTCTTCCGAAAACATCCGGTCGAACAGGGCGTCCAGTTCTTCGAGTTTCGACGAATATCCAGGCGCGTGTTTATCGACCAGGAATGTGCTGTCGGCGGACATGCGGCACATGAGCAGGTGCTTCTGCAGGCGCAGCAGGTCCATTTCGGTAAGAAACTTCTTCTTCGTGATGCTGTTGACGAGCCGCATGTGCGAGCCATGCAGGCCGAGTTGTTCCTCAGTCGGCGTGATGCGAACGATTTCGGTCGTGCGTGGTGGGAGTTGCTGGCGCACGGACTGGCGCGTACGGCGGAGCAGCACGGGTTGGAGGTTCTCGCGCAACTCGGCCAGGTTCTTGTACCCGAGCACTTTGCCTTTTTCGTCCACTATGCGATGGCGATTGTAGAAACGAAATGCCGGGCCAAGCCGCCGGTTATCGATGAACTGCACGACCGAATACAGGTCGTCGAGCCGGTTTTCGAGTGGCGTGCCCGACAGCACGAGCGCGAACCGCGAATGAAGACCTTTGATCAAGCGGCTGGTCTTCGCCTCCCAGTTTTTGATGCGCTGGCCTTCGTCCAGGATGATGAGGTCCCAATTCACGCGTTCGATCGACAGGATGTCGCGCAGTACTTGCTCGTAGTTGCACACGGTGAAGAAGCAATCCTTGGCATATTGGCTGCCCCGCGACGCGACGCTGCCGGAGATCAACTGACAATCCCGCGTGCAGAAGCGCCCGATTTCGTTCCGCCACTGCGATTTCACCGAAGCCGGGCAGACGACCAGGACCTTCGATATTCCAGCTTCGCGTGCGAGCAGCTCCGACACTCCGATCGCTTGGATGGTTTTGCCGAGTCCCATGTCGTCGGCAAGGACGGCACGTCCGGCGCCGGCAGCGAACGCGATGCCGTCAAGCTGATACGGCAGCAATTCGGCCTTGAGCAGTTCGCGGCACAGAGGGTGCGACTCCGGATGGCGGCGAATCTCGGCGGCGCGGCTGGCAACCCGTTCGAGCAGCAGCCGCCGCTGGATGAATTCTTCCGCGTCGGGGTAGACGTTGACCGTGCGTCCCTGCCGCTCCAGCCGTTGGATCCGTTTCAGCAGGTCCGGCACGTCATCGATGTTCCGGTCGCGCAGCTTGCCAAGCACCTCGTCGATCTCCGGCTCCAGCTTCTCAGGTAGAAGCAGTCGCAGCGCCGCCTGATCGTTGTACTGCACGTGAACGCTGATTGTCTTGCGTTTGTATGGCCGATTCAATTGGGCGGCTGTGAACCGCCGCTTCAGCTTCGCAAGCACGTGCAGGATGTGCTTGCAGGTCCCAAGTGTGTTCGTGCGGAAGTCGGCGCACGAGCAATAGGAGTCGCCCGGCTCTCGCCCGCGCACAGCGACGCGGTAAGTCTTGCCGGAAATCGTGCTGGAGACGGTGTAATCCGTCCACGGCTGGTCTGGATCGGTTGACTTAACGATCATCCCCTCCACGCGCGCCCGTTCCCGCCGCTCCTCAATAGCCCGCTCGATGAGTTCCTGTTCACCCAGGCTCTCGACCGGTACGCGCTCAGGCGGTGGCGCAGCCAGGCCCAGCGTCATCTTCTCCTCAAGAATCAGCGAAAACGCCGCCCCGATGTGCTCGCACATCGACTCGCACGCTGTGCAGTTCCAGTGCAGCCGGCCGTAGGACTCGGCCATCAGGCTGATCGTGACGACAACGGGAGCGGATTCATTTTCCTCCGACGGCAGCGGGAACTTAAGGCGGAACAAATCCTCGCCCAAGTACACGTCTTCCTCGATCCGAAAGTCCCACTTATCCCCAGCCCGTAGCAACTTTGGCCCGTCACTTCCGAGCAGTTTGAGAGTCTGCGGATACGACAGCCGCGATAGCTTGTCGATGAGCGTGAGTTCCGTGCTCTTCTTCGTGCGACTGGAATCAACGTCGGACATGGCAGATCCCCTCTTCGTTTATGTGAGCATCCCAAGTTTTGTCGCGATGGCGATCGCGAAGTTCATTTCAGCGAATGCGAATCAGAACCGCTGCTTCCGGTAAGAACCTTCGATAACCTTCAGCGCTTGTTTGTAGTCATGACAGTGAATTCCGTCGTGCCAA
>WNGQ01008342.1_pt1 | contig 15689 bp, 17 predicted proteins | sample 5407661 | NCBI WGS metagenome assembly WNGQ01 (sample SAMN13153382, study PRJNA577476) | soil metagenome | isolation source: 60 cm soil or saprolite under Garry oak tree replicate 2 | place: USA:California | collected 2016-06-15 | reverse complement strand
TCGGCAGCAAGTGAGTAGTCGTCGGCTCGGGATCCGTGGTCGGACCGATAATGAATGGAAATTGTTTTGCCATCGAGATCGAAGTAATTGCCGATGGTAAAGGTGGGCACTGCCTGCCCAACGTGGACAAATGAACAATCGATAGTCCCTATCTGCCCTGCGCCTGCCTCTATCGTGCCACGATCGGTCTGCTTCCCGTTGCACAGGATTTGCGGGGTAGCTTCGGCCCCGCTTCGCGAATAGCTCATCCCGGTTTTCATCTCTGCCTGCGCTTCCCGCTGCTTCCACCTGCCCACAGCTTCAAACACGCTGCTCCCTTCAGAGAGACGCGCCGCCTCGGTTGCTATGGGATACCAAGCCACGTACCCGATTCCGCGCACCGCCGTAAACGAAGAACCGATCTGGTCCCAGTCAGAGTGCTTGGCCGCATCAGCGGGAACGCCAATTCGCATGAGCCTCGTCGCATCCTGCGGGATCACACCTTCATAGCCGATTTCAAGCTCGATTGTCTGCTTCGGCGCAATCGGCTTCGGGAGTGTCACGATCGCTTCGGTTAATGCTCCGGTATGGTCGATGTCCGAGGTGTACATCTGTGAAAGGAACTGGACCGGCTTTCCCTCAATCTGAATCGAACTCCAGTTCAGCGTCGAAGAAATCTGTAACGAGAGATTTTTTTGCGGGGTATCAGAATCGTTCCGGATTACAACCTTTCCGCGGACTCCGATCCGCTGTTGCTCTGGCTCGATTCTCGCGTTCAAGTCGTACTTCGTGAATGTGAAGGCTTCGCGGTCAAATGCGACTGCTTGAACCGTTAAACCACAGAGGACACAGAGAGCACAGAGGAAAAGCTTCATTGCGATTTCGAGCGCCTCTGCCGCACGATTTCATAAAGGACGACCCCAGCCGCCACGGAAACGTTGAGTGAGGAAACCTTCCCAAGCATGGGAATCGAAACCAGGAAGTCGCATTTTTTAGCGACCAGGTCGTGCAGACCTTTGCCTTCGGCGCCGAGCACTACGGCGCAATCCATTTGGTAGTCCACTTCGTCATGGCGCTGCTTCCCGCGCTCATCAAGTCCCACGATCCAGAGTCCCTTAGCCTTGAGGTCTTCGAGCGTTCGCGCGATGTTAGTGACCTTCGCGACCGGCAGGTGCTCGCTGGCTCCTGCGGACGATTTGGCAACGGTCCCGGTAATTCCGGCCGCGCGCCGCTCGGGAATCACAACTCCATCGGCGGCGGCTGCGTCGGCTGTGCGTAGGACTGCGCCGAGATTGTGCGGGTCTTCCACGCCGTCCAGCACCACCACAAGTGAATATTCGCCGCGCTTGGCGGCAATTACATCGTCCAAATCCGAATATTGTTTCGATGACGTAACCGCGACAACCCCCTGATGCGAGCCACTCCCTGCCATTCGGTCTAGTTCCACGCGCGGTAGAAATTTTACTGGAACACTGCTCAGCCGGCATTCCTGAATAAGCCTTTGCAAACGCAAGTCGTTCCGCTCTTTCGCGACTCCGACCCACTGGAATGCACGTCCACGCGCCTTCAGAGCTTCGGTGACAGCATTGATCCCGAAAATTACATTCATGAAAGCCTAGTGTAACCGTTCGTCGTAATCCACTCTTGCCGCGCGCAGACCTGACGCCCTTCAGCGTGAACCAGCTCTGTGGCGAGCTCGATCAGCTATACTTCTCTGTTATCAGGAGAGAAGAGTGTCGCTATCGGCTGTGATTGTTGACGATGAGCAGCTCGCCCGCGACGAGCTTGCTTATCTGCTGAAAAATATCGGCGATGTAGATGTTGTGGCGCAAGGCAAGAACGGGCTGGAAGCCGTGAATCTCATTCGCGAGCACAATCCTGATCTGGTCTTTCTTGACGTTCAGATGCCGGGACTCGACGGCTTCGGGGTGATCAAAAAGTTGCTCGACAAGAAAGTTACCCTCCCTAAGATCGTATTCTCCACCGCGTTTGACCAGTATGCGGTAAGGGCTTTCGAAGTGAATGCCGTCGACTATCTGCTGAAACCTTTTGACCGGAAGCGGGTGGCGCAGTCGATTGAGCGCGCACGTGCAATGACGGAGCCCAGCAATCCTTCTTCTGACAAGCTGGACACGCTTGTCAGGATGCTTGAATCGCAAAAACCGCAGCAATCCAAAATTCTATTGAAGGCTGCCGGGCGACTCTTTTTGGTCAGCCAAAAGGACATCTGCTTTGCCTCGATTGAGGACGGGATCATTAGTGTCGTGACGAGTGGCCCGAGCGGAATGGAGGGCCAATCGAACTGCCGTACTCTCGAAGAGCTGCTCGATAGCCTCGATCCGAATTTGTTCTGGCGGGCCCACCGCTCCTACCTGGTGAATACCAACCGTATAAAGGAAGTGGTGCCCTGGTTCAAGAGTTCATACCAGCTCCGCATGGATGACAAAAAGCAGACGGAAATCCCCGTCAGCCGGGCGCAAACAAAGCGTCTGCGAGAGTTGTTTGGTTTGTAGATTGATTGACGCGGTCGGATTTAAGTGTTGGGTTTTAGACCTTTCCCGAAATATTTGAAACGGCCTTGTTAAAAAAAAGTGGCCGGGGGAGGAGGGACCCGGCCGCAGTCTAGCGCAAAGCAGTTCTTCACATCGCCAGCGCCTCGAGCGCTGTCCGGTTTTTGATGACCAGCGTTGTACCTTCGTCTGATCAGGTCTTTCTTTTTCAAATTCACTCAACAGTCGAGTTACCGTCTCGCGCGAAGCTCCGATTCTCTGCGCCATTTCCTCATGGGTGACGGGAGCATGAATCCGCAGCTCACGGACCGCGTCGGTGTCTCGGAGGTTCACCCACGAAAGCAGTAATCGCGCCAATTTGCCTGAGGAAGATTTCGCCAGCACCAATTCGTGAATTTCACGGTACGCATATTGAAATTCCCGGCTCATGGCCTGAGCGGAACGGAGTCCCAGTTCTCCGCCCCGCTCCATCAGCCGGAGAAGTCCGTCCCGGTCAACAAAGTTGACCAGGCAGAGCCCCAAGGTTTCAGCAGTAATCTCGTAAGCTTCTCCCGCGATCACAGCGCTCAGTCCCGTTACTTCCCCAGGCTCGACGATTTTCAGGACTAGCACTTTGCCTTCTCTCGAGGTGGTTGACAGCTTCACCTTGGCCGAGCAGAGGACGAACGCGCCACGCGGTATTTGGCCTTCGACGAACAGAATTGCGCCTCCGACGAACTGTACAGCGCGTAATTCAGGAAATCGAACGGGAAGAGCTCATGGACAAACTTCGACATTGGGCGGCAACGTCGGCGGTGTGCAACAACGCCTGATAACGGCGAGAAGATTCGTCGAAACTAACCTGGCCAGAATTTGAGTAGCGCTCTGGAACCATTTGCATCAATCATCCTTCATCCTTCTATCCCCTCGATGCAAGGCTTCCAACACGGATTGTGCCGTAACTATAGCCCTCAGTTATCCTCTGTAAAGCGCCATAATGCACCGAGGGTAGTTGCTCTTTTTGCTGTTCTTGGTGCTTCATTCGCAAAAACTTGGCTGCAGCGAGTACTTTGGTCATCCGACCGGTTAGTTCGTTGCCCATTGCCGTATAATCAAGCATCCCCATGAAAGCATACGTATACGTTTCGCTGAAGCGGAGCGTCCTGGATCCGCAGGGCAAGACCATCCAGGGAGCGCTTCACAAGCTAGGTTATAAGGGACTGCAGGACGTGCGGCAGGGAAAGTTTTTTGAGCTAACGCTCGATGGCGGACTCGACAAAACGCAAGCAGAGAGCCAGGTTGGGCGGATCGCGCGGGAAGTGCTGACCAACCCCGTAATCGAAGAGTTCCGGTATTCGCTTGAAGAATAGAACTTTGCAGGTTCGCGTCGGCGGCCTCCCCACACTTATTCAGGAGTAGTTTGGCATGTGCGGAATCGTGGGATATGTAGGTAAGAAGCGGGTCGTCCCGGTCATCCTAGATGGCCTGCGGCGCTTGGAGTATCGCGGTTACGATTCGGCGGGTATTGCCGTTTGTGGTAACGGTGAAGGCCTGCAGATTCGCCGTGCCGAAGGTAAGTTGCGCAACCTGGAAGAGGTCATTCGGCTAAAGCCGCTCGACGGGACCTATGGTATTGGTCACACCCGCTGGGCTACCCACGGTCGTCCCACCGAGGAAAACGCCCACCCCCATCGCGATTGCACCGGCAAAATAGTTGTAGTGCACAACGGGATCATCGAGAACTACGTCTCGCTGAAGAAAAAGCTGGCAGACGAGGGCCATCGCTTCACCACCGAAACTGACACCGAAATTATTGCGCACATGATTGAGAAGTACTTCGTGCGGACGGGCAACGGACATCGCCCAGCGCTCGAAGAAGCTGTGCGCAAGACGGTCATCCAATTGACCGGCGTATTTGCTCTTGCTGTCATTTCGGTTGACGAGCCCAATAAGATTCTCGCCGCACGCAACGGTCCTCCGGCCGTCATCGGCCTGGGCAAAGACGAATATTTTGTGGCTTCAGACGTGCCCGCGATCCTTTATCACACACGCGACCTATTCTTCCTCGCCGATGGTGACCTGGCAGTCATTACGCCCGAAGGAGTGCGCCTCACCGATTTCAATGGCCAACCGATCGTGCGCCAGGTGCAGCACGTTACCTGGGACCCAATCATGGCGGAAAAAGGCGGCTTCAAGCACTTCATGCTCAAAGAAATTTACGAGCAGCCACGGGCCGTCCGCGATACCACTTTGGGGAGAATTTCCCAGGAAACCGGACACGTTTTCCTCGACGAAATGGAGATCACGGAAGCCGAATTCAAAGTAGCGAAGAAGATCAACATCGCCGCGTGTGGAACCAGTTGGCATGCCGCTCAAGCGGGAAAGTTCATGATCGAGCGGATGTCTCGGATTCCGGTGGAAGTCGATTACGCGAGCGAGTGGCGATACCGCGATCCGATCGTTCCCCCGGATACAGTCACGCTGGTGATTTCGCAATCAGGGGAAACCGCGGACACCATAGCCGCGCAGCGTGAGGCCAAAGCTAAGGGATCGAAAACTCTCGCGATCTGTAACGTCGTGGGTTCGATGATTACGCGCGAAGCCGCGGGCACCATCTACACCCACGCCGGCCCCGAGATTGGCGTCGCTTCGACCAAGGCCTTCACGGCGCAATTGACAGCTCTGTATCTGTTCGCGCTCTATTTGGGGCAGGTACGCGGCGCCGTTTCCGCCGAGCAGGCGAGAGATGCGGTGCAGGAGTTAACACGAATTCCCGGTAAGCTCGAGCACCTGCTCACGCATGAAGAAGACTGTGAGGATCTCGCGAAGCAATACGTCCGCTCGCAGGATTTTCTCTTCCTCGGACGCGGGATTCACTATCCGATCGCTCTCGAAGGGGCCCTCAAGCTCAAGGAGATTTCTTACATTCACGCCGAAGGCTATCCCGCGGGAGAAATGAAGCACGGCCCGAACGCGCTGATCGACGAAAATCTACCGGTCGTAATCATCGCGACCCGTGATCCTAAAGACGCGCTTTCGATGGTCCGCTACGAAAAGACGATATCGAACTTGAAGGAAGTGAAGGCCCGCTCTGGCCAGGTCATCGCGCTGGCGACTGAAGGCGACGAAGAGATTAAGGAAGCCGCTGACCACGTAATCTTTCTTCCTCCCGCGCCGGAAGAGCTTTTGCCTATTCTCGAAATTGTCCCGCTTCAACTCCTGGCCTATCACATCGCGGTACGGCGCGGGTGTGATGTGGACCAACCGAGGAACCTGGCGAAGTCGGTGACGGTAGAGTAGGGGGACCTTGGAGGACAGCATCCTAAGACGCAGGGGGCCGGAATGATTCGAACTCTTAGCTCTCTTCTGATGTTGGTGATGTTAGCCAGCGTTGCAGCGGCCCAGAATTCTCCCAGGAGTGTTGATTTTCAATCCGCGGCACATCTCTTCGATTACGACGTCAAGCAGCCGCTCGATATTCAAGACAAAGTCATTCAGGAAACCAACCGCTTCACCATTCACGACTTGACCTACGCCAGCCCCAAGGGCGGGCGAGTGCCTGCTTACCTCGTCGTTCCCAAGGGCAAAGGTCCATTCGCGGCGGTGCTGTTTGGGCATTACGGCTTAGGCACCCGCAGCGAGTTCATTCCCGAGGCTAAGCTCTATGCCAAAGCGGGCGCGGTTTCTTTGATCCCCGATTACCCGTGGGATAGGCCCGAACCCTGGCGCAAGAGCGTGGATCATCTCGATAAACCGGAACTCGATCGCGAAGCCTACATTCAGGCAGTGGTCGATCTTCGCCGCGGCATCGATCTTTTGCTCGCCCGTAAAGATATCGATCCCAAACGCGTGGCTTATGTGGGGCACAGCTATGGCGCGCAATGGGGCAGCATCCTCTCGGCGGTGGATAAGCGGATGAAAGCCATCGTGCTGATGGCCGGGGTCGCCGAGTCTGCTGACCTTTTTCTTCACAGCGATGACCCGGGGCTGACGGAACTAAGAAAGAGCCAACCGCCAGGGCAGCTGGAAAAATATGTGCAGATCGCCAGCGACCTCGACGCGATTCACTACGTTGGCCATGCCGCGCCAGTTTCACTGCTGCTGCAGTTTGCAACCTTCGAGCGCTATTTTGACAGGACTTCAGAGCAGCACTATATCGACGCCGCCAGCGAGCCGAAGAGAGTTCTGTGGTACGACACCGGGCACGAATTGAATGAACCTCAGGCGCTGCGTGATCGGTATCACTGGCTTGCCGAACAGATTGGGCTGAAGGCAGGCCTGCGGCCTTGAACCTCGCGTCTTAGTGAAGCAACTTGTCATCTAATTAGCGGATGGCGTTTCAGACACACACCGCGCACTTAATTCGCGCAGACAGTCTTTCAGAATTCACCAAGCATCTCGAATTCGGCATGGGAGACGTCTCGCGCTTCGGCTTCGTCCCCGGGCAGTGGCTCTCGCTTAAACATGTCAGGCCGGATGGCGAAGAAATCACTCGGGCATACTCGATCGCTTCGGCGCCTTCCGAGAATTCGCATTTCACGCTCTGCCTCAACCGCGTGCAAGACGGATTCATGTCCAACTTTCTTTGCGACATGGAGGAAGGGGATGAGATCGGCTGCCAGGGCCCGTTTGGCGACTTCATCCTGCGCCCGCCCATGCGCGACACGATCTTCATCGCCACTGGAACCGGAATCGCACCGTTTCGCTCCATGCTGCACTGGGTTCTCGCCGATCCCGCGCGGCACCAGAATAAGCAGCTTTGGCTGGTGTTCGGGAACCGCACTGAGAGTGACATTTACTACAACGAGGAATTTCTGCGGTTCGCCCGCGACCACGCCAACTTTAACTACATGCCAACTCTCAGCCGCGGCGGCGGGGAGTGGCCGGGCCTGCGCGGATACGTGCAGGAGCATGTTCCCAGAATTGTGCAGGACCGCAAGGATATGCACGCCTACATTTGCGGTTTGGACAAGATGATCAAAGCCAATCGCGAACTGCTGAAATCTCTTGGTTGGGACAGAAAAGATATCCGTTACGAGAAGTACGACTAAGCCTTGACTTCCCCTTGCAGCACTCTTTGGAGCTTGAACAATGTTCCCAGCAAAGCGGCCGTTGCACCACACCACATCGTAAACGCAGAGTTCACGACCCACCGAGGCGCCTCCCCGATCCTTTGTAGCAAAAACGGCAGAAAATTCCAGGTTGTAATGTGCTGATAATCCCAGCGATCGTACCCCATCGAGTCCGTGTTCAGACCCCAGGCATCCATCTTGCTCGAAGCAAACGCGATGATGTTCTTGAAGCGCAGCCAAATCACAAGTTGTGGATGCCCGAAATCGTCGGCCTGATAAATCTCAAGTGGCATCCAGAGCGCGAGAGATGCGAGCTGAATAACAAAACTTAAGACGACGAGTACGACACCCAGCAGCGAAACCACGCTGCTGATTTGCGCTCGATACTTCAGCAGAATCGGAACAGAAATGAAGCCCGCCAATTGCACCGCGGTTGAAACGTAACGGTCTCCCCAGGCGAAGTTCCCGCTCCATACCGTGTAGCGCGCGTGTAAACAGATGTAAGCGAAGACCAAGAAGAATGCGGCGAGAATGTATGCTTTGACCTCGGCGGGGATGCGTTTCCACAAAACGATCGTCAGCAGGATGCTCAACGCGATCAGCGGGTCAAATAGAAAAATAGATTTCTCCGGCGAGATCAGAGGTCCCAGAAACCCTACGTGAAATGGCGTTTCCCACGGATAGTTGGCCGGCAGAGTGGGGTCCTGCAGCCGGTGCTCCAGGGTGAAGTAGTGAACATAGGTATCTGCCCATGTCCCGAAGCGGTAATACTGATATATGCGATCGATCATAAGAAAGAACGCATACACAGGAAGTGCATTCGCGGCATAAGCGCGACAGCGCCCCCAGAACTCCCGCCGGCGCGATTTCTCGAGCCAGAGCACGAGAAGCAGGAACGCTCCCCCGGCAACTATGTCGAGCACGGTTGTTAATCGTGTCAGCAGGTTCAGCCCGAACGCCGCCGAGCCTATCAATAACGCCCGCCTGCTGCCACCTCGCAACCATTGGTACTGAAACGCGAATCCGGCCAGGGTCAGCAGGAAGATGTAGTTGTTCTCCATCATGTTCTGCGTGTAGTGCAAGTGGGTGGTGCAGAAGAGCAAGCCCAGAACTCCGGCGACTGACTGCCGCACGTTGAATCCAAGCGAGAGCAGGAAACGAAAGCAGACCAGCGCAGCGAGAACGCTGATTAGAGTGTTTGTTGTGTAAGTAACAAAAATGTTGCGAATCGTCGGATCAGAGCCATTGTAGTCGCGAAAGAGCGGGAGCCGTTCAAGATAAGTTCCAATGACATCTGCTGGAAGCAGCAGCAGAGGCTGTCCGATTCCGTACCAGTCGTAGAGTTTGCCGCCTCGTCCGTGCACACCGAATTCGGGGTATTCATTGGGAAAGACGGCGGGTTCGGAGGTCCAGAACGAATGGGCAGTTTGCAAGCGGTGCATCGTATCGGCTGAGCCTAACTCTCCAGACTGAACAGCAAACGCCAGAAGCCCGGCGGTGAGAGCAAGAAGAAATTTAGGACTATTGAGCCAGTGGCCGGCAGGATTGCCCATCCGGACATAATATATATAAGGAGGTTCGACCGGCGCCGTGCATACGACCGAGCCGCATTAACTCACTGGTTTCAGCGTGCGCACCAGCAGTTCGGACTTGTCAGAGATAATCCCGTGGACACCCCAGCTGGCGAAGCGGAGCATCGAAGCTTTGCTGTTCACCGTCCAAACAAAAATTTTCTTGTTGGCATCGCGAACTTCATTCACCAGCTTCGGCGTAATCAGCGAATGATGAGGGATCACGCACTCGACCGGCAGTTCTCGCCAGTGCTGCAGAGTCTTTCTCTTATCGCAGATGAAGCCCAAAGGAATCGCCTCCTTCCGTTCCCTGAGCGCGATCAGTATTTCCGGCAAGAAAGACGAGACCACACAACCCCGTTCCGGAGGATGATCGCGCAGCGCACCGAGCGTTATTCGTTCCAGTCCAGGAACTTTGAGCTCGATGTCGAGGAATGCGCGCTTGGCGTACCTTGCCAGAATGTCTTCCAGTCGCAGCAACTCCCCAAGTTGAGCGGCAGTGGCTCCAGAAATCCGGAGCCCATCTGCTTTTGCATCGTGGCAGACAACCGCAACATTGTCAGAGGTCAAGCGGACGTCGAATTCAAATCCATCGCACCCGCGCTGCAGGGCAAAGTCAAAAGCAGGTATCGTGTTCTCGGCAACAGCGGTGACAGAGCGCGCCCCACGATGCCCGAGCCGCAGAGGAACGGCATTAATTTGTGCGTCATGCCGGATCGGCGCTGCTACAAGCAGCACCAACAATCCCTGACCGCTCGTGATGGACTGCGTGACTACGCGAACCTTATTTGCTGCTATTACCGGGCGAGATGACCCGGCCGTATTCGCTGGCACGCGCCAAACGATCAAACATGCGATATGCCTGCAGCGAAATTTTGCTGATAGCCTCTTCGCCATCGCGCTCGCGGCGGAGATACGTTGTCATCACGCAAATGATGTAAGGACGGTGTTCGACGAACACAATTCCGGAATCGTTGCGCACCCCCTCGAGCAATCCAGGCCTGTTGGCGATCTTGAGGCCTTCCGGCAAGTCCCGCGGAATCCAGGAATCCTTGGGCGTGGTTAGTATCTTAAAGAAATCTTCCGTCAGGGCTTTATTCAACACTTTCCCGCGATAAATATCTTCGAGCAAAGCCATCATCTCGCTTGGAGTTGATACATTCTCCCGGCCCTCGCTGGCGGCCTTCAAGTCCATCATTTTGCGATGAAGCCGAGTTTGCGTCAGGCCTAGCGAGTCCAGCAGAGCATTGACGTTGTCGATTCCGACGCGATCAATCAGGACATTAGCGGCGCTGTTATCGCTGACGGCGACCACCATGGTCGCGAGGTCGCGCAACGTGATTTGTGTTATCCCCGGCGTGAGCCCATTCATGATGTAACTGTCGGCCACAAGGTCGGAAGCGCGGACCGTGTACATCTCGGTCAGCTTGAGCTTGCCTTGTTGCGCCTGACGATAGAGCTCGGCTAGTACAGCAATCTTTATCGAACTAGCCTGAGGGAAAACGTCATCCCCGCGCAAGACGTACTTCTGCCCGGTTGTGAGGTCTTCGATGGAAACACCCATCACCCCGTCGAGATTCCGGTCCACCTCGGCGATCGAGGCTTCGAGTTTCTGCCAAAGGGCTTGTTGTTTGGCGACGGCGGTGTTGGGAATCTGCGCAAAAGTTGTAGCCACCAGGACGAACGGTAGGATGAAATGCTGCAAGCAAAGCCCTCCTAGAGCCGGGACATTATAGCTGCAAAGGCGGATTCGTATCGGGCTGGGAATGCGCTAGGTGTCCTGGGGAGTGCCTAAGCTACAGAAGGCGATCCTCCGCTTCAGAATGATAAGGTACGATGGCAGGCACGATTTCGCACACCGTGTTCCTTGCTATGCGGATAGCGCAAAACCCGGCACAGTTCTTGCCGCCCACCAAGCCGCGCCGGGGATGTCTCGGTTGCGTTGGGCAGCTGGTGTGGCAGCTCGCAGTGGTATTGGTACTGGGGTCGATTCTTGTGATCGCGCTCACGGGCGTTTTCTATCCATGGGCGTTCTATCTCGGTGGAAAATTTCACATCATTCCGTACTGGCAAGGCGGGGGAAAGTTGCACGCAAAAAGCGGCGACTACGTGTTGTTTGTGCGTTTTGAGCCGACTCCACGCGGCAGCCGGATACTCCCTGCATCGAACCTGCGCGGGGTGGGGTATCTTTGTACCCCGCGCGGAGAACGATTTTACATGCACCTCGGCGGTAGCATGAGAGCGCACTTGAACCCGTCGACCGATGGCGAAACCATACATCTTTACATGGATAACTGGCCGGGATTTTATGGGCCGTTCATGGCAGAGCATCGTCCCAACATTCAGCTGCGCGGTCACTGGCAGAATCCCACCTTACTGATGGACGACACCGGCAGTATTTTCCGGGCATTTCTGCCGGACGGCACTGTGTACCTCGGCCAAGATCCGAACCATCCTTACAATGGCGAAATTGTCCCCGTCATGCTGGTGAACGGACCGTATTCCGAGTTTGAGTCGGCGTGTGTGGCCGCGCGGCGTTGAAGTTTCAAGTCAGAAATTGCAGTTCAGGAATGTCCGCGCAAGCGAAATGAAAAAGGCTTCCGATCAGAAAGTAATCCGTTGCGACTGGGCGAGGAACGAGCTCGCAATTCTTTATCACGATCGCGAATGGGGTGTCCCGCAACACGACGACCGAGTACTGTTCGAGTTCCTAGTCCTTGAGGGCGCGCAGGCCGGACTGAGCTGGGACACTATTCTTAGAAAACGCGCCAATTATCGCGGGGCGTTCGACAGCTTCGATGCAACCAAGATTTCCCGCTACAACCAGCGCAAGCTGGACTCGCTAATGCGCAACGAAGGCATCGTGCGCAACCGCTTGAAGATTCTGTCGGCGGTGAAGAACGCGAAGGCATTCTTGGAAGTGCAAAAGGAATTTGGATCGTTCGACAGCTACGTGTGGCAGTTCGTCGGCGGCAAGCCCCTGGTAAACGACTGGAAAATTCTGAAGCAGCTTCCAAGCCGGACTGCCGAATCGGACGCATTTAGCAAAGACCTGAAGAAGCGCGGGTTCACCTTCGTTGGCTCGACGATCTGTTACGCTTTCATGCAGGCGGTCGGAATGGTGAATGATCACATGGTGACCTGCTTCCGATATCGGCAGTCAGCCGCGAGTGCTGGCATAATTGTTAGCGAATGCTGACGCTTACCTGGGCAAAAGCGGCGGCGTGGCGCGTGCGTCACCATCACCTCGACGAACGCGCGCCCGCTGGTAGCATGCTCGCGGTCGCCAGCCGCCTCTGTGGCTTGCACGCCCAACTGATGTCCTCGGCCCTATTGAGCTTATGGGTCAGAGTCGAGGACCTCGACCGGCGAGCCGTCCAACGCGCGTTGTGGGAGGACCGCACTCTCGTCAAAACCTGGGCGATGCGGGGCACACTGCACCTGCTTCCAGCCAACGAGTTGCCAATGTGGCACGCCGCCCTGAGCGCGAGTCCGCGATATCTGAGTCCCGCATTGTGGCGGAGGTTTGGGCTCACGCTCGTAGAGCTCGACCGCGTGACGGAAGCCATCGGAGTCGCGCTTGACGGCTGCGTGCTGACGCGCGAAGAACTGGCGCAGAAGGTAGCTCGGGCCACCGGGTCAGCGAAGTTCGGCAAAAAGCTCGCGCTAGGCAGCTGGGGAACCATTCTGAAACCAGCGGCGTTCACCGGACGCTTATGCTTCGGACCAAGCATCAATCAGCGCGTCCAATTCACACATCCGAGTAGCTGGATGATTCCGAAATCGCCACTGGCGACCGATGTCGCCGTCGACCCACAAGCCGTGACCGTCGCAGTCACGCGCCGCTATCTCGCGGCATATGGTCCCGCTACTTATCACGATCTGGGGCGCTGGTGGGGAGGCGGTGGCGTTTTCAACGCTCGGCGATGGATCACCGCTCTCGGCGAAGAGGTGTTGCCGGTCAGTCTGGATGGTACGCAGGCCTGGATGCTCTCCACCCACGCCCGCGAGGTGCGCGAGCTCCCGCCAATCCGCTCGGTTCGATTGTTACCCGCGTTCGATCAGTACGTGATTGGCGCATCCCGGCACGCCGAACACCTGCTGCCTGGCGATTTGCGAAGCCGCGTTTACAGGCCCCAAGGCTGGATTTCGCCGGTCCTGTTGGTCAACGGCCTCATGCAGGGCATCTGGCGCCACGAGATCAAGGACGGCCGTGTCGAAGTCGTCATCGAGCCGTTCGCCAAATTGCCATCGTGGGTACGCCGCGAGGCCGGACAACAAGCGGAACGATTGGCTGCATTCCTCGGCGGCAACTTGAGCCTAGCCTGGAAGAGCTGAGGCGCACTAAGAGTGTGTCTCCGACCGGCGTGTTGGTAGTGGTGCAGTTTGAAATCCAACTGCACCGCTAGCCGTTTTCGGCAGAATGATGCGAACCTACCGGAGAGCGGGCATCCGCATGCGGCGGCCTGAGTCTTCGACAGTCCTACTTTACTGGTGGTGATGTCCACCACCAAAATCGCCGCAGCCCTGATCTCCCACGAAGGATGTATGCTCGGCAGGAGCATCGCAGCCCGAATGATGATGTACTGGCGAAGAGTCAGTCCCGACGTAGCTCATATCCATAGAAACGAGGGGTGCTTCACTAACCCCAACGGACTCCGATTTCTGTGAGCTTTCAGAGCTCTTACGACCTCGCGTAATAAGATGGCTGAGCACAAGCGCGAGCCCGAGCCAAATCAGAGCCTTCAAAAAGTTCTCCAGAGAGCGGTTCGCAGGGAGGGATTGTCTGCAAACAAATGATAACCCCTGTGGTCAAATCCTCTTACCAGGTCGAAAATTTCGGCAGTGGTGCAAAATTTATTTCTTCTTCGGCACGGAACGCACATCGCGTACCGGCGTCGGGAGGATGTCCAACTGAAACATCCAAAGGTGCCGCAGCATGGCCTCGATTTCTCTGTCATCTATTTCATCTTGGCCGGGTTTGACGACAATGGGATACCAGACTGCACCACTACCGGCGTGTCCGGCGTGTTCCCGCGCTTGCACGTCAAGTACCGCTATGGTAACTTCTATAATTGTCCCGTAAGAAGAAAAGGGATTAGTGTGACAGGGCGATAGCCCGAGTCACAGGCTGGCGTAGCTCAGCTGGTAGAGCATCTGATTTGTAATCAGAGGGTCAGGGGTTCAAATCCCTTCGCCAGCTCCAGAGATGATTGCGGAATTCCGGAGCTGGAATTCGGATTGGGATGGCAGGATTGGCAGGGCGGGCGGCGGACAGCTTTTTCCATCGGCACTCCATAAGGGAATTTTCCAGATGAGTTGTTGGCGCGGACATATTCTTTCGCGCACTTTCTGATCCCCAATGTTGAGGCGCTTGCGCGGCGTTTGAGCCGCGCGCCGAAATCCCGAGCGAAGTCGAGGGAGCGCGGGTTGGAGTTGATTGCTGTGGCATGTCCGGTGGCTTCGTATTTCTGCACAGGTGGGTGAGTGGTTAAAGCCGGCAGACTGTAAATCTGCTCCTCCTAGCGAGGTACGAAGGTTCGAATCCTTCCCTGTGCACCAGATTTGACGAGCAAAGCCGAGCCGTCTAGCGGGCGTGAGTGAAGCGGGAGTCTGCCTGGCGAAATCCCGAACGTTGTTTGCGAGGAATCTACGAGATTCAGGCGTGAACCGATTTTTATTGGCGATGGTCACTTATGCCGCTTTGGCTGCGCTGGCACTAGCGACATTGAGCGATGAAAGAATTCGGGTTGTGACGCTGGCCGTCCTGGCCATGTTTGCGGTGAAGACGTGGGTGCGGCGCAAGGACGTGATGCACCCGGATGGTGAGAGTGGGAGTGAGCCGTAAGCCGATGTAGCTCAGTTGGTAGAGCACTCCCTTGGTAAGGGAGAGGTCATCAGTTCAATCCTGATCATCGGCTCCAGAAATTTGGTTGTGGTTTTTACTGAGAGCTGACGGCTGATAGCTGAAAGCTGATTTTGCGGGAGTAACTCAGTGGTAGAGTCACAGCCTTCCAAGCTGTTGGTCGCGGGTTCGATTCCCGTCTCCCGCTCCAGAGATTGAAGACAGGGTAGAAGCAGTGGGCTTCGAACAAGCTGCGATAAAGGTCGAGAAAGAGGAAGAATTCGAGGAGCTGAAAAGCGCGATTACTCGCGCATTCACTTCCGAAAATGTTTTGAAGTATTTGAAGCGGCTTGCGAGCGCAGGAATCCGGATTCGGGATTTCGAGTCGGTTCTGGCCAAGGGCATCTTGGAACAGGTTGATCGAACGCTGGCGGGGTGTGGGCAAAGCGCGAAAAGCTTATATGTGGCATTGGCCCTCTCCGATCAGGCGCAAATGAAAGAATTTTACCTGTCCAAGATCGAGGAAGTGGGGCCAGAGCTGCGAGCAAGGTTTCACAAGCTTTACCAGTATTACTGAGGGTTTCGCGGGCGAGGGCGCCCGTGCCACATGCCACACGAGAAAAGCAGGTTCCTCACCGCTGAAGCGGTTCGGAATGACAGGGGTTTGGGTCGTTTGAGCTAAAGGCTAAGAGCTAGTAGCTAAGAGCTGAATTACTGAGGACGGAAATGGCGA
>WNGQ01013702.1_pt1 | contig 15690 bp, 13 predicted proteins | sample 5407661 | NCBI WGS metagenome assembly WNGQ01 (sample SAMN13153382, study PRJNA577476) | soil metagenome | isolation source: 60 cm soil or saprolite under Garry oak tree replicate 2 | place: USA:California | collected 2016-06-15 | reverse complement strand
ACTCCAGCCACCGTGCCCAGGTCAAGGTGAGAAACGGAGCTTCATAGCCCTGCTCTTCCTCTACTCCATATACCTCAAGCAGCTTCCCCAATGATATCGTTTCTTTGCTCATGGTACGACTCCATGCTGCAACTCCTGACAGATCAAAGTGATGCCGATGAGAATTATAACATACTTTCACTATCTTGTAAGGGGTAATTACTAATGATTCCTTATAAATTAGTGATTAGATATCCTTGACTTATGAGACAAAAGCGCGAACTTCCAGTTCTTCCAGGATATATCTCTGTCAAGGAAGCCGCTAGAAAGCTAGGGGTTTCCGAAAAGCGCGTCTACGATTTCCTGGACGAAGAGCGTCTAGAAGCCGTCAGGGCTGGTGGGATCACGGTGATATCTGAAAAATCTGTTGAAGGATTTAAGCCGAAAGTCGCTGGACGTCAACGTACGGTAACACCGTCCTGGCGTATGTCTACCGATGAGAACACGCGCATCATAACGTCGATTGTGGTACAGATTCGTCCTGGCCAGCAGGGAAAGCTGATGGAGCGGCTGCGGGAGATACGGCAGGAGAAACAGCACCTCTTTCCAGGTACCGGTGATCGCTACATTGCCGAGGACGATGCATCGCCAGGCACTATTGAGATACAGCTGCGCTGGAAACAGTATGAGATGCCGGGTGAAGCGGCCCGCCACGAGGCGCTGGAGGCGTTCAAACAAACGTTTGCAGATGTGTTGGACTGGGATACTGCCAGGTATAGTACGAAGACGGTGTTGTTGCATACGTCATGAACTACCTGTATGATGAGGTTTAAGAAAATATTGTGGATATGATAGGTGTATGGGGAAGCATGACACCCGCAAGGGGTGTCACTACTATACTCCCCTGCCTTCTAGCCAGGTTTAATAGTTAATCTGCATAATGCGGGGGCTTGTTGCAGCCTCCGCTTCAACTCTGTACTCCAAGGGTGAGTGAGGACAAATTTTTACAAGACAGATCGTTGCTCCTTCTGCTAGCATAGGGGTCGAGCAAGCACAAGGGGCTTCTCCAGATGCACGCGGGATGGTTTCGCCGATCCACATGGGAAGCCCCCGGTATCCGTATCGATGAGTACAGCTCCAGGAGGAACTGTGCATTTCTGGAATGCCAGGGGCGAAACTTTCCAAGTATTTGGGCGGGCAAGATGAACATGATAAAGGACACAACAGTGAACCAGAACGACAACCAGGAGACAAAGACGGCCAACCCCACGGGCGTGGAGGCTCGCCTGGCCAGGTATGGGGGCCTCTCCTACCTGCACATGCCCGCGGTCGACGTCCATCAGTCGGCCGCCTTCTACGAGCAGGTCTTCGGCTGGAACATACGCGGGCGCGACACCGACCATCCCAGTTTCGATGACGGGACCGGACACGTCAGCGGCGCGTGGGTGACCGATCAAGCGATCTCACGCGAACCCGGTCTGCTGCCGTACATCTATGTCGACCGTATCGACGACACCCTCGAGCAGGTCGAGGCACAGGGTGGCAAGGTCGTCAAGGCTCCCTACCCCGAAGGAAACTTGTGGGTCGCGACTTTCCGTGACCCTGCGGGAAACGTGATCGGCCTCTGGCAGGAAGGTGCCCGCTGAGCCGTCCAGGGGGGACGGAACCCGGGTGCGTCCCCGGCGTTGCTCACGCGGAGCTCGTCTGGCGGACTGGCGTCATCTACGTCAGTGGGCGAAGCCCCTACTCGCCCTGGGCCAACGTGGGACCGTCCTCAATCGCCCTTGCCGCTGAGGATGCTGATACAGTCGACGGCTACTACCAGCAGGCTGTAGCCGCCGAGATCGTCAGGCCGCTCCACGATGCCCCCTATGGCAGTCACCAGTTCGACCTGCGTGATCCAGAGGGAAATCTCTGGACTGCCGGCACGTACCAGGCACGGATTCCTGTCGAATTGCAGACAAATTCGCCGCGACCTGGCCGCGCTCGACCTGCTCAATAACACTGTGAAAGGTCGAAGGCGCGGTCAGCTCATACAACACTGTCACTGTGTCATCTATATGAGCCTGCGTTTGCGGGCCTCCTCGCGGATAGTTTGCAAATTCAATAATTCGGCAACCTCGTAGCTCGGCACTGGGCCAGGCTTCGGGCGTAGACGTATCAAAGATGGGAAGTGGCCGATGCGCCCATGGAGTTCGGCAAGCAAGACGAAAGCGGCGGGCGCGTAGCCAGGTGGGTTGATAAGTAGAGAGCGGGTTTGCCACTCTTCAGAGGAGAGGTCAACGGCATCTACGATGGCGGTGATTTGTGGTTCGAGCGGTTCGGCCTGGTCGATTTGTACAGGGATGGTGCGAATTTCCTCGATAGAAGTGTGAGCGAGCGCTTTGATCTGCGCCTGCTGTTCAGGTGTAAGTGGGTGGGTGAAGTTTAGGATGAGCATGGTTATATCCTCGGGTATGTTGGATTAGTGGCTTCTTTTTTCAATATCTTACCTACTTCAGCTAACTTCTCAGCAGTAACTACAACGATCTTGTATTGTTCTGCTTGATCACTAAAAGTTTTGAAGCTGTCACCGGTGCCAAATTGGTTCGTAATGAAGAGCTTGCTTACATAGCTGCCACCCAGTAGGTTAGCTTTAGCTTCCAACTTACCTAGATGGTTTCTCCTCGCCAGAAAGGGATATTGTTCTGCTTTACATTCTGCGACAATTAGTTGCGCCTTATATATGAGAGCTAAATCAAATTCTTTATCTACAGGCCCATCGGTGACCAAACATCCCCATTGACAGTGATGCTCGTCAGCAAGTCCTATGCTGATTGTTTCATGCCATACATAAAATTCTAGCCAATCTCCTGTTCCAACAAACTGAGCGGCCTCTACGGATGTAAAACAGCAAGATGCGTCGCCGTTACTTTTTCTTATGACTTTTAGCAATCCCTCCTGCTCTAAAGACTGTAGAATAATGGAACTTGCTACTTCAGATGAGAGATTGACCTCTATGCCGATTTTCTGATCACGTAGAGCTATCAGCAGATTCATTGCCTCAGGAGAGATAGCTAGTTCTCGTGCAAGTCCTGCCCATTTTTTTACGATCTCCCGGTAATTACTGCTTTCAGAAATTCCTGGCAAATTCCAGGTTCGGTGCTGGATTTTCATATAATCATCAAGTGTCAGGTGGAAAAATCTGTCTTTGTCTACTTCAACCTGCTTCACCAAAGAAACGAGTCTCTCATGCTGTGTATCAATATACCAACAAGGTATATCCTTTTGTTTCGCGATCTCATAGGCAGCTATCCCTGTAACTTTTGGTGATGATCCAATTGTGAAAGTCCAATCCCACTCAGTGTCAGGATATGGCTGGCAAGCGTCGATGCAAGCTTTCTTGCCAGTTTCAAGCTCGTAGGCATCAACATCATGTATAATATCTACTTTGCACTCAGGTAAAGATTGGGCTATATCAACGAAAGCCTGTTCGTGAGGCCAGCCTTCTTTTGAGGTGATCACACGCACTAATTGAGGTTGTATCCACAATAGTGATAAGACATCTGGTGCTGCTCTTCCGCCTGCAACCACTAGAAGGGCTTTCTTCTTCTCCATGATAGACTTCCTTATTTGTCTCTCTATTTCTTTCTATCCTTAGGTGGCTTGGCCTTGCACACCAGAACCAGGCTACCTTCGCGCTGCTCTTCGCGTATGAAGATACACGTTTTAGAATCTTTGAGTTGCCATTGCTGCCCTTCAGGAAGCGCTTCCTTGATAACGACATAAGCCACCGTAATTGGAAGCTCTCTGTAGCGCAGAAACGCACCTGCCGTAGGGTAGTATCGACGCATTGTGTCAGTTGGTTGGGTAACGAAGCACTGCTGTATCTCTTGCCCCTCTCGGAAACGAGGGATGTTAGGACGTTGCCACTTCTCTTGTACAGCTGGTGTTTGTGGCTTCTGCGTGGTTTGCACTGAAGCTGGGCTTGCTGGCGCAGTATCTTTGTCGTCTACTTTTCTGAAGTACCCGTACCCCGCGCTCGTTTTGCCACCAACACCATACTTCTGCAATGCCTCCTGCAGCCATCCCTTCGTCTTATTCAGGTCATCCTTATGCTCAAGATCGTTGGGATTGCGAAGGGCAAGCGCGAATGTGAAGGTGGTATTGGTTACGGTCAGGAAGGTAATAGGGTTGGGCTGCTGGTCGTTTGTTGGCGGTGTCGTTTTGCTGCTCTTCAGTGAATTATAGTACTCCGGATAGTGTGGATTCATGATGTCAATTACGAACTTAACCTCGCCATTCAACGGCATAGCATCAAAGAAAAGCACCGTGCCAGCTTGCTTTTGCGAGCCACAAAGATGCGTTTGACCTCTTCGTTGTCATTGTCGATCTTATCGCTTTTGTAACCTTCAATCTCGCCCGTAACGTATGCCCGAGTTAGCCCCTTTAATGCGCTGCCCGGGATAAATGGAATTCCATAGAGATGGTGCAAAGTGATGTCCGTCTCGAGCACGCTCTCGCCGCCCAGGCCAATCACCATGCGCCAGTCGAGAGTGGCATCGAAGCGGGTTACTTGCATAGCTGATATCATAGCGTGCCAACGGCTATAGGCTGCCCTTGTAAGGGCTATGTCCAGGTGATTCCCTTGAACAAGGGTTTGTAGCCAGGGTCCTTTGTTCTTTGTTTCTGCAACCACTGTCTCTGGTGGGTATTTGTCCAGGATGAGTGACAAGTTTTTGCACTGGTTGACATAGTCATTAAGCAGTGTTGCTGTGACGGCAGGAAGGTTATAACGATCGCTCATCACTCATCTCCTGTCTCTGGTGCCTTCAACTCTGCCTCAGCAAAACGACGGAGCCAACTCCCAAAAGCAAGGCATTCGGTCGTTGCACGCCGATAGTCTGTACTGCTGGCTGTGCTCGTGATCCAATCAAGAAACCCATCAAATTTATTATCTGTACTATCCGCTATAGCCTCGCTAAAATGTCCATGCATCCAGTGAGTAAGGTGTTTGAGGAGATAAAAATGTTCGTTTTTCTTACGCTTTTCTCGCCACTCTTTTCCTCCTTTTGCATAGAAAAAGCCAAGAGTTTGTCCTAGTCCATTAATTTGGATCATTGCGTTGAGCCCGCGTGCCAAGGCTCGATATTTTTTCTCTAACTCTTCGTTATGAGGCTTTTGATCTCTAATCTCTTGAACATCAAGCCACGCCTCCCGCCCACGCTCCTGCTCTACGTTCTGCCTTTGTGTGCTGCGTGCTTCACTCATTGCTGACTCTCCTTCTTTCCCCAATGCATCCGTACCATACCACGTCCTACAGTTTCATCACCACCAAGCTGCAAGTATCCTTGCCGGCTCTTTTCTAGTTGAGTTGCCTTGTCCAGTATCTCTGGGGCAAACATGGCAGGTACGCTATTATCGCCTTCCTTCTTTATTTTCCGCGCGTCAGTGGCGTAAATTGGCACGTAGAGCAAAGTATCTGTGGGGAGGTGTTCCTCTGTCCATAGAGCTGTCCCAGTCGCAGTTTTTGTCTTACGCTCAATGCTTATGCGCGTAATGATCTCTGTTGCATTCACTACGAAGTCGCGGAAGTCGTCTTCAGGCAAGATCACGAGTGAATCCTTCGCCTTCTCGCGCCAGTAGTCGTACTCGTTCGTTTGGGGCAGTGCGTTCTCTGCAATCCAGGTAGCGACGTCATCCACTACTAAGTTTGCCTCAGCGGTGAAGCTGAACTCTTCAAGGACAACCATGTTATTCGCTGTAACACGACTCTTCCGCCCTTGTGTAACATGTGCAGTATGTTCGGACTGTTGCTCTTTCGGTAGTTTCCATGTTAAAGACCCATTCCCTCTATTTACATCACGCATGAAGCGATTAAGAGCATCATAGGACGTGGTGTAGGCAAATACACCATTCAGTGAGCGCACAGGGAAGAGCAGAATGCGCGCGTCACCAGCAATCAATGCCCCTGCATGCTCACTACCGTCTTTCTTTGGCCCAAACATGATAGCAACGAGTTGGTCATCATTGAAAGGCTCTTCTTTGCGTTCCTCCATATCCTCTGCGATAGAGCGAAGCTTCCCCTTGATACCGCTCCCCTGGATCATCGGATACTGTGTAGTGCGCTCTCTTTGGATAGGCAGATCGATGCTGCTCAGGCCGGAGCCGACGCCTGCGTGGAGGGGAGTTTCGACGTAGAGATAGAGCATTTTTGTTGCTGTGATCATGATTCGTAATCTCCTGTGTATGCTATGCCGTAGCCAATTTGCCAACCGTATTCGGTAAGTGGTTGTGTAACGGATACCGGTTTGTCAAAGAAGTAGACGCTGCCAGCCGGGACGCAACGACGGGTGGTTTTGCCTTTCCCACCTGCGTGATGTGGGTTGAGTTCCCAACCGCCTATTGACTCCGCGCGGTTGATCGCTGCTGCTATCAGCTTGTTGGAGGAGTCAAAGCGATTTTCTGGTGGTCGCCAGCCGCCGATAAAATGAGCTGGTGTTGCCAAGTACACGAATCGCCCTAACTTTGATTGTTCGAGGCTATTATGTTGATCAGCGGGTTCTGTATCCAATACCGTAAAATGAGCTGCTCGCTGTTCACCACCAAGTGTCAGCCACCCGGATGTAGGTAGTCCAAGTTCTTTCTGAGTCTGGCTATCGTCAGTGAACTCCTGGTGGGCACTTTTTCGAGCGAGCCGCATATCTGCTACGAAGCCATAAATGTGATCATTGTCTCTCACCATGCGGATCATTTGCGCCTGGTATAAGAAACCCTCTTGCGTAGTCTTGGTCCGATTGTCCATTCCTATGCCTAAACGCGCTTCCTGCTGGTAGATATCACGACTAATGACTGGCTTTATTTGGCTGAGGTCGCTCTGTGCTTCTAGTGCTATTCGTAAATCATGTTCAGTGAGCCAGCCTAATGATTTAGGCCTACCATCTAGGTCTTTGTTGTCGGAGTCGGAGAGTATGAGAAATTGCATATCGGCAGGCATGTTGCTTTTAACACTTGGGCGTGGTGCAGGTTTAAGCCGAACGATAGCGGGTCTCTCGTCTCCTTTAAACTTTACTTGAATCAGGTGGGCAGGAGCAGGAAAAAGACGCTCAAAGGTGTTATCATTATTAAGCCTTCCCACTGTAAGCCCTGTGATACGGAAACGCCCATATCCTACTCTGTAGTTCCCAATCAGATCGATGAGCGTGTCTGTCTCAAATCTTGCAGCCAGGCTCATTTCTCGACTCATGTGCGTAGAATGTGTGGCAATCATTGCCCGCAAGGCACCTTGCATGGTTTCAGGTGTAGGGGGGAAGATACTTTCTGCAAAGTTACTTTCACCTGCGTCGAATGAACGTCCTGTACGGAACAGGAGAGGCTCAGTGGGTTCGATAAAGATACGCATTACTCCTGGTCCTTTCGTGCGAGAAATGCCATGACGAGCAGCCATCCAAGCACCTCTACCAAACCGTAGCGCCGTTTTTCAGAGTGCAGCTCGACAGCTTTACCGTATTCATCTATAGACGGCCTCTCATCGGTGTCCATTGCGGCTGCCAGGTGAACCAGTTGCCACGCGAGATGTTCTATCTGCTCGTCTGGTAGTTTTTCAGCTTTACTGCTGTTTCGCTGCCTTTGTAACACGCGCTTGATCTCACTTTGCTGTGCGTTAGGCGTTTTGGTATCCTTAAAGTCTGTGACTCCCATCTTGACGAGAACGGGTGCTTCTTCAAGAAGAATGTGAATGCACTTGGGTGAGAGGAGGTCTTGTTTAAACAGGGTGTAGAACTCTGTGAAAGTATTAATTGGCTGCCCTTCTGGCTCTAACAGATTATATCTCCAATGACATCCAACCCTTGTCTGCTCACCCGAGCGCCGTATAACCGTCACTACTAGTGCATTACGGCCGTAATGTTCTTTGGCAAGTTCTTCAGACGCTTTAGTGACGCGACGGACATAGGAAAGTGAGGTGTAGTGATGTGCGATGGCGATGCCAGTGCTGGCAGTAACACTTTCCTGGCGTTTAGGATCAGAAACAGGTTTTGCAACTATACTGTGATATTCTTCTCGTAACCTGTTTACAAGGTTCAGAACTGTCACAATGCCTTGTCCGCTAGGAACATCTCTTGCCAGTGGTGCTAGAGCAAAGACATCATCGCCACCAGCGTAGATGAGGCGCGCTGGGTAATGATCCTCTACCAATGCTGGAGCGTGTGTACGAGAAAAGGCGGACAGCGCTTTACTGATCTTCATATGCTCTGTCTGATTTTCTACTCCACTGAGCAAAACACCCATCTTGTCACCATCCATCTGGATCATGGCATAATAGGGTGTGGGGCGAGCGATATCTTGATCATCGGTGTCTCTAAGTAAAGTAGTAAGTGCTTTCCTTCCATTTTGAGCTATTCTGGCGGAGTCGGATGTATCAGTGACGTTATAATCTTTTTCCAGACGACGTGGGACGAAGGTCTCTGAAAAGTACAAGTCTCCATCCCGACGCAATATCCATCTGCGCTCGGAGACTTCCGGTTTACTTAGCATCTGATAGAGGTAAGGAATCGCCGTAATTGCATCTTCTGATAGCTCTACTAATTCTCTGGTTTCGGCCCGCCATTTTTTGAGTATATCCGGGTCTATCGGTGCTGTGAGTAACCTTTCTACAAATGAAGCTGTGGCTATAGAGCTTGTAGATGGGAAAGGTCCAGATGGGATATGTGGTGACTTGGTGGCGAAGCGTTTGATTGTATCGATAGCATCGAGGCGTTCAGAACCGTCTTTGCTAATATCATGGGGAGAAAGGTTTGTTGTCAAACTCACCCAGAAGGCTTGTACTGCTTTGCGGTCGCTTCCTTCTCCGCGCAGAGCTTCCCGTTCTCCTGAGATAGTACTCTTCTCGCCAGCTTCACCATCTACCTGTGGCTCAAAGTCACGTAACCGTTTGCGAGCGTCAAATATTTGCTGGGTATGTTTTAGCCATTGTTTGTACTCTTCGGGCTTTCCAGGAACGATAACCCAGAATGTCTCGAAGAGGCTATTAGGGTTATTTTGGCGTTTCCAAATTCGCTCTGTATCGTCAGTGGCGTGGTTTTCAACGATCGCCCGCCATACTCTGTCCTGTATTTCAACCCATCGCTTCTCAATTCTGGTTGTGCATTTTTCTACTTCGTCATAGGCCTCTTCTGCTGATTGAAAGATAGCAACAAACTTATTAGGTATATCGGGAATGTCTCGTTCGCTATCCACGGTGCGATCAGTAGGATAAACAAGATCGCCTTTCAGCTCCTTCAGCGCAGCTTCCATCAACTTTGCTAGTAGATAGCTCCCAAGCGATAGATCGCGCGTCTTGCGAGCCTGCACGATAAATGTCTGCACAGGTCCAAGCGAGTACATAAGCATGTATTGAGTCATAGCGGCACTTCCTTCTTGCCACGAAATTCGTTGGTCCAGGCTTCGATAATCCCGTAGTTTCTCATAGGGATATCGTCATAGCGTGTTTTGAACAAAACCGCGATACCAACGTATTTGTTCCCTTGCAGCTCTGCCACGCGTAAAAGTAATGGTGAAGCTCGCCGTTCTACTCCTCTGACGCCTTTAAGTGGGAAGCCGAAAACTCCCCGGTCGTTGAGCGGCACTGTACTGCGATAGCTTTGTAGACTTTCTCCTATAGCTTGCATGGCCTCCTCAGGCGTGTTCCAAGGACGCTGATGTTGCAATATCCAAATACGACAAGTTTTTTCTGATATAGCATCGAACAGCGCTTCTGGCGTAAGTTGTTCTAGTGTAGATGGGTAGAGTGATTTTGCTACTGCGATGCCCTGTTCAATTTGTTTTTTCAAAGTTTCCGTGTCAGCAGGAATGTCAAAGGGGAAATCATAGACAGTTCTTTCCTTGAACCTGATACTCAAACTTCCAGCACACCGCCGTGAGCGTGAGCCAATCCCTCCCAGGTGAGTGAGCAGCCATAGGGCCGCGATCCCTTTTTTATGCCTCATGGCATCTGTTCCATGTGTCAATAGATGTATCTGGAATTGCGTGTTTGGTGCAATATAACAGCGAGGTGGTCTCTTCAATCGCATGGACCATAGTAGGTAGCCTTTCCCTGTGGCTTGGTGTCCACTTCCGGGTCTACTGATATTTTCTGTAAATGCTATGGGTCTAATCTCTGGATGAGATATCTTAATCTGAATGGCTGAGCCCCTATCCGTTGCCCCAAACACCTCGGCCTCAGCATCCCTCACCGTTTTTAGACCCTCTGGTCCTGTCCCCACCAGCCCACCTACTAGCGCACGCAGCCAGTAGCGCATCTCCCCGCGAAACGAAGGAGCGCGCAATTCGGCTGTCGCCTGGTCCGCACCCGCCAAAAACAGCGGCGTGATCGTCTCCACCTCGAACGTCACCTCCTGCATACCTCTATCCTCGCTTTCCTTAACATTACATGAACCTGCGTCCATTTAAGAATAGCACCGCTTGTGTCTCTGCACATCCAAGCTACGTCCAGGTTTTTCAAAGCTAGCTTGGATTTCTCCTCGAGCTTTGCCGAGTATACTTTACTCGTCATCGAAAGAGTAATACGCAAATTTCATTTGCAAGAAATGGTAATCAAGCCGCTCCTTCTCTGGAATACCCCAGACGTTGCGGCACAAGCGTAGCAGCACATTGGTATGGCTGCTCACTGTAGAAAGGCCTATACATAACTGGTTGGCTACCTTCTGCGGATGTAGCCCTTTGGCAAAAGCTCGCAGCACTTTTTGTTGAGCTGAACTTGCTGAGCCAGCGACCTGACTGCATTTTGCGCGTTCCTCGGCTTCTCTTTGTTCTGTCTGCGAACGAATAGCTACCCTCGCATCGCTATGATTAGAGCTGAGCAGGTGAGACAGAATGGGTTGAGCCAGGCGCGCGAAGGGGACCTCGATGAGCTGGACACCGTCTCCGGGTTGGACATGCATGATTGCACCATCTTTCACGCGCTGTTTGACGGCTTCGGGCGTGTAGAGGTGCCAGAGACGGTCGGCGGGTTCAAAGTTTAAGAGCGCGGCTGAAACTGAGAGGAAGGACATCAGCCGCCGTCCACCGGTGATGGAGAAGTGAACAATGCATTGCCGCCCCTTCAGGCCGCGGATCAGCTCGTCCATCGTGTTGAGAGCGCCGTCAGCTGTGCGCTCATCGATGATATCGTCAATGGGTTGGTCGTAGTCCCGCAGGATTTGCCTGCGAAAGTGGATGGTACGCCCATCTACTTTGTAGCGGTCGCCGGGGAACTCGGCGTTCAGGCAGGCGATCGAGTGCTGTAGTCTGGGCTGCGATGCCGGGTGAACAACGATGACTTCGCGAATGGGAATGTGACGCTGGAGCAGGAGATCGAGCGTAAAGGTGACCACCTGAGGTTGCCCACCGAGCGTTGCTAATAAGGTATGTGTGTGTTCCAACCCTGGCATAGCATTCTCCCATAAAGATGGTAATTGACAGGAGACGCCTAAAAATGGTTAATCTTTTGCCCGCCGTTGTCATCGGTGGACCACCCCACGCGGGAAAGTCGGTATTATTTTACAGCCTGACAAAAGCGCTGCGCGAAGGCGGTATCCCGCACCATGCTATACGCGCCTGCCCCGTCTTCTCCCTATGCTTATCGACGTGGGCGGAAAGCCCCGGGGAAAGCAACTGCGTATATTTCGTCATTGTACCCACTCTATACTACTGCTGCACTCTGACGATGAACAAAGCCAGCTTTTCTGGCGCGAGCTTGTTGAGGAAAACGGCCTGCTGCCGCTGGCTCAATTATACTCTGAACTTAAGGGTACGAGCGCTATTACTTCAGAAACGCCAGTCATCGAAGGCACGCTCGTTGGATTGGAACGCAATACAGTTGCGCAGGGACCGCTCTTTGATGTGCTGGTCGAGCGCGTCGCGTCGCTATTTAGTTCCTACTCTCATGAAGAGCTGGAAAAAACGCTGCTGGACCAGGCCCCAACTGAGCTAGTGATACAGCTGCCTTTATTGCTGGAAACGCTTTCGCCTGGCTCAAAACGCTGGGAACCGGGTATGCTGCCCGCTCTGCTTGCTAGCTTGCCTGCTGATACTCCTCTTTCCGTCTATGGCCACGGTCCACACTATATTTATGGAGCCTTAGCCGCCTATGTTGGGCAACAGACTTTCTACCAGTTTGATCCACGCCTTGGCGAGCCAGGTATGGGCTGGGTACAGCCGCCTCGCCTGCAAATGAGCGCGCGAACATCGCCCGAAATCCTGGTCCAGCCTCGTGAAAATGAGCAGGCCAGTGTTCTTAGCGTGGAGATCGTCAAAAAACACCTTGACTACCTGCAAGCTGAGGCGCTGCCATTTCCACCCGTGCCCGTTGATAAAGGATTGATGCTGGATGGAAGTATGCCGTCCTGGCTCGTCACCGCACTTGTACGCCTGTATGCTATGGCCGGTGTTCCCTGGATAGCGTGTAACTATCCACCACTCAAAGGTGCCGTTGTTGTGATGTCACGTGTGCCATCCCACCCTCCCGGCACCCTCGTTCCCATTTTCTAAACGAAATGACTATGACATGTTAACCGAAACATGCAAAAACGTCTATAGTCTAGGAAAAAATACTAAATCCATGCCATCACTCTTGTGTAGCATTACAAACAATTTTTGCAAAATTATCACACAAAAACAGATTTTGTAGCACTCTTTCTGTTATGCTCGTTACGTAGGGAAGTCAGCGGGGGCAATGTCGAGAAGAAGCGCGATTTTCAGCGACTTTCCTACCACCAAATTTTATTAGCATTGTAAAAGGTAATAGTAGTATGGAAGAGGAAGTTCCTGCTCAACCGTTTCGTGATGGCAGGCATGCCAGCGGTCGTAAGGCACTGCGTACGGTTTTGCTGGCGGTATTATTTCACACCTACTGGCCGCGTCGGCTCTCGCGCGAGGAGATTATTCGCCATTTGCCGCGCTTCTATGGCTCGAATCCCGTTCCCGCGCTCTACCGCGATCTGGCGACGCTGACTGGAGTGCCCGTCGAAGAGCTGCTGGAGCCTGGTGATCCGCAGCTTGCTACCTGGTGTGTCGAGCAGCGACGCCGCATGAGGCTCGCCATTACCTACGAACGCAGTACTGGTACTTTTGGCCTGGCCCAGTCGCTCTTTTCGGTTGATATCAGCGAGGACGAGGCGCGCGCTTTTGTGGCCCTGCAGGAAGGGTTTACGCCGGGTACACCATATGCTGATGCCGTGCAGCATTTGTTGCAGCGCTGGCAGTGGCTTTTCACGGAGAGAAGCGCCAGGTTGGTAACGCAGAAGCGGCAGCGGCGGGCACGGCCTGTGCATTTGCCACTTTCACCTGTCGTCGATTATGGCGCGCATGGTGATACCATTATTGGGCTTGATCGAGCCCTGGAAGAGGCGGCATATGTTTCCTTCGCCTATATCCCGCTGGGGCACAGCGCAGATGCCGAGGCGGTCTGGCACGAGCACGTCGAGCCGTATGAATTGGAGTATCGCGATGGGCACTGGTATTTTACCGGCTACGTGCGCGATCTGAATACGTTCCTTGATTATCGCGTGGATCGCATCCGTCCCGGTTCTTTGCGCAAGAGTGAGGATCGCTATTTGCCCGGTGGGCGCCAGCGCGCGGGCGTCAAGGTTCGTTACTGGGTCTCACCTATGCTGGCACGGCATGGGAGTTTGAGTGTCCGCCTGCGCGAGCAGCAGGTGACGATGCTGGAAAATGACCAGGGGGCTATTGTCGAAGGGTTTGCGAAATCGATCTGGTGGGCACGGCGTCTGCTGCTGGGCTACGGTGAGCAGGTGAGGGCGCTGGGGCCGGAGAAGCTGGTGGAGGCGATGAGGGAGAATGTGGGGGTGATGTATCGGTTGTACGAGGAGGAAAAGTAGTGGGTTCCCACCCAGCACGGGGAAGTTCTACATGTGGGGGCGTGGTTGCAGGGCAGGGGCAAGCCTCATAAGCGTTAACTGAAGTTGCCAAAGCGTGTCACCCTGAGCCCATTCGCTTCGCTCAGGGTAAACTCCGCGAAGGGTCTGGCTCGCTGGGGACAGAGATCCTTCCCCTTCGCTACGCTCAGGGCTTCGGCTCATGCGCTCAGGATGACATGCTCGGTTGAGAGGGGCGCCCAAAGCGGTCGCCCTGGAAGGCTGGGGTTGCAGGGCATGGTTGCAGGGCAGGGGCAAGCCCTGCCCCTACCATACTCCGTCGGCCTTGCGAAGCCGTGTCATGGTAGGGGCGACCCTTGCGGTCGCCCTGGCCATGTGGCGCTGGTGGTCATCTGGAAAGGAAAGATCAGAATGGCATTATATTTACACATACAACCGGTTTACTCGGAACTACACCTTGATCCAAATTGGATGATTGGCGGTGTGCAGCTGCATACCCACCAGGTCGAGACTCTGGAGGCTTTTCGTGACCCCGATGTCGATGTCATCTTCAATACTACTATGACGGGTGATGGTAAGAGCCTGGCTGCCTATCTCCCGGCCTTCCAGGAGCAGCGGAATGTCATCGCTATGTATCCGACCAATGAACTGATACGCGATCAACACCAGGCGCTCCCAAAGTATGAGCAGCGCCTCAATATCCACCTGCCGCATAACGACACTATGTTTGGCGCCAAAATCACGCAGCTAATGCGCGAGCACGACGCGGTGGAGCGCCTGGAGGAGATACGCAAGCTCATCCGCCACAACCCGATCCTGTTGACCAATCCCGACCTGGTACACCTGATGATGAGCCTGCAATATGGCTGGGGCCATAGGCGCAAAGAACTTCCCTACGAGCTGGGCGTGCAATTCGATTACCTGCTCTGCGACGAGTTCCATGTCTTCGCTATCCCGCAGATCATCGCCGTTACTAACATGCTCGGCTACCTGGCAACGCTGTACCAGCATAGGCCCGCCGACCGTAAGAAGTTCCTCTTCCTCTCGGCTACGCCTAATGCGCTGTTCGATAAGCTGCTTGAGCGCGGTGGCCTGCGCTACCGGCGCGTGAAGGGCAGCTATCGTTCGTCGGAGCAGGACGGGTACCGGCGCATCCTCCAGCCGTGCGAGCTGGAATTGCACGAGGTAGGCCAGGAGCGGCGTACCGAGCAGTGGATAGAGGAACACCTGGATGAAATACGCGACTTCTTTCATAAATATCCTGGCTCGAAAGGGGCGATCCTGGTCAATTCCGTTGCTACGGCTCGCCGCCTGGTTGCGTTGCTCAAAGAGCGCCTCGAACGGCCATACGGCATCAGCATCGGTGAAAATACCGGCCTGACGGACCCGGAGGAGCGGCGCAACTCCTTTGAAAAAACCATCCTGGTCGGCACCTCGACTGTCGATATCGGCGTTGATTTTCGCATCAACTACCTTATCTTTGAGGCGTATGGCGCCGGTTCGTTCATCCAGCGTTTCGGCCGCCTGGGCCGCCACGCAGGCTATCCCGTTTATCGTGCCTGCGCGCTCGTGCCGCGCTTCGTGCTGGAACGCTTTGCGCAACAGTTTGGCGAGGGGGTCGAGGTTGAGCGCGAGATCTTCAATAAAGCGGTCTACGAGGTCTTCCCTACCGAGGCGGAGTTCAAGCGCTACACGCAGCGCTGGGGCGTGGTGCAGGCTGCCCAGGTGGTGGCGGAGTTGAAGAAGCTGCGGGATGAGAATACGGCTTTCGTGGATGCCCTGATGCAGCGCTACGAACAGTTCTATGGCGCTGGCGACGCGGCTCTGCCTGTCATGAACAAGGCGCTCAAGAAGTACT
>WNGQ01003820.1_pt1 | contig 15693 bp, 17 predicted proteins | sample 5407661 | NCBI WGS metagenome assembly WNGQ01 (sample SAMN13153382, study PRJNA577476) | soil metagenome | isolation source: 60 cm soil or saprolite under Garry oak tree replicate 2 | place: USA:California | collected 2016-06-15 | reverse complement strand
AGGCGGCCCAGGCCAAGGAGGCGACGAGCACCGGAGCGAACGTATTGGAAATACCTGAGCGAGGAGCGCAGGAGCCGACGCCGGCCTGGGCCGAAATGGGCGTCGCAGATCCGACGATTACTTTTTCAGCGGCCTGCTATCCTGCCGAACCAGGCGGGGTGGTGTGGCGGGCAAGGTACGCAGCCGCCTCCGCGCGGCGCGCCACCTCGAGCTTGGACAGGATCGTCGACACGTAGTTCTTGACCGTCTTCTCGGCGAGCTTCAGCTCCTTGCCGATCTGCCCGTTGGTTTGGCCCTTGGCCACCAGGGTCAGGATGCGCTCCTCCTGGGCCGACAGGCGCGCCAGCTTCTCGTCGCGCATGGTCTTGCCCTTGCGCAGGCGGTCGAGGACCGATCGGGTGACCTCGGGGTCGAGCAAGCTCCGGCCCGCGCCGACCTCGCGAATGGCGCGGAGCAGCTCGCCACCGCGGATTTGCTTCAGGACGTAGCCCGCGGCTCCCGCCATGATCGATGCGAACAGCGCCTCGTCGTCGGCGAACGACGTGAGCATCAGGACCTGGGTCTTCTCCAGCCGCGCGCGGATCTCGCGCGTTGCCTCGATGCCGCTGCCGTCGGCAAGCCGCACGTCCATCACGACCACGTCCGGCTTCGTGCGTTCCGCCTGGGAGATTGCCTCCTTGACCGAGCCGGCCTCTCCGACGACGGTCAGGTCGTCGTTCGATTCGATCAACGCCTTGACCCCGTCGCGGACGACCTCATGGTCGTCAACAAGCAGGATCCGGATCCTCTCCTTCGACACTCGCGCTATGGTCGCACGGCCGCGGCGTGCTCGCGAGGCCTGCCGTCGCCGGTGCGCTGCAGCGGCACGGTGGCCGTCAGCCGCGTCCCCTTCGCCGGTGCGCTTGACACCTGCAGCTCCCCGCCCAGCCCCGACGCTCGCTGGCGCATGTTGCGCAGTCCGCTGCCGTGCGAGCTTCCGCTTGCGTCGAACCCGACGCCGTCGTCCTCGATTGTCAGGACGGCGTTCGACTTGCGTCGCACGAGCGTGACCGATGCACGACCGGCCTTCGCATGGCGGGTCACGTTGGAGAGAGCCTCGCGCGTCAGCTGGACGATCTCATGCGACTGCGCTGACAGGGCAGCTGCCGTCTCGGCGTCCACTGAAACCTGGACGGTGACCCCTGACTTCGAGGTGACCTCCTCTCCGAGTTGCCTTAGCGCCTGGTCCAGCTGCCTGTCGGCCAGGATTCCCGGCCGGAGCCCGAAGATGTAGTTGCGCAGGTCACGGATCACGCGGTCGAGCTCGCCGACCGCTGCCTCGATACGGGCGGCCACGTCTGGGGATCCGGCGCCCAGTGCCGTTCCCTGCAGGCCCATGCCCACCGCGAACAACGACTGGATGATGCCGTCGTGCAGCTCCTTGGCGATGCGTTCGCGCTCGTCCATGAGCTGGAGCCTGCGTTGGTCGCCCTGGGCCCGTCCGTACTCGATCGCAACCGATGCCTGGTCGGCGAACGTCTCCACGAGGCTGATGGCCTGCTCCGTGAAGGTTCGCCCAGCCTTCTGGTTCGCGACCATCAGCGTCCCGGTCGCGCGGCCGCGCACGCGTAGTGGGACGAAGATCGCCGGACCGACCCGACCCGCCCGCATCATCGGGGGATAGGCGCGGCGCTCTGCGCTCGCATCGTGAAAGACGAGCGGTTGGCCGGTGCGCATGACCTCGCCGGATATCGACCGGTCTGCAGGCACACCTTGCCCTGACAGCCTTGTCGCCGCCTCGCCCGCCGCCGCGGCGACGACCAGCTGCCCTGGACCTTGTGTGGTCGTGACGATGGTCGCCATGTCGGCGTTCGCCAGCTCTCTGGCGCTCTCGGCGATGCGGCCTAGCAGTGAATCGGCGTCGGCACCGCCGAGGATCTCGCTGGTGATGCCCCGCAAGGCATCAAGCCAGCGCTCGCGCAGCCGCATCTCTTCGTAGAGCGACGCGTTTGCAATCGCCACGCCGGCCTGAGTCGCCAGCACCACCAGAGCTGTTTCGTCCTCGGCGTTGAACTGTTTGGCATTTCGCTTCTCGGTCAGGTAGATGTTTCCGAAGACCTTGCCCATGGCGACCACCGGTGCTCCGAGGAACGAAGTCATCTTGGGGTGATGGGCGGGGAAACCTACGGACGCCGGGTGGTTGGCGATGTTGGATACGCGGACCGGTTGGGGATGGGCGATGAGGTAGCCGAGCAGCCCTTCGCCACGCGGCAAGGCGCCGATCTCTTTCCGCTGGCGGGCTGACAGACCGGTGGTGAAGAACTCGCTGATCAGCCCGCCCTCGCCGATGACGCCCAGAGCCCCAAAACGTGCGTCGGTGACCTGGGTCGCGAGATCGACGATGCGCTGCAGGACGATCGGGAGTGACAGCTCGGAGGCCAGCGCCAGCCCAGCCTCGAGCAGCATGTCGCGCGCGTCGCTGCGCCGTCTCACGGCGAGGACTTTACCAACGCCTGAGGCACCATCGTCTGCGCGGTTGGTTGTGATTGCGAACTCTCTTTTCTGGATCGATCGACCCCTGCGGATCGGGACCATCGGCCCTATAGGAACCCACCGACGGATGGAACGCTTGTGCCATGGGCCTCGAGAATGGCATCAAAGCTAACGACCGTTGCTCATCTCGGAGCGGGTGAAGGCATGAGCTCTTTGCCGCGGCATCGAACCGTCGCCGACGTGATGACGACGAGCGTTCACATCGCCGGACCTCAGACACCGTTCAAGCTCCTTGTGCGCCTGATCGACGAGAACCGGGTGAGCGCCATTCCCATCGTGGACCAGCAGGGCATGCCGATCGGGATCGTCTCGGAGGCGGACCTGCTCCTGAAGGAGCGCCGATCTGAGCTGGAGCACGAGGACCTGGCGCACGTCCGCAAGCGCCGCGAACAGCGCACGAAGGCGGATGCCGTCGTGGCGTCCGAGCTCATGACGTCTCCGCCCATCACCGTGCCTGTGACCGCGACCCTGCCGGAGGCGGCGCGGCTGATGCAAGAGCGGAATGTGCGACGCCTCGTCGTGATCGATGGCAACGGCCGGATCGCGGGCATCGTCAGCCGAAGCGATCTCCTGCAGGTCTTCCTGCGCACTGACGAGGAGCTCCGCCGCGAGGTGAAAGACGAGCTGATCCCCGCGGTGTTGCTGGAGGCAACGGGTGAGGTGCGCGTCGACGTTCGCTGGAACGTGGTGACTCTCAGCGGCCAGGTCGACCGCCTCAGCGACGCCCGCATCCTCTCCCGGATGACAGGCGACATCGATGGCGTCGTGTCGGTGATCGACCACCTCACATACCGGTGGGACGACACAAGAGTCCCCGCCGGGCCGGTAGGGATCGACCGCAGGTACCCCGCTTTCTAAGCGGGGCTGGGTGCGGCGCGCACCCGGCCGGCCGGTACCGTCAGGCGCCGTTCAAAAACGGAATCACTGCCTCAGAAAGGGCCGTGCTGAGGTTGATGTCGTAATGAGTAAGGCCTGGAAGGATCGCCAGGCGATGGTGGGTCATGCCGGAGCGGTCCCAGCTTGCGTCGCGCTTGCCGCCACCCAGAAGACCGAAGAACTCGACGGCGTGCGACGGGGGCAGCCCGTCCGCGTCACCGACCACGATCATCACCGGCATCGGCAGCGAGGCCACCTGCGCGCTCCAGTCGTAGTCGATCTTCAGCGCGGCGGTCAGCTGGGTCACGAGTTTCTGCCAGTCGTCCTTGTTCGGTGCGATTCGCTCGTACGCCTCGTACATCGGGCTGTGCTTCAACGGCTCCGCGGTTTCGGGCCCCATCGCGTCCATGCCGGCGGTCATCTCGGGGTACCAACCGCTTCGTTTGAAGACGGTGGAAACCAGGACGAGGCGGTCCACCAGCGTGGGATGCTGTATCGCCGCGCGCAGCGCGACCGCTCCCCCAAGCGAGAAGCCCATGATCGCCGCGCGCTGCAACTTCAATTCGGCGATCAGGGCAGCAATGTCGTCGGCCATCGATTCGAAGTGCATGGGCCGCTTGGCGGCAGGCGAGCGCCCATGGGACTGGAGATCGACCCCGATGACGCGGTGCTGCTTTGCGAGCAGCTCCAGGTTGGGGCCGAACATCTCGACCGAGCCGAAGCCGCCGTGGAGCAGAAGCAGCGGCGACCCGGTTCCGAAGACCTGGTAGGCCAGGTCGATTCCATTGACGTGCGCCAGCTGTGGGCCCGCAATAATCTTGCTCATTCCTCTGAATCTACGACCTGGCGCACAGCCGATCGCAGAGCTCGCTGAGCGAGACGTAGACAATTAACGCCCTCTCGTGCTGACGCCTTTCAAGAACCCCGCCTACGTCTGGCTGTGGTGGAGCAACGCCTTGTCGTCGTCGGGGCGGTGGGCGCTGGTTTTGATCCTGAGCTTGCAGCTCCTGCAGACGACCCACTCATCTTTCTGGGTTGGGCTTGGCTTGTTTCTAACCCAGGGCCCGGTCATCCTGCTGGCTCCGGTCTCTGGCGCCCTGGCCGATCGCTTCGATCGGCGGACGCTGAATGTGATGTCGGCGGCCCTGGCCGGCGTTACCACTGGCCTGATGGCGTTGACGACGTGGCTCGGCATGTTGACTTTGCCGGTCGAGCTGGCTCTGAGCCTGGCCTACGGCGTCGCGTTTGTCTTTCAGCTGACGCTGCGAAGCACCCTGGTGCCGAGCATCGTGCCGCCGGCGCAGCTGGTGAGCGCCGTTTCACTTTTCCAGGTTGGCACGCAGGGCGCTCAGTTTCTCGGCCCAGCGCTGGCCACGCCGCTGCTGGTGAGTGGCGGGCCCGCTCTCGCCTGGCTGTTCTGTACTGGGCTCTATGCGGCCTCGGCTCTTACGTCGATACCCATCGGTCCCACGCGGGCGCGTAAAGCGATCGGGAATACAGCCGGAGTTCTGCAGGGCTCGTTCCGTTACCTCTATACGCGTCCGCTCGTCTGGACCGCGATCTGGGCCGTCTCACTTCATTGCGCCCTGACCATGGCGTACCAGGGCATGCTGCCGATGTTCGTCAGCATGGACCTTCGAGCCCCGGCCTCGTCGTATGGCGCCCTCCTCACGTCGATCGGCCTCGGTGCCGCGATCGGAAGCCTTGGGCTGGCCCGACTCTCCGCTGTTCGATTCCGGCCGGCGCTGTTCGCGATCTCTCTGGTCGGCAGCGGGATCAGCCTCGCGGTGATGGCGGCGACACCTTCTGTGACAGTCGCAATCGCCAGCGGGTTTTTCGTCGGCGCCACCCAGGCGGTGTTCATGTCGATGGCGCTTGCGCTCATCCAGGGATCGGTGGACGACGAGTTCCGAGGCCGGGCGACCAGCGTCTATCAGCTGATCACGATGGCGCCGATGGCGATCTTCGGTTGGGGCATGGGGGGCCTCGCGGACATTACCGAGCCTCGTCCGCTGATGATCGTCAGCGGAATCGGCTTCATGGTGGTGATGGCGATATTCCTGTTCGCCTCCCCCTGGCTCCGCGCGCTGTTCGGCGTGAGAGCCTGGGTCAGCGGATCGCAGCCGGCGACGGTACCAGCCCTTACGTGAGGGGAGGGCGACTGACACGAAAGCGCCGGGGCCACAGAACCCCGGCGCGAAACAGACTGACTAAAAGCGCGAGAAGAGGTCTTACCTCTTCTTTGAGGCCTTCTTCTTTGCTGTCTTCTTAGCAGCCTTCTTCTTTGCGGCCATGGTGAGTTACCTCCTTCGACTTATTCCGGACCCTTAGATGTTTTCTGGCGGGGCCCGATAATTTCAAACGAAAGGTTTGCGGCTCGCATTGTGTTGGCCTCTGTGCTGGCAACCACGAACTGCATCACCTTGCAATCGCTGTGATAACCGAAGTGATGCCTTCATGTCAATGGATTACGCATGATCACTTCCGGGACTACATGTCTCGGCGACGCGCGAGAAAGAGTTCTCGGACCTCATCGTCGCGAACAACAACAGGCTTGAGTCCTACGTCCCGCAACATTCGCAGCCATCGTGCCCGCGGGAACAAACCCAGGATGTGACGGTCGTGAGCCACGCGTGCGTTTCCTGTTTTGCTGCGCAGCAGGATCGCAAAGTCGACCTCATAAGTCGTGTCGTTGGGGTCCGGGTCAAAGACCCACTGCAGAAAACGCAGTCGCCTCCCTGGCGAATCGGTTCCCCCCTGGTCGGTGCCCGCGATGAACGTCTCGCGCACGAAATCGGGGACGAACAGCGCGACTCCTCCGGGCCGGCAGTGCTCGCACGCGGTCTGCATCACAGCCCGCAGCTCGCGTTCGGTAGTCATGTGGCAGATCGCGTCGTGGACGTACACCGCGTCGAAGTTCCTGCCCAAGCGCAAGGTGCGAATGTCGCCCCGGATGTGCTTGCACTCCGGGTTGAGCTTGCGACTCACCTTGAGCATCTGCGGGGACATGTCCACCAGCGTCATCTCGAAATGCGCTTTGAGGTGGAAGGCGCTGTTGCCTCCGCCCGAACCAAGCTCCAGGACGGTGTGCGGCGGGGGCTTGGTCGATTTGCGCAGAACCCTGGCGACGTGGGCCGCCTCGAGGCGGTACTCCTTCGGATCCGAGAAAACCGGCCACCATCCGGCCAGCTCGCGGTAGAGCTTCATCCGCCGGATAGCGTGACCTATCGCCGATGCTACCGCGAGAGGCGTTCGCCGGATACCGCCGCGACGACGCCCAGGGCAACATAAGTCCCTGCCGCGACGCGACCGGCTCGTCTCTGGGCGATCCTGCTCGAGAGCAGCCTCTCGGACAGCGCGCCCACACCGAGCACATAGGAGAAGTCGACCACCAGCGCGATCGCGATGTAGACACCGCCCAACACCGCGACCTGTGGCAGCACAGGCACGCGGGGATCCAGGAACTGAGGCAGGAACGCGATTGCAAAGACCGCGACCTTGGGGTTGAGCATCTGGGTCAAGAATCCCTGGGCGAAGATCCGCCCCAGCGGCGCCCGCCGAGGAGTCTCGACCTTCTCGGACTGCCGCCACCGCTGAACGCCCAGATAAATAAGGTATGCAGCGCCTCCGTAGCGGAGGACGGTGAGGGCGTCCGACGAAGCTGCCAGAAGGGCCGCGAGGCCTGTGGCGGCGGCGGCAATCCAGACCACCTCGCCGCTCTCTATGCCGAACATCGAAGCGAAGCCGGCACGCCGCCCCTGGGAGAGGGTTCGTGCGGCGACGTAGAGGACGCCGGGTCCGGGCGACGCGGTCAGCACCAACGTGGCCACCGCGAAGAAGACCAGGGTGGTCGGATGCGGCATCAGAGCTACCTAACTCATCCGGCAGGCTGGCTGTTCCGTCTGGCGGCGGCTCGCCAAATTACGATTGAGAGGCATTGTCGAAGACAGTCGAGTCGCGGACCGCGGGCACGCTCATCCCGACACCGGACATCACGCCAGAGGAGCTCCAGCTCGCCGGGCGCAATCATTCGATGCCGCTCGAGGCGCTGCATTATCCAATCACGCCGATCGGCCTGCACTACCTCCTGATCCACTTCGACATCCCCGTCGTCGACGCCGGAACCTGGGAGCTCGCGATCGGTGGCAATGTCGAGCGCCCGCTGCGCCTGAGCCTGGACGGGATCAAGTCGCGACCGCAGACCACGATCGCGGTCACGCTCGAGTGCGCCGGCAACGGCCGCGCTCGTCTCTCGCCCCGGCCGATGAGCCAGCCGTGGCTGAGTGAAGCGGTAGGCACGGCCGAGTGGACCGGCACACCCTTGGGACCCATCCTCGGCGAGGCCGGCTTGCGCGAGAGCGCTCGCGAGGTCGTCTTCACCGGACTCGACCGCGGTGTTCAGGGCGGCATCGACCAGCTTTACGAGCGCAGCCTTCCGCTGGCCGACGCCCAGCGCCCCGAGGTGATGCTGGTGCATGCGATCAACGGCCAGCCTCTTCCGCCACAGCACGGATTTCCGGTGCGCCTGATCGTGCCCGGCTGGTACGGCATGACGCATGTGAAGTGGCTTCGCTCGATCACCGTCACCGACGCGCCGTTCGAGGGCTACCAGCAGGCCCTCGCGTACCACTATCGCGTGAGCGATCAGGTTGAGGGCGAGGCGGTGACGCGCATGCTGCCGCGGGCGCTGATGGTGCCGCCGGGCGTCCCCGACTTCATGTCGCGCACTCGCTTCGTAAGCCCGGGGACTTACACGATCGAGGGTCGAGCGTGGTCCGGACTCGGCACGGTGACGCGCGTCGAGTTCAGCGACGACGGCGGCCGCACGTGGGTGCAGGTCGAGCTCGGTGCGGCGCTGTCGCCGTTTGCCTGGCGAGGATGGCAGCACCACTGGAAAGCCGAACCGGGTGAACACGAGCTATGCGTGCGCGCCACCGATTCCGATGGCAACGTCCAGCCGGACTCCCAATCCTGGAATCTCGAAGGAGTCCAGAACAACGCGATCCAACGAGTGCGTGTGATCGCGAACCCGGTCGAAGAGGTTCAGGCTCCCGCGGACGAACATCGTTCGTGAGCGCCCTGACCGACCTACCGCCAGGCCTCCCCGTGCCGGAAGACGACGGAGCGGCCGACCACCTTCGGGGCATGCACATGCCGCATGTCGGGCTGCGCTCAACGGGCGGACGCGATATCGACGTGGCGGATCTCGGCGAGCGACGAACCGTGCTCTACATGTATCCACGGACGGGACGGCCAGACCGCCCAGTGCCGGCCGCGTGGGACGCCATCCCGGGAGCGCGAGGCTGCACCCCGGAGTCCTGTGGCTTTCGCGATCACTTCGCCGAGATCTCTGCGTTGGGCGCGGGCGTGTTCGGGGTCAGCACTCAGGACACCGACTACCAGCGCGAGGCCGCCGAGCGCCTGCACCTGCCGTTCGAGCTGCTCAGCGATTCAGAGTTCGCCCTGACCGACGCGCTGCGCCTGCCCACGTTCCATTTCGAGGGCGAACGCCTCCTCAAGCGCCTGACCCTGGTGGTGCGGGCGGGGCGAGTGGAGCACGTGTTCTACCCCGTCTTCCCACCGGACGGGCACGCCGAAGAGGTGCTTGCCTGGCTGAGCAGCCCTGGAACTCGGGCCTAGCTAGAGTTTCGCCGTGCGGACAAAGCGAGCCATAACGGTGGTCGGCTGCCATGCGGGAGGGGAGATCGGCAACGTCGTGGTCGGTGGCGTGCCGCCACCGCCCGGCGCGACCGTCTTCGAACAGATGCAGGCGCTCGCTCGCGACGATTCGCTGCGCAAGCTGCTGCTGCGCGAACCGCGCGGCAGCGTTGCCGTCCACGCGAACCTCGTCGTGCCATCGCATCGATCCGACTGCGATGCCGGGTTCATCATCATGGAGCCGACCGAATACCCGCCGATGTCAGGGTCGAACACGATCTGCGTGGCGACGGTTCTGCTCGAGACGGGAATGGTCGCCATGCGCGAGCCGGAGACTACGCTGCGGCTCGAGGCGCCGGCCGGCGTCATCGAGGTGCGCGCCACATGCCGAGACGGCCGCTGCGAGAGCGTCGAGCTGACGAACGTCCCGTCCTTCGCCGACCAGCTCGACGCCCCGCTCGAAGTCGCCGGCCTGGGGTCCATCAAGGTGGACGTTGCGTTCGGCGGCATGTGGTACGCGATCGCCGACGCGCAGGCCCTGGGTTTCGAGCTGGTTCCTTCCGAGGCTGGTGATCTGTCTCGTGCCGGCGAGCTGATCCGCCAGGCGGCGCGCGAGCAGCTGTCATGCACGCATCCCGAGAACCGCGAGATCAGCGGAGTCAGCGTGGTCCAGATCGCCGAGCCGTGGCGCGGCGTCGATGCCGTCACCAAGAACGCCGTTGTCGTCGCGCCCGGAAGGCTCGACCGCTCGGCGACAGGCACCGGCCTTTCCGCGCGCATGGCGGTGCTGCATGCCAGAGGCCACATGCGGGCCGGCGAGAAGATGACCCACGCCTCCGTGCTCGGATCGACGTTCGACGGCCGGATCGTCGAGGAGACGACGATTGGCGGCCGGCCGGCGATCGTACCGGCCATTCGCGGCAGCGCCTGGATCACCGGGATCACGCAGGTGTTCGTCGAACCGACGGATCCGTTCCCGGAGGGCTACGTGCTGCCGGATACGTGGCCCGGCGGCCGGTGGGATCAGGGTTAGGACGCGATGCCGAAGGTCCCTCCGCCTGGTGTCAGCATCGGCCCCGACGGCGTCGCGCGGTGCTGGTGGGGCGATTCAGACGACCTGCGCCGCTACCACGACACCGAGTGGGGGCGGCCGGTCGCAGACGACCGCCGGTTGTTCGAGAAGCTCTCGCTCGAAGGCTTCATGTCCGGCTTGAGCTGGCTCACGATCCTGCGCAAGCGGGAGAACTTTCGGGCGGCGTTCCACGGTTTCGATCCCTCCGCCATCGCGCGCTTCACGACGCGTGACGTCGCGCGGCTGATGGGCGACGAGGGCATCGTCCGCAACCGGGCCAAGATCGAGGCGACCATCAACAACGCCAGGCGTTTTGGCGACCTGGTGGCTGAGTTCGGAACTTTTGCGGCCTACGCGTGGAAGTTCGAGCCGAAGCCTCGCAACAGGCGGCTCGAGCAAGCAGAGCTCATGGCGCTGGGCACGTCATCGGAGGCTGTCGCCATGAGCAATGACCTGCGCAAACGCGGCTGGGGCTTTGTCGGCCCGACCACGGTCTACTCGTTCATGCAGGCGATGGGCCTCGTCAACGATCACCTCCGCGGATGCGCCGCGGGCGTCGAGGTGGAGCGCCTGCGCCGGTCGTTCACGCGTCCGGCATAGACCCTGACGGCCCTACAGGTCAGCTCACGATTGTGTTGCGGAGCACTCCGATGCATTCGACCTCGGACTCCATCACGTCGCCCGGCCGCAAGAATTCGGGCGGATTCCGCGTGAATCCGACTCCGTCTGGAGTTCCCGTCGCGATGATGCTTCCGGCCAGAAGCGTCATGCCCCTCGAAACCCATTCGATGATCGCGTCGACCGGGTAGATCATGTCGCTGGTGTTGCTGTCCTGCTTCACGACGCCATTGATGCTCAGCCGCAGGCCCAGAGACTGGGGATCGTCGATCTCGTCCGCGGTCACGATCCATGGGCCCGTTGGGCAGGAACGGTCGAGGCTCTTGCCCTTGAAGTACTGGCCGCCCCAACCCGCCTGGATGTCGCGCGCGCTCACGTCGTTCAGGGCCATGTAGCCGAACACGTGGCGTCGCGCGTCCTCGCGCGTGATGTCCGCGCCGCCGCGTCCGATCACGACGGCAAGCTCGACCTCCCAGTCGATCTTGTCGCTTATCTCTGGCCGGATCACGATGTCCGCGTTCGGCTCGGTCAGTGACGTGATCGCCTTGGTGAAGACGGTGGGCGGGCTGGGCTCGCTGCCCTCGGCAGCCGTCTCCCTGGCGTGCTTCTCGTAGTTGAGCCCGATCGCGATCACGTTGCCGCGCGGCTGCGCGATCGGCGCCAGCAGCTGGAGATCCGACAGTCGATGGGACGTGACCTTGCTCCTCGACAGCGCGGCTCGCACGTTTGCCAGGCCCTGCTCCCCGGCGCCTATGAGCCCGAGCATGCCGGAGAAATCGGCGAGCTCGATCACCTCGCCCGCGTCGTCGGGCCGCAGCACGCCAAGCCTTTCGCCGCCGCCCGCCCGGAACGAAAGCAGTCTCACGTCATCAAGATAGTGACGGCCGGCAGCGGCGGGCGATGCTTGCCGGCGCTACGGGTGCGATGGGTTCGGCGGTGCGTCCGCCAGCTCGAACATGAGGTCGTCCGGGTAGCAGAAGTACCACTCCTCGTCCGGCTCGTAGGAGCGGATGATCGGGTGCTGCGTGGTCCGGTTGTGGCCGGTGGCGTGCTTGCCGGGAGACTGGTCGCAGCAGCCGACGTGGCCGCACTCCTGGCACCAGCGAAGGTGCACCCAGTCGTGCCTGCCGGCGGCGACGCATTCGACGCAACCCGGGCCCGAAGGCCTTACGTCCTTGATCTGGCCCAGGTGCTTGCAGGAAGTGCCCATCGGACGAGATTGTGAAGCCCGCCGCGCGTCCCGCGCGCGCGTCTCTCTTATATGTCAGGAGCGAAGCGCCGGCATCTCTCCCTTCCACGGAGGGTCGGCGCCGGGTCTCGAGCAGGTGATCGCGGCTGCAAGGCAGGCATAGTCCAGCGCCGACTTGAGGTCGGCCTGCTCGAGGCGCAGGTCCGGTTTGAGTGCGTCATGGCTGTACAGCCACGCGAGCATGGCGGCGCCGAATGAATCACCAGCCCCGATGGTGTCCACCATTTCCACCGGCACCGCGTCGACGCTGATCTGAAAGTCGCGCTGCGCGCCGAATGCGCCGCCCGCGCCGAGGGTGACCACGACCAGGCGGGCGCCGGCGTCGAGCAGCTGCTCCGCCGCGGACTGATAGCTCGCGTCCGGGTACAGCCAGGCCAGGTCCGCCTCGCTGCCCTTGACTATCGTGCTTTGCGCGATCACCTCTCGCAGACGAGCTCGATATTCGTCATCAGGGATCAGGCCGAGCCGGATGTTGGGGTCGAGCATCACGACGCGTCCGTCGTGCTCGCGGTGCACGAGCTCGGTCAGCGTCGAAGCCATCGGCTCGAGCACCATCCCGAGCGTGCCGAGGTGAATGGCTTTCACGCCGGTGGCCAGCCGGGCTGGAACCATCTCCAGTGTGAGGTGCGGCGCGGATGTGCCTTCGACCAGGAACTGGTACTCCGCCAGGCCGTCGGGGTCCACGTCCGCGACAGCGATCGTGGTCTTCTCGTGCCCGAAGGTCGCGAGCTCCAGGCTCGCGCCGTCGGAGACCAGCAACTGTGCCAGCTCGCGCCCAAACTTGTCGTCGGACAGGTGGCCGAGGAAGGCGGTTGGAACTCCGAGTCGAGCCAGCGCCCGCGCTGTGTTGAATGGACCGCCGCCGGGTGTGGCCCGCTGGGTGCCGTCGCCGTTGTGGACGACGTCGATCAGCGCCTCGCCGCAGACGACGATCACGCAGATTCGCCCTCCGGCACCGGCTGCCTGGCGCCGGCCGACAGCATCCAGGGAACCGCAGCAAGCGCGAACACGACGCCGGCACCCGCGGCGGCGAGAAACGGAATCGCGACGCCAAGCGCGAAGAGGGCTCCGCCGACGAGCGATCCGACCGCGGTGGCGGTGCTGAGCGCCGTGCCGACGATGCCCTGCGCCTCCGCCCTGCGGTCCGCGACCGCATCCATGAGAAACGAATTCATGGACGGCGTCGTGAACGCCCACAGCGCGCCCTCGAAGAGACCGACGAACAGGATCGTGGGGATGCTGGTGAGGTTCGGGTAGATCGGGCCCATCAGCGACCCGAGCACGACAGAGCCGACCGCCAGCCAGCGCCGGTCCCAGCGATCGGAGCTCCAGCCCGCGAGCGGCGTCGCCACCAGCAGCGGCAGCGCGAAGAGCGTGAACGAGAGGCCGACGACCGGGTCGCTCGCTCCGCGCGTGCGCATGTAGAGGCTCCAGATCACGTCGTAGATACCGATCAGCAGCCCGAGGCCGATCGACAGCGTGGCGACCGCGATCACGGCGGCCTTCGCCCGAGAAGGGCCGCTCATCGTCAATCGCGGAACTGTGTCGGAGTGCACGCGAGGCGACGTTTTCAGCGTCACGGCGATCACGGCCGCCGCCGCCAGCAGCGCGGCGCCGGTCACTGCGAAGACGGTCCAACGTCCGAACACCGCCAGGAATCCGCCGATGGCCGGCCCGCCGATGTATCCAGCCTGCTGCGCGCCTGAGACCCAGCCGTAAGCGCGGCCGAGCTTGGCGCGTGGGACGACGTCGGCCACCGCCGCGAGCTGGGCAGGGATGACCGCGGCGAAGCCGAACCCCTGCACGACACGCAGAACGATCAGCCACTCGATGGGCAGCGGAATGATGAATGTGACCGACGCCACGGCGGCCACCACAAGGCCGCCGATCATCATGGCCTTCGCGCCGACGCGCTCGGCAAGGATCCCCGCCGGCCACTGGCCTATGGCCTGCGCGACCAGCGCCGCTCCGACGATCACCCCTACCAGCCCATACGACGCGCCGCGCTCACGAAGGTAAAGGGGAAGGATCGGCAGCAGCGATCCGATGCCCGTGCCGGACACGAAGATGCCGGCGACGATTCCAAAAAGGGCTGAACGGCTCTCCGATGAGCGCATTCAGGCAAAGCCTAAGCTTTCGATGGCGGAGCTTTAGCGAACCGACCTCATGGTCGCCGGATGCAAAGGAGGTAGCAAGATGAAGTGGATCACGCGCAAAAACGCCAACGTCGATCGCATCGCATGCCCGTGGCTCATCAAGCGGTTCGTCGACGCTGATGCTGAATTCCTGTACGTCCCCGCCAACGAGGTCATGGCCGTCGCAGCGCGAGAAGGTGCCACACCCTACGACGTCAAGAACGTCGAGCTTGGACACGTCGACGGGCGGTGCAGCTTCGAGTCGATCATGGTCAAGTACGGGCTGGACGATCCCGGCTTGAAGCGGCTGGCGCAGATCGTGCACGGTGCCGACGTGAGCGCGGACCGGACTTCATGCCCAGAGGCGGCAGGCCTGTACGCGATCGCCAACGGATTCGCGTTGGTGCACGGTGAGGACGACTACCGGAAGATCGAGCTCGAGACCCCCATGTACGACGCTCTATACGCGTGGTGCCAGTCCGAGGCTGCATCAGGCCGCCTCGGGTAGGGCCGCCGCCGTCGCGGGAGTCGCGCTCCTCACGCGGATGACGAGCAGCGCAAGCAGAAAACCGGCCAGCGCGATAGGCACGCCGAGCTCGAACGCGGTCGTGAAGCCGGCCGTGAGCGCGCTGTTGACCAGCGCGTGCGTCGGCCGCGCTCCCGCGAGGTGATCGCTGGTCACGTTGGCCGCCACCGTGCCAAGGACCGCGAGACCGATCGATCCGCCCAGCTGCTGGCTTACATTCAGCACGGCGGACGCGAGGCCTGACTCGTGCCTGGCCGCGCCGGAGATGGCCACCACGGTTGTTGGGAAGAAGATGAGCCCGAGCCCGACTGACAGGACCGCGAGCGGGCCGAGAATGTCCGGCACGTAGCTCACCTGGTCCCCGATTCGCGAGCTACCACAAGCGCTCCGGCGGCGAGGGGCAGCCTTGGCCCGACGCGTCCCACGAGCCGCGAGGTGACCCGGGCCGTGATGACGACGCCCACGCCGAGCGGCAGGAAAGCGAACCCCGCTTGCAGCGGGCTGTAGCCGAGCACGTTCTGCACGATCTGGCTCAGGAAGAAGAGGACGGCGAGCGTCGTGGATCCGGCCACCATTCGCAGCGCGAACGCACCGCTGCGGTTTCGGTTCGCGAAGATGCTCAGCGGCATCAGCGGCTGGCGAGTGCGCGACTCGATGAGAAGGAACAGCACCAACAGTGCGCCGCCCAGGCCGAGCGTCGCGATGGTCAGGTTGTCGGTCCAGCTGTGCGTGGCGGCGCGCGACAGGCCGTACACGAGCAGCGTCATGGCTCCGGTGACCGAGATCGCGCCGGGCAGATCGAGGCGGCCGGAGCGGGCTTCAGCGGCGGGAAGCACCCTCGGTGCGACGACCGCGAGCGCCAGCGCGATGGGGACGTTGACGAACAGGACCCACCGCCACGACAGGTAGTTGACGATGATGCCGCCGAGGATCAGGCCGATCGCGCCGCCGCTGCCCGCCGCGCCCGCGTACATGCCGAGGGCACGGTTGCGCGCGGGGCCCTCCTGGAAGGTGTCGGCGATCAGGG
>WNGQ01003539.1_pt1 | contig 15698 bp, 14 predicted proteins | sample 5407661 | NCBI WGS metagenome assembly WNGQ01 (sample SAMN13153382, study PRJNA577476) | soil metagenome | isolation source: 60 cm soil or saprolite under Garry oak tree replicate 2 | place: USA:California | collected 2016-06-15 | reverse complement strand
GGCAGTGACGTATTTCTACTGCCTCCGGCGGCACCGGCACAAGGGCCCCCGGGCACTGATTTCAAGATTCTTCAGCCATCCACAAGGTATCCACAGCAGCGCCCCCGTTGTCCCCCGGAGCAGGCCCTTTTCCACCAGCCCGTCCACACCCTCGTCCACACGACAGCCGGGTCCGGGTTGCGGTTAGCGGCCGGTGCTGGCCGGCGGCGAGCCGGGGGATGCCTCCACCGCGAGCAGGGCGACGTGCAGGGAAGTGCGGGACTCGGCAGAGTCGAGGCTGACGCCGAGCACCCGCTCGATGTGCCGCAGCCGCTCGTAGAGCGTCGGCCTGGCCAGGTGGGCGCGCTGCGCGGCCGCCGCCTTGTTGCCCCCGGCCGCCGCCTCGGTGACCTCGACGAACAGGGACCTCCCTGGAGAACGCGACCAGCGGCAGATGCTGCTGCGCCGCGGCCGATACCAGCGCGGCAGGCAGCCCGAGTACCAGCGGCCGAGTTCGACGGCCAGCCCGGCCGCGCCGACCGCGGCCAGCTCGGCGACGTACCTGGCCTGCAGCACGGGCTCGTCCGGCAGCCCGATCCCGGTGGTAAGCACGAGTTCGCGGTCCGCCACACTGGACCGCATGGGAGAACTTCACGATCGTCACCGCCGCGTCATCCCCAACTGGGTCGGGCTGTACTACGACCAGCCGCTGGAGATGGTCAGCGGAAAGGGCAGCCGGGTGACAGACGCGTCCGGGCGCAGCTACCTCGACTTCTTCTGCGGCATCCTCACCAACATGCTCGGCTACGACCTAGCCGAGGTACGCGAGGCCGTAGAGCGCCAGCTGGCCACCGGCGTGGTGCACACCTCGACGCTTTACCTGATCCGGCATCAGGTGGAGCTGGCAGAGAAGATCGCCGGGTTGTCCGGCATCGAGAACGCCAAGGTGTTCTTCACGAACTCGGGTACCGAGGCGAACGAGACTGCGCTGCTGCTCGCCACCGCCGCCCGCAGGTCCAGCCAGGTGCTCGCGCTGCGCAACAGCTATCACGGGCGCTCTTTCGGAGCCGTGGCCATCACGGGCAACCGCGGCTGGAAGAGCTCGCAGCTGACTCCGTTCGGAGTGCATTACCTGCACGGGACGGATCGTCACCTGCCCGCCTTCGCCGGCCTGTCGGATGCCGATTACATCAGCGCGTGCACCGCGGACCTGCGGCACCTGCTGGCCACCGCCACCGCGGGCGACGTGGCCTGCCTGATCGCCGAGCCGCTGCAGGGCGTCGGCGGCTTCGCGATGCCGCCGGACGGTCTCTTCGCCGCCTACAAGGAAGTACTCGACTCCCACGGCATCCTGTTCATCTCGGATGAGGTGCAGACCGGCTGGGGGCGGACCGGCGAGCACTTCTGGGGGATCAGCGCGCACGGCATCGTGCCGGACATGATGACCTTTGCCAAGGGGCTCGGCAACGGGTTCGCGATCGGCGGCGTTGTCGCCAGGGGCGACCTGATGGACGGCCTGGACGGGAACGGGATCTCGACATTCGGCGGCAACCCGGTGGCCACCGCGGCGGCGAGCGCGGTGATCGACTACGTCCTCTCCCACGACCTGCAGCGCAACGCCGCCACGCTCGGCAAGCTGATCATCGAAGGGCTGCGCGAGGCGGCTGGCCCGCTGGCGGTGGCCGGCGACATCCGGGGCAAGGGCCTGATGTTCGCCGTGGACCTGGTGGATCCGGCTACCGGCGAGCCGAGCCCGGCGCTGGCCGCCCGGATGCTCGAGGAGACCCGGGCGCGCGGCCTGCTGATCGGCAAGGGCGGGCTCTACGGGCATGCGCTGCGGATGGCGCCGCCGCTGACGCTGACCGAGGCGGAAGCCAGGGAGGGCCTTGGCATCCTGGTGGATGCCCTTCGCGCGGTCGACGCCGGCCAGCAGGGCGGAGGCGGGAAGTGAAGCACGTAACGCACTGGATCGGCGGCAAGCCCTGGACCGGTGAGGCTGCCGCGCACCGGGGTGACGTCTACAACCCGGCGACCGGCCAGGTCAGCGCGACGGTGGACTTCGCCGGCCCGGCCGAGGTCAGCGCGGCGGTCCAGGCTGCCGCCGGGGCGTTCCCGGCCTGGCGCGCGACCTCGCTGGTCAAGCGGGCCGCGGCGCTCTTCGCGTTCCGCGAGTTGCTGCGCGCCCGGCAGGCTGACGTCGCGGCCCTGATCAGCGCCGAGCACGGCAAGGTGGCGTCCGACGCGGCAGGCGAGGTGGCCCGCGGCCTTGAGGTGGTCGAGTTCGCCTGCGGGATTCCGCACCTGCTCAAGGGCGGATTCTCGGAGAACGTCTCCGCCGGCGTGGACGCGTACTCCATCCGCCAGCCGCTTGGCGTCGTGGCCGGGATAACCCCGTTCAATTTCCCGGCGATGGTACCGATGTGGATGTTCCCGATCGCGATCGCCTGCGGCAACACGTTCGTGCTCAAGCCGTCGGAGAAGGATCCGTCAGCGTCCCTGCTGCTTGCCGAGCTGCTGGCGGAGGCGGGCCTGCCGGACGGCGTGTTCAACGTCGTGCACGGCGCCAAGGCGGCTGTCGGTGCCCTGCTCACCCACCCGGACGTGCGCGCGGTCAGCTTCGTGGGATCTACGCCGGTGGCCCGCCACGTCTGGCAGGCCGGCACGGCCAGCGGCAAGCGCGTGCAGGCCCTCGGCGGCGCGAAGAACCACATGGTGGTGCTGCCCGACGCCGACCTGGACCTGGCCGCCGACGCCGCCGTCTCGGCGGGCTTCGGCTCGGCCGGCGAGCGCTGCATGGCGATCTCGGTGCTGGTCGCGGTCGACCCGGTCGGTGACGAGCTCGTCGCGAAGATCGCCGAGCGGGTGGCGCGGCTGCGGGTCGGGCCGGGCAGCGACCAGCGGTCCGAGATGGGGCCGCTGGTCACCGCCGCGCACCGGGACAAGGTCGCCTCGTACCTGGACTCCGGGGTCCGCGAGGGGGCCGTGCTCGCGGTAGACGGCCGGGACCATCCGGTGACCGGCGGCACGGCCGGGGGATTCTGGCTCGGGCCGAGCGTGCTCGACCACGTCACGCCGCCGATGCGCTGCTACGCCGACGAGATCTTCGGCCCGGTGCTTTCTGTCGTCCGGGCGGCGACGTACCACGACGCGCTGCAGGTGATCAACGGCAATCCGTACGGCAACGGCACCGCCATCTTCACCAACGACGGGGGAGCGGCCCGCAGGTTCACCAGCGAGGTTGAGGTCGGGATGGTCGGCATCAACGTCCCGATCCCGGTGCCGATGGCGTTCTACTCGTTCGGCGGCTGGAAGGCCTCCCTGTTCGGCGACACCCACGTGCACGGCACCGAGGGCGTGCATTTCTACACCCGCGGCAAGGCCGTGACGTCTCGCTGGCTTGATCCCAGTCACGGCGGTGTCAACCTGGGCTTCCCGGTCAGCGGGTAGGACCGGTCAGCATGTAGGACCGGTCAACGGGGGGCAGGACCGGCCAACGGGGGGCAGGACCGGTCAACATGTAGGACCGGTCAAACGGGCAGAACCGGTCAACGGGGCCAGGACCGGTCAACTGGCAGGACCTGTTAACGGGCAGAACCTGTCATCGGGCAGCGCAGGCGGGGCACTATTGGTGCGTGGTTATCCCGATTCACGATGTCAACCCGCTGCGCCGGACGCCGTGGGTCACGTACGCGCTGATCGCGATCAACGCGGCGGCCCTGCTACTCACCCCGGCATCGCCGGCCACCGTTGCCGGGAGCCCGGCGCCGGCCGCGCTCTGCAAGCAGGCCGCCTTCTACGACCGGTACGCGGCGATTCCGCGCGAGCTGGTCGGCGGCCGGCCGCCGAGCCTCGTGCCCACCGGCCAGGTCGCCGTCGGACCGCATGGGCCTGGCTGCGTCGTCGCGCGGCCGTCGTACCGGAAGAACCCGGCGCTGTCCGTGCTGTTCTCGATGTTCCTGCATGCCGGATGGCTGCACCTGCTCGGCAACATGCTGTTCCTGCTGATCTTCGGCAACAACATCGAGGACCGGCTGCGGCCGGCCGGATACCTGCTGTTCTACCTGGCCTGCGGCTACGTCGCGGCGTACGGATTCGCCGCGGCCAATCCCGGCTCGGTGCAGCCGCTGATCGGCGCCTCAGGGGCGATCTCCGGCATCCTCGGCGCGTACCTGGTGCTCTACCCGCGGGCCAGGGTATGGAGCCTGGTGCCCTTCCTGTTCTTCATCCCGCTCCGGATTCCCGCCTGGCTCGTGCTCGGCCTGTGGTTCGTGCTGCAGTGGGCCTACTCGGCCGGCATCGTGGCGTCCGGCACCGGTTCCGTCGCCTACCTGGCACACGTGTTCGGCTTCGTGTTCGGCGCGCTGGTCGGCCTGGCGCTGCGGGCGGGCCGCGCCAGGCCGCGTGCCAGCGGCTGAGCACGCGCGCGGCCGGCCGCTGCTGAACATGGCCGGCAGCGGTCAGCCGCTGCTGACCATGGTCGGCCGCGCTGGTGACGACACCCGCGCTGCCTGCGATGCGACCAGTCCGGGACATCAGCCTCACCCGCTAGGCTCCGGCCGGCCTACGGCTGGCCTGCCTGGCACGCCCCGGGGTCAGTTGGCACCGGCGCTGAACACGGGGAAGTAGCCTGCGGACTGGCCGGCTGCGGTCGGGTGGTAGGACTCGCTCAGATCGAAGAAGTTCACCGCATGCATCCAGCTGCTGGCGCCATCGCAGTTCTCGTGGCCGGCGAACGCGGGCCTGACGTCAGCGAACACGTCGCGGTGCCGGGCCGCGGCCTGCTGGATCTGGCCGTCGAGCAGGTCGGCGGCCTGGTTCAGGTCCGTGCGGTCGGTGCTGCTCAGGCCGATGCAGCCGGGCGAGGAGGCGAGGTCGTACAGGTGCGGGTAGCCAAGCACGACGACCCTGGCGCCCGGCGCCCGCGCGGCGATCGCGGCAAGCACGCGGTCAAGCTTGCCGGGCAACTGGCTGCTCACCTCGCCCTCGGCCGCGCCGATCGCCTGCACGCAGGTGCTCGTCGAGTACAGGACGCAGGTTTCCATCACCGAGCTGAAGCCGACGTCATTGCCGCCGATCGTGATCGAGACCAGCGTCGTCGAGCTGCTGAGCGCCTGGACCTGGGTGCTGAGCACGTCGTTCGTGGTTGCGCCCGCGCACGCCACGGAGGCGTAGGAGGCGGGCTGGTTCGCCCTGGCCCAGAGCGCCGAGTAGGCATTGCTGCTCCGGTCGCATGATCCGCTGGAGGCGATAGGGTCACCGGCGCCCAGGCCGGAGGAGTAGGAATCACCGAGCGCGACATAGCGGACGGTGCTCGCGGCGCCGGCCGACGCCGACATGGCCAGCACCGGCGCCGCGGCCATGCATGCTGTGGCGAGGACGATGCTGATGCGGCGGGGCCTGGCGGCTCGGGGCAGCACGGGTCCTCCCGGCAAGCTGGGCAACACTGCTTACAAAGGGAGTAACACCGGCCGCTGGGACCGTCAATAACCCGGATAGCCAGACCGCCCGGCCCGGATAGCCAGACCGCCCGGCCTGCATGGCCAGCGTCGGGCTAGAGCCTGGCGAATGCCTCTGCCAGGATCGACAGGCCCTCGTCAAGCAGCGGCTCGCCGATCACCATCGGCGGCAGGAACCGCAGCACGTTGCCGAACGTGCCGCAGGTGAGCACGAGCAGCCCGGCCTGATGGCAGGTGCTGGCCAGCTTCGCTGCCGCGGCCGGATCCGGCTCGATGCCGCCGGGCTTGACCAGCTCCACCGCCAGCATGGCGCCGCGGCCACGAACGTCGGCGATCGCCGGGGTGGCCTCGGCGATCTCGCGCAGCCTCGGCAGCATGATGTCGCCGATCCGGCGTGCCTTACCCGCCAGGTCCTCCTTGGCCATCGTCTCCAGCGAGCCGAGCGCCGCCGCGCAGGCGACCGGATTGCCGCCGTACGTGCCGCCGAGGCCGCCCGGATGCACGGCGTCCATCAGGTCCGCCCGGCCGGTCACGCCGGCCAGCGGCAGCCCGCCGGCGATGCCCTTGGCGGTGGTCACCAGGTCCGGCACGACCGACTCGTGATCACAGGCGAACCAGTCGCCGGTGCGGCACAGGCCGCTCTGGATCTCATCAGCGATCAGCACGATGCCGTTGGCCCGGCAGAACTCGGCCAGTCCCGGCAGGAACCCGTCCGGCGGCACGATGAAGCCGCCCTCGCCCTGGATCGGCTCGATCAGCACCGCCGCGACGTTGTCCTCGCCGACCTGCGTGTGGATCAGGCCCGTGACCACGTCGAGCGCATCGGCCGCGCAGCGCTCCGGCCCGCCGGGCCAGCGCAGCGGGTAGGCCATCGGCATCCGGTAGACCTCGTTCGCGAACGGGCCGAACCGGTGCTTGTACGGCATGTTCTTCGCGGTCAGCGCCATGGTGAGGTTGGTGCGGCCGTGGTAGCCGTGGTCGAAGGCGATCACGGCGGGGCGGCCGGTGGCATACCGGGCGATCTTGACGGCGTTCTCCACCGCCTCGGCGCCCGAGTTGAACAGGGCCGAGCGCTTGTCGTGCTCACCGGGGGTCAGCCGGTTGAGTTCCTCGCAGACCTCCACGTACTCCTCGTAGGGGGCGACCATGAAGCAGGTGTGGGTGAAGCGCGCCACCTGCTCGGTGACCCGTTCGACGACCCGTTCCGCGCTGTTGCCCACGCCGGTGACGGCGATGCCCGAGCCGAAATCGATCAGCGAGTTGCCGTCGACATCGACGATCACGCCGCCGCCGGCCGCGGCGACGAACACCGGCAGGACATGGCTGAGCCCGCGCGCGACGCTGCGCTGGCGCCGCCCGAGCAGCTCCCGCGATGCGGGCCCGGGGATTTCGGTCACGATCCGGCGTTCCTGCGGCAGCGACGAGCCGCCGGTGCTTGGCAGTTGTACGGTCATACAGCCGACAATAAACCGTGCCGGGCGCTAACCACAGGGCCGGACGTGATCGGCCTGATCGCGGCGGCCCGGGCATATTCTCTCCGTGACATCGCGTCACCGGCGGAGCACCGGGCCAGCTACGCTCGCAGCGCCGCCGTCATCGTGGCCGGCTGCCGTGGCGGGCACCGGGGAGAGGCTTGATCATGTCTGACGGGGCTGGCTTCGATGGCAGCGCCGCGGCGGGCCCGGCACGCGGCGGGCTCTTCGGCGGCCTGTTCGACCGGGGCGGCGCGCCCGCAGGCGACGGCGCCTGGCTGCAGGCCATGCTCGACACCGAGGCGGCGCTGGCCCGCGCACTGGAGCGCGCCGGGCTGGCAGCCGACGGCGCGGGCGCCGCTGTCACGGCCGCCGCCGTGGCTGGCCGGTTTGACGCCGCCGAGCTCGGCAGGCAGGCAGTGCATACCGGCAATCCGGTGCCCCCGCTGGTCCGGGCGCTGACCGCGGCCGTACCCCGGTGGGCCGCGAGCGCGGTTCACCACGGCGCGACCAGCCAGGACATCCTCGACACGGCGGCCATGCTGATGGCGCGGGACAGCCTGGACGCGGTTCTCGCTGACCTCGGCACCGCGGCGGTGGCCGCTGCCGGGCTGGCCGCTGCACACCGGGACACGATCATGATCGGCCGGACGCTGCTGCAGCAGGCGGTTCCTGTCACCTTCGGGCTAGTCGCGGCGGGCTGGCTGACCGCGATCGACGAGGCGAGGCGAGGGCTGGCCCGGTTCCGCGGCGAGCGCCTCGCCGTGCAGTTCGGCGGGGCGGCCGGAACCCTGGCCGTCCTTGGCGAGGCCGGGCCGCGAGTTGCCGCGCTGCTGGCCGGCCAGCTCGACCTGGCCCTGCCTGCGCTGCCCTGGCACACCGACCGGCTGCGGATTCTCGAGCTGGCGTCGGCGCTGGCCGGGGCGGCGGCCGTGCTGGGGAAGATCGCGCGGGACGTCACCCTGCTGGCCCAGTCCGAGGTCGCCGAGGTGCTTGAGGGCGGCAACGGCCGGGGCGGCTCGTCGGCCATGCCGCACAAGCGCAACCCGGTAGCCGCCATCGTGCTGCTCGGCTGCACCCGGCAGGTGCCCGGCCTGCTCGCCACCCTCGCCGTGGCCGCCGAGCAGGAGCATCAGCGCGCTGCGGGCGGCTGGCACGCGGAGTGGGAGCCGCTCGCTGACCTGCTCAGGCTGACCGGCTCGGCCGCATCGTGGGGCGCGGAGCTGCTCAGCGGCCTGCGGGTGGACGCCGGCCGGATGCAGGCCAACCTGGACGCGGCCGGCGGCTTCCCGCTAGCCGAGCGGGTCGCCGCTCTGCTGGCCCCGGCGCTAGGCCCGGTGGCTGCGCACGACCTGATCGCGGTGGCCAGCGCCGACGCAGCGGCGGCCGGGGATTCGCTTGGCGGCGTCCTGAAGTCCGGCGCGGCGGCGCAGGCGCTGGCCGCGGCCGGGATCAGCCCGGACCAGGTCGATGCCGCCCTTGACCCGGCCGGCTACCTGGGCTCGGCGGCTGCGTTCACTGACGCTGCGCTGACTGCACACCGCGAGCTGGAGCCGAGCCTGCGACCCAGCCCGGCGTGATCGTCGCAACCCGGTCCCGCCGACGGTGCCCGGCGCATCCGGTCCCGCCGACGGTGCCCGGTGCATCCGGCCGCGCTCGCGGTGCCCGGCGCATCCGGTCGCGCCGACGGTGCCCGGCAACCCGTTCGATATGGGTTGTACGCGTTGGGTGCCGTTGAACTCCGGTTTGAACGGGTTACAGCCGCGCCTGGGCGCGCCCGGGGGGCGCGTGCAGCCGCGCTGGGGGCACGTGCGGCCGCGCCTGGGGGCGCGGGCCGGGCCTGAGGTTGTACCGGCGGCTCACGCTGGCCTGGCCTGCCGGGCCGCTGGTCAATCATGATCATGAGAAGATGCCCGAGGCAGTCCGGACCAGGGTGGGTGCCTCCCGACCGGCGAGGAGCGGCAGATGACGCAGGCTGATGAGACCGGGAGATACGGAGGCGACGGCGCCAGTGCCGCCCGCGGCATGGCGGTACGCCGTCAGGTGCTTGGCGACGCGCACGTCGACCGGGCCACGGCCGGCACGACCGAGTTCACCGCCCCGTTCCAGGACCTGATTACCCGGTACGCATGGGGCGAGATCTGGTCACGCCCGGGCCTGACCCGCGCCGAGCGGAGCATGATCACGCTCACCGCGCTGGCCGCGCTCCGGCAGGAGGAGGAGCTTGCCATGCACGTGCGGGCCGCGCTGCGGAACGGCCTGAGCCCGGCGCAGATCTCCGAGGTGCTGCTGCAGGTCGCGATCTACGCGGGGGTCCCGGCCGCGAACCGGGCGTTCGCCATCGCGGAGCGCGCGCTGACCGAGGCGGCGGATGAGAACCCGGACACTCCGTAGTCCGCACAGGTGTGCACTTCGCGGCCCAATGTCGATATCGTTTCGGTAAAGGCGGCGAGCAGGCGGGCCGGAAGGGCAGGACAGACGTGGCGGAGATCGTGTCGCTTGCCGAGGCCGTTGCGCTGGCCATCCGCGACGGCGACAGCGTCGCGATGGAGGGCTTCACGCACCTGATCCCGCACGCCGCCGGGCATGAGGTGATCCGCCAGCGGCGCCGGGACCTGACCCTGGTCCGGATGACGCCGGACGTGATCTACGACCAGCTGATCGGGGCGGGCTGCGCGCGGAAGCTGGTCTTCTCCTGGGGCGGCAATCCGGGTGTCGGCTCCCTGCACCGGTTCAGGGACGCCGTGCAGCACTCCTGGCCGTGCCCGCTCGAGCTTGAGGAGCACAGCCACGCCGGCCTGGCCAACCGGTACGTGGCCGGCGCATCCGGCCTGCCGTTCGCCGTGCTGCGCGGTTACAGCGGCACCAGCCTCGCCGCGCACACGCCCAACATCGCCGAGATCAGCTGCCCGTTCACCGGCGAGACCCTGACCGCGGTGGCCGCGCTCAGGCCGGACGTGACTGTCATCCACGCGCAGCGGGCCGACCTGGCCGGGAACGTCCAGTTCTGGGGGATTACCGGTGTGCAGAAGGAGGCCGTGCTCGCTGCCCGCCAGTCGGTGGTCACCGTCGAGGAGATCGTCGAGGCCCTCGACCCGCGGCCGGGTGCCGTCGTGCTGCCCACGTGGACGGTCGGATACGTGGCGCTGGCCCCGGGCGGCGCGCACCCCTCCTACGCGCTGGGCTACTCGTCCAGGGACAACGACTTCTATATCGCCTGGGACGCGATCAGCAAGGACCGGGAGACGTTCCGCCGGTGGCTCGACGAGCATGTGCACGGCGCCGGGCCGGACGCAACTGGGCCTGACACCACCGGGCCGGACGCAACTGGGCCTGACACCACCGGGCCGGACGCAACTGGGCCAGACGCCGCCGGGCCGGACGCAACTGGGCCCGGCACTACCGGGCCGGAGGCCCGGGTAACGCGCGGTCCAGCGCTGACCGCAGGGGGAGCGCAGTGACGGGCGGCTACACGGCGGACGAGATGATGGCGGTCACCGCCTCGCGCGCGCTACGCGACGGGATGACCTGCCTGGTCGGGATCGGCCTGCCCAGCGAGGCGGCGAACCTCGCGCAGGCGACGCACGCACCGAACCTCGTGCTGATCTACGAGTCGGGCACGATCGGCGCCAAGCCGGGCGCGCTGCCGCTGTCGATCGGCGACGGCATCCTGGCTGACACGGCGGACACCGTGGTGAGCGTGCCGGAGATCTTCAATTACTGGGTGCAGCCGGGCAGGATCGACGTCGGCTTCCTCGGCGCGGCGCAGATCGACAAGTTCGCCAACATCAACACCACCGTCATCGGCCAGGACTATGCCGAGCCGAAGGTCCGGCTGCCCGGCGCGGGCGGCGCGCCGGAGATCGCCGCCTCCTGCCGGGAGGTCATCGTGGTCGTCCGGCAGAGCCCGCGCTCGTTCGTCGAGAAGGTCGACTTCGTGACCTCGGTGGGGTTCGGCGACGGCCCTGGCTGCCGGGAGCGGCTCGGGCTGACCGGGGCCGGCCCGCGGAAGATCATCACCGATCTGGGCGTTCTTGAGCCGGACCCGGTGACCTTCGAGCTAACCCTGACCGGAGTCTGCCCCGGAGTATCCGTAGCAGCAGTAAAGGCAGGAACCGGCTGGGACCTATCCGTCTCAGCGGGCCTGCGGGAACTTCCGCCGCCAGCCGCAGCCGAGCTTGCCGCACTGCGCGCGCTCAGGGCGGCCACGCCAGCAAGCGAGGGAGCGAACAGATGACTACCGACGTGCCGCCCGCGACTGGCCGCCTGCTGCTGCCGTCCTACCCGCGGCCGGCCGGCGTGCATCCGCCGCTGGACTCTCCCGCCTACGCCTCGTCGGCGCTGCGCGCGCCCAGGCAGCCGCCCGTGCCGCTGGCGCAGGGGCTGACCGAGATAACCGGGCCGATGCTCGGCGCGGAGCGGGTGACCGCCGCCGATGCCGACCTGACCACGCGGCATCGCGGCGAGCCGCTCGGCGAGCGGATCATCCTGACCGGCCGGGTAGTTGACTCCGGCGGGCGGCCGGTGCCGGACACGCTGATCGAGATCTGGCAGGCGAACGCGTCCGGCCGGTACGCGCACGGGGTCGACAACCACGACGCGCCGCTCGACCCCAACTTCGACGGGGCCGGCCGGTGCATGACCGACGCGGCCGGCCGGTACCGGTTCGTCACGATCAAGCCGGGCGCCTATCCCTGGCGGAACCACCACAACGCCTGGCGGCCTGCGCACGTGCATTTCTCGCTGCTCGGGCGGGCGTTCACGCAGCGGCTTGTCACCCAGATGTACTTCCCAGGGGATCCGCTGTTCGGCCAGGACCCGATCTTCAACTCGGTGCCCGACCCGAAGGCCCGCGAGCGCATGATCGCCCGGTTCGACCTGGAGACCACGCAGCCAGCATGGGCGCTCGGCTACCAGTGGGACATCGTGCTGCGCGGCCCGGAGGGATGCGTGTTCGAGGCAGCGGAGGAGCGCCGGTGAGCCTGCCCCGGTCCCTGCAGCTAGCACTGACGCCGTCGCAGACGGTCGGCCCGTTCCTGGCCATCGGGCTGCCCTGGCCGGACGTCCCGTTCGTGGTGCCAGCGGACACGCCGGGCGCGATCAGCATCAGCGGCCGGGTGCTCGACGGCGCGGGCGAACCGGTGCCCGATGCGCTGATCGAGACCTGGCAGGCGGCGCCGGACGGGAGCTTCGCCCACCCGGACGATCCGCGCGGGCCAGCCGATCGGCCCGGCTTCCGCGGGTTCGGCCGGTGCCCGACCGATTCCGGCGGCCGGTACCGGATCAGCACGCTGCGGCCTGGCCCGGTGCCCAGCCCGGACGGCCGCACCGAGGCGCCGCACCTGGATGTCTCCGTATTCGCGCGCGGGCTGCTCGACCGGGTGGTGACCAGGATCTACTTCCCGGACGAGCAGGCGGCGAACGCGGCCGACCCGGTGCTCGCGGCTATCGCGGCGCCGGGTCGGCGGGAAACCCTGATCGCCACTGCCGAGCCGGGCGCTGGGGAGCTCGCGTTCCGCTTCGATATCCGGCTGCAGGGCGGGCACGAGACCGTCTTCTTCGATGTCTGAGCCGCCGCCCGTTCGCCGGCCTGTACCGCCGCCCGTTTGCCGGCCTGGCGCGGCGCTGCGGCTCGTGGCCTCTCTGGAGGGGCCGGTCGGCGCCCCGGTGCTGGTGCTCGGCAACTCGATCGGCACCACCCGGGCCGTCTGGGACCGGCAGGCCGCGGCGCTGCGCGAGCACTTCCGGCTGCTGCGGTTCGAGTATCCCGGGCACGACGGCTCGGCCGCCCCGCCCGGGCCGTACTCGATCGGCGACCTGGCCGGGGGAGTGCTGGCGCAGCTGGACGCCCACGAGATCGGGCGCGCGCTGTACTGCGGGATCTCGCTGGGCGGCATGGTGGGCATGTGGCTCGCCGCGCATGCGCCGGACCGGATCACCGCACTCGGACTGTGCTGCACGTCGGCGCACCTGCGGCCGGCCTCGATGTGGGCAGAGCGCGCGGCGCTGGTGCGGTCCGCGGGCATGGGGCCGGCCGCCGATCAGGCCGCCGGACGGTGGTTCACCCCGGCGTTCCAGCGGCGCGACCCGTCGGCAGTAGCCGCCGTCGTGGCTGCGATGCGGCGCGTCGACCCGGAAGGCTATGCCGGCTGCTGCGAGGCCATCGGGGGCATGGACCAGCGGCCCTCGCTCGGCTCGATCACCGCGCCCGCCCTCGTCATCGCCGGCGCCGAGGATCCGGCCACGCCGCCATGGCACGGCGCCGTCATCGCGGCCGGGATCAGCGGATCCCGGCTGCGGGTGATCGGGGGCGCTTCGCATCTGGCCAACGTCTCGGCACCCGGCGAGGTGACCGCTGCGCTGCTCGGCCACCTGCTCGCGGTGCGTTAGCACGAGCCCGGCCCGCGGTGCGCGGCTCAGCGCAGCAGGGCGCGGGCGGCTGCCTCGATGGACTGCTCGGAGAGCAGCACCGTGCTGGCGGCGTCGCCGAGCGGGATGAAGCTGTCCTCGCTCGCCACCCTCGCCAGCCGCCCGGCGTAGCCGCCGTCGATCAGGGCTGCGACGATCCCCTCCGACACCCCGCCGGTGCGCCGGGTCTCGTCGGCGATCAGCACGCGGCCGGTAACCGATGCCTCCCGCAGCAGGTCCTGGACGGGCAGCGGCGCGAGCCAGCGCAGGTCGACCACCCGGCAGGCGATCTCGTCGCCGGCCAGCCTGGCCGCCACCCGCAGGCTCATCCGCAGGCCGTTCCCGAAGGTGATGATCGTGACATCGCCGCCGGCCCCGTAGACCCGGGCCCGGCCGGGCGGGACATGCGTGTCAGCCCACCGCCACGGCGGATCGTACGGCGCCAGCCACCCGTCGTCCCCGGGCTCATGCAGGTCCCGTTCGTGATAGAGGGCGATCGGCTCGATGAAGACGCAGACGCTGCCATCGGACCTGGCCGACGCCAGGCAGGTGCGGAGCATCGCCGCGGCGTCATCGGGCCTGGCTGGCAGCGCGATGATCAGGCCGGGGATGTCGCGCAGCGCGGCAAGCGCGTTGTCGTTGTGAAAATGACCGCCGAAGCCCCGCTGGTAGCCGAGGCCCGCGATCCGCAGCACCATCGGGTTCCGGTACTGCCCGCGGGAGAAGAAGGAGAGCGTGGCGGCCTCGCCGCGGACCTGGTCGGCCGCGTTGTGCAGGTAGGCCAGGTACTGGATCTCCGGCACCGGCAGCAGGCCAGCCAGCCCGGAGCCGAGTGCCAGGCCGAGGATGGACTGCTCGTCCAGCACCGTGTCGAACACCCGGCCCGCGCCGAACCGCCCGAGCAGGCCCCTGGTCACCCCGTAGACGCCGCCCTTGCGGGCCACGTCCTCGCCGAACACCAGTACCTCCGGCCGGGCCGCCAGGGCGTCGGCCAGCGACCGGTTGATGGCCTGGGCCAGCGTGAGCGGCTCCTCGTCCTCGGGCCAGCGCCGGCCGAACGCGAGGCCGCGGGCCGAAGGCGTCGCCGCGCGCACGGCATCCGCCGCGACGGCGTCCGGCCGCCGTGCCGCCAGCGGCGCCATGACCTGCGCAGCGGAGGCGAGCCGCGGTGCGCCGGCCACCTCGGCCGCCAGCGCGAGCACCCGCTCGCGCGAAGCCTGGTACCTCGACAGCACCTCGTCCGGGGTCAGCGCGCCGCCGTCGACCAGCAGCCTTGCCGTGCCGAGCAGCGGATCCCTGCGCAGGTCGGCAGCCATCTCGGCGGGCGCGCGGTAGCCGGACTCGACGTCGGAGCCCGCGTGCCCGCCGAACCGGACCATCGAGACGTGCAGGAACGCCGGCGTCCTCCGCTGCCGTGCCCAGGCCGCCGCGCGCACGGCGGTGTCATAGACCTCGGCCAGGTCCGAGCCGTCCGCGTGGAAGTACCGCACGCCCGGCCGGCCGGACTGCGCGGCGCCGATCCAGCCCGCCGGGGTGCGGACGCTGATGCCCAGGCCGTTGTCCTCGCAGACCAGCAGCAACGGCAGCGGCAGGCGCTGGTAGGCGCAGTAGGCGGCGGTATTGATCGCGCCAGCCGCGGTGGAGTGATTGGCCGAGGCGTCACCGAAGCTGCAGACCACGATCGCGTCATCCGGCCACGGCGCTGGCAGCCCGAGCTTTGCCGCGCGCGGCAGCGCGAAGGCAAGTCCGACGGCGCGCGGCAGGTGCGAGGCGATCGTCGAGGTCTGCGGGATCACATTGAGCTGGCGATGGCCGAATACCTTGTGCCGTCCGCCGGCTATCGGCTCGGCGGCGGCTGCCACCAGCCCGAGCAGCATGTCGCCAAGGCCATCCCTCGGCGGGCTGGCCTGGCCGGCCCGGACCAGGTAGAACGCGCCGGAACGGTAGTGCAGCATGGCGGGGTCGGTGAGCCGGAGGGCCGCGGCCACGCCTGCGTTGCCCTCGTGACCGGACGACCCGATGGTGTAGAAGCCGGCCCCTTTCGACTGCAGCCAGCGGGCGGCCAGGTCGGTGTGGCGGCTGGTCAGCTGCGCGTCGAACAGCTCAGCGCAGCGCTCGGCGGTCAGCAGCGAGCCCGCCCTGATCATGCCGGACGGCAGCCGCGGCCCGCCGGGGCGCAGACCGCTGACGGCAGCGGTGAAATGCGTCTCGACTTGATCGGGCGCCACGAAGTCCATCAGAGCAACATTCCCATGATCACGGCGGAGTTGACGGGTCCGGCGTGGTTCACGCGTGGTTCCGGCTTGGTTCCAGCATGTTCCAGCGTGATTCCGGTGCCTTCTATCTTCGGCGATCATGAGACCAGCCGGTGACAGACTGGGGG